>ERZ772904.69-NODE-69-length-33852-cov-7.16996_pt1 | contig 33852 bp, 30 predicted proteins | sample MGYA00512122_ERZ772904 | MGnify/ENA primary metagenome ERZ772904 (study PRJEB29015, sample SAMEA2738104) | human oral metagenome | biome: human oral; feature: human-associated habitat; material: saliva | place: China | collected 2269 ... | reverse complement strand
GCATCCAAACCGACCCCTGCGGCAGAACCTCCCTGCCGCAGCTCTACGCCTTAGGTGAAACCGCCTGCACAGGGCTGCACGGAGCCAACCGCCTCGCCAGCAACTCCCTGCTCGAATGCGTCGTGACCGCCAGACTTACCGCCCAAACCATCGCGGACGGACAAGCATTCCAAACCGTACCGTTCCAAAGGCCGTCCGAAAACCCCTCAGCCGAAGCAGACATCTTTTCAGACGACCTCCAAAACACCTTCAGCCGCCCCGTCCTGCAAGCGTTCAACCAACGCCATCTGGGCATCCTCCGCAACGATACCGGCCTGCGCCGCGCCATCGCCCAACTGCGGCTTTGGAAGCAAAACCAAACCGCGCCGCACACCGCGTCCGAATACGAAAACCGCAACCTGATAGAATGCAGCCTCGCCGTCGCCCAAGCCGCATACGCAAGGCGGCAAAACATCGGCGCGCATTTCAATAGTGATTGTTAAGGATAATAGCAAATAAAACAAAATTATTTAGTAAATTAAATCCTTACTTTAGAGAATTTAAGGTTTGTGCATTATAAAAAAGATTAAAATAAAGCAGGAAAAACGGGAAAACTAGGGTGCAGGGATTGACAGTAGCTATGAGTAGACATAACTGGCCTCTTTGTACAACTATAAGTTATTGCCTAAGTTTTAGAGCAAAACTTTCTCCACGCCACCGTTATTGGCTTTTTTCACAAACTCGTCCAGCCAGTTTTCGCCGAGGATGTGTTTCGCCATTTCGATGACGATATAGTCGGCGGGCATGTCGTTGTCGTCGGCGTAGCGGCTCAGTCCTTGCAGGCAGGCGGGGCAGGTGGTGAGCATTTTGACGGGTTCGCCCTGCGGCAGCTCTTTGAGGTTTTTCTCGATTTCTTCCTGTTTGCGGAACTTGACTTGGGTGGCGATGTCAGGCCGTTTGACGGCGAACATGCCGGATTCGCCGCAGCAGCGGTCGCTTAGGACGACTTTCTGCCCCATGAGGCTGCTGGCCATTTGGGTGGCGTTCATGGTTTTGATGGGCGTGTGGCAGGGGTCGTGGTAGAGGTATTGCTGACCTTTCACGCCGTTTAGTTGCACGCCTTTTTCGAGCAGGTATTCGTGGATGTCGATGATGCGGCAGCCGGGGAAGATTTCTTCGAAGCGGTATTTTTCGAGCTGGTCGTAGCAGGTGCCGCAACTGACGACGACGGTTTTGATGTCGAGGTAGTTGAGGGTGTTCGCCATGCGGTGGAAGGCGACGCGGTTGTTGGTGCTCATTTGCTCGGCTTTTGCCTTGTTGCCGCCCGCGTCCTGCGGATAGCCGCAACACATATAGCCGGGCGGCAGGACGGTTTGTACGCCGACGTGCCAGAGCATGGCTTGGACGGCGAGTCCGATTTGGCTGAACAGGCGTTCGGAACCGCAGCCGGGGAAGTAGAACACGGCTTCGGCATCTTCGGGCGCGGCGGGGTTGCGGATGATGGGGATGCTTTTGTCGTCTTCGATGCCGAGCATGGAGCGCGGTGTTTTGGCGGGCACGCTTTTGGGCAAAGGACGGTTGATGAAGTGGATGATTTGTTCTTTGACCGGAGCGGTACCGACGGTGGCTTTGGGTTCGGCTTTTTGTTTTTTGGTGCCGACGGGTAGGAGTTTGCCGATTTTGTAGGCGAAATTCTGCGCGGGGAAGCCGGTCTGTATCATGGCGGCGCGCAGGGCTTTGATGGTTTTAGGGCCGGTGGCGTTCAGGAACGCCATGCCCATCGATGCGGCGGGTGCGAAGCGTTTGTGGCCGGAATCGGCAAGGTAGTTGCGGATGGCTACGGTTACGTCGCCGAAGTCGATGTTGACGGGGCAGGGTTTGACGCAGCGGTGGCACACGGTGCAGTGGTCGCCGATGTCCATGAGTTCTTCAAAGTGTTTGATGGAAACGCCGCGGCGGGTTTGCTCTTCGTATAAGAAGGCTTCGGTCAAGAGCCCCACGCCGAGGATTTTGTTGCGCGGGCTGTACAGCAGGTTAGCACGCGGAACGTGGGTGGAGCAGACGGGTTTGCATTTACCGCAGCGCAGGCAGTCTTTGACGGAATCGGCGATGGTGCCGAGGTCTGATTTCTCCATAATCAGCGATTCCGCGCCCAAAAGCTCGAAGGACGGCGTGTAGGCGTTGCGTAAGTCCGAGCCTTTCATCAGTTTGTGACGGTTGAAGGTGTGTTTGGGATCGACTTGGTTTTTGTAGTCCCAAAACGGCTGCAAGTCTTCATCGGTCAGAAATTCGAGCTTGGTGATGCCGATGCCGTGTTCGCCGGAAATCACGCCGCCGAGCGAACGGGCGAGTTTCATGATGCGTTCGACCGAACGGTAGGCCGTCTGAAGCATTTGGGCGTCGTCTGAATTGACGGGGATGTTGGTGTGGACGTTGCCGTCGCCGGCGTGCATATGCAGGGCGACGAAGACACGCCCGCGCACGGTTTTGGCGTGGATTTTGCCCAAGCCTTCGATGATTTTGGTGTCGGTTTTGCCGCTGAAGATTTCGGCGAGCGGTTTCATTACGTCGTCTTTGACGGACACGCGCAGGCGGAAATCGCGGAATGCGGTGAAACAGCTCTCGTCGTCTTTGGCTTCGGGCGCGGCATGGACGGCTGAGCCGTAGCGGGCTTTGTAGTCGGCAAGTGGCGTATCGAGATTGGCGAGCAACCAGTTCCAACGCGCTTTAACGGCGCAAACGTGGGCAAGGGCGTGTTTGCCGCGTTCGCCCAAAAGTTCGGCGGTCGGCAGGTCCGTGCCCATTTTGTCGATGGGGAGTTTGCCGGAAAGATATTGCTCCAATGCGGCGCAGAGGGTGAGTTTGTTTTGGATGGAAAGCTCGATGTTGATGCGTTCGATACCGTCCGAATACTCGCCCAGCCGTTCCAGCGGAATCACCACGTCTTCGTTGATTTTAAAGGCGTTGGTGTGTTTGGCGATGGCGGCGGTGCGGCTACGGTCGAGCCAGAAGGTTTTGCGCGCTTCGGGCGACACGGCGATAAAGCCTTCGCCGTCGCGGGCGCGGGCAAGTTCGCAGATGTGTTCGGCGGCTGCCTCTACGGCGGCTTCGTCGTCGGAAACCACGTCTGCCAGCAAGACCATTTTCGGCCGCCCCTTGCCTGCCGCTTTGGTGGCGTAGCCGACGGCGCGGACATAACGCCAGTCCAAATGCTCCAAACCCGCCAGCCGCACGCTGTCGTGGGCGAGCAGGAAATCGCGGATTTCGACGATGGACGGTGTGGCGGTGGCAACCGTACCGAAAAACTCCATACACACGGTGCGCGTGTATTTCGGCATTTTGTGCAACACGAAGGCGACGCTGGTGATGATGCCGTCCGTACCTTCTTTCTGCACGCCGGGCAGACCGCTCAAGAATTTGTCGGTAACGTCTTTGCCCAAACCGACTTTGCGGAATTTGTGGCCGGGAATTTCCAAGCGTTCGGTTTTAACGATATTGAGGCCGTCTGAATCCAGCGTATGTACGTCAAACACGGCGGTTTCTTCGTCGTGGATTTTGCCGAAATTGTGGCGCACGCGCTCGATACGCAACCATTCGCCCTGTGGGTTGACCATCTGCCAGTAGGCGAGGTTGTCCAGCGCCGTCCCCCACAGCACGGCTTTTTTGCCGCCCGCGTTCATCGCCACATTGCCGCCCACGCAGGACGCGTCGGCAGAAGTCGGATCGACGGCGAACACCAAACCCGCCTGATGCGCGGTTTCTTCCACCCGCCGCGTTACCACGCCCGCACCGCAATGGATAATCGGATGTTTGCCGTCCAAGCCCGCCAGTTCGACAAATTCCACGCCGCGATGTTTGTCCAGCTTTTCCGTATTGATGACCGCGCTCATGGCATCCAAAGGCACGGCGCCGCCGGTATAACCCGTGCCGCCGCCGCGCGGAATAATGACCAAATCCAGCTCGATTAAGGCGCGCACCAAAGGCGCGATTTCGGCTTCCGTATCGGGATTGATGACGACAAACGGATATTCGACGCGCCAGTCGGTCGCATCGGTAACGTGCGTTACCCGCGCCAGCCCGTCAAACATAATATTGTGCGGCTTGGTGATTTTGCTTAAACGTTCCAAAATCTGCCGCCGCTTTTGGCGCGTTTCGTCAAAGCTGCCGTCAAAACGCTCGACCGCCTTTTCCGCCGCTGCAACCAATACATCGACTTGCGGATTGTCGTCGCGGCGTTTACGGATTTCGTTCAAACGGTGGTGCATTTCGCGTACCAGTGCGGAGCGGCGTTTCGGATGCTCCAGCAAATCATCGACCAGATACGGATTGCGCACGACCACCCAAATATCGCCCAACACTTCAAACAACATCCGCGCCGAACGCCCCGTCCTGCGCTGTCCGCGCAAGTTCTGCAGAATCTGCCAAGCCTCGTCGCCCAACAGGCGGATGACGATTTCACGGTCGGTGTAGGAAGTATAGTTGTAGGGAATTTCCCGAATACGCTGCGGGGCGGTAGTCGTGGTCATGGTCGTGTTCCGTTGATGGATGTAATGTTTTTATATTAAAGGCCATCTGAAAAATGCAATTTCTTCTTGATGGCGTGATGTGTTAATGTAGTGTAATTTTCGATATTTTTCAATGCAAAAGACAATAAACATTTCAATGGGAATGATTTTCAACTAGGTAATATTGTTTACAATTTTGTCATGCAGATGGTTTTCAGACGGCCTGACAGATTTTATCGCTTGAGTTTTTCTGTAAAACCGCTATAATGCGTTTCTTCTACGGCGGGTCTCCCCGCATGGTAATTCGGAACACCGGGTCAGGGGCGGAAGCCAGCAGCCCACTCTGATGAGCCAGTGCCGGGGGTTCGGCTCGCCACCTTATTCAAAAATGCCGGAGATGATTGAGTCTCCGGCATTTTTCATTGTATAAAGCGTAATGATCAAAAGGCCGTCTGAAATCTTATTTTCAGACGGCCTTTGAGTTTATGAGCAAACTATTTATGCTTCTTCTGATTTTGTATTGGGCAAAACACAGTTCAGGATAATGGCCAATACGGCGCACAAACCTACACCGGCGAAGCTCAAAGTACCTACTTTGATAATCATACCGCCGATACCGGTCGTCAATACGGAGCTGACGATAACCAGATTTTTCGGCTGCATCAAATCGACTTTCGCATCAATCAATGTTTTGATGCCCAAAGAAGCGATAGTACCGAACAGCAGCAACATAATACCGCCCATAACCGGCATGGGGATCGAAGCCAAAAACGCGTTAAATTTACCAAAAAACGCCATGCAAATCGCAAAAATTGCCGCCCAGGTCATGATGACGGGGTTGCTGTTTTTGGTAATCATCACCGCGCCGGTCACTTCGCCGTAAGTGGTCACAGGAGGGCCGCCGATCAAACCGGCCACGCATACGCCCAAGCCGTCGCCGGCGAGGGTTTTATCCAAGCCCGGGTCTTTGGTGTAGTTTTTGCCGGTTACATTGCCGATGGCCATGATGCCGCCGATGTGTTCGATGGCCGGGGCGATAGCAACAGGCAACATAAACAAGGCAGCCTGCCAGTTGACTTGAGGTGTTTCAAAATGAGGGACGGCAAACCAAGGAGCGTTGATGATGGCGCTGGTATCGACCAGGCCCATGATCAAAGCCAACACATAGCCGGAAGCTACGCCGATCAGAATCGGAATCAGCTTCATCATTTTGCTGCCGAAGACAGAAACGATGACGGTTACCGCAAAGGTAAAGCCGGACAGAATCAGCGAATCGATATAGTCGATGACCTGCTTGCCGCCTGATTGACCCATGGCCATGCTGCTGGCTGCAGCGGCCACGGACAAGCCGATTACCATAATCACCGGGCCGATAACCACGGGCGGCAACAGCTTGTGTACCGCATCCAGACCGCGCCATCTGATCAATGCGGCAAAAACAAAGTACATGAAGCCGGCCGCAAACAGGCCGAACATGGTAGAAGGCAGGCCCCATTCGCCGATGGAGTAGATAATCGGTGCAATAAAGGCAAAAGAAGAGCCGAGGAAAATCGGCACTTTACGTTTGGTAACCAATTGGAACAACAAGGTACCCAAGCCTGCGCCCAATAATGCCAAAGCCGGGTTCAGTCCCGTCAGAAGCGGCACAAGCACCATAGCACCGAATGCGACAAACAAAATCTGCGCACCGGCTACCGCCGTTTTAAGCTGATTCATAAAAGCTCCGAAGAAAATTCAAACGGCGCAGATTATACTGATTTATCCTAATTGTGAACATTTATTTACAAAAGGCCGTCTGAACAGATGTAACGATGACACCTGTTCAGACGGCCTTATTCGATAGCGAATGGTTAGTAACTTATCAAAATCGATTAGGAAAATTTTTAGCCGCGTGTTTCGCGCCAAACCAAATAATCGCGCAGGGGAGGCATGGGTGGATTGATGCAGTGGGGGCAGATGCCTGTGGTGTCTTCGTCGTCGCTGTCGATATGGTAGGCGTTGGGGTCAAAGCGCACCTGCTGCATCACCGCTTGCGCCAATGCTTGTTCCTGTACGACATCGAATTCAAATTTCTCCAAAATCTCATTCAATAGGCGGATTTCGCCGTCGCTGAAAGATTCGCTGTGTTTGACAATGAGGCGTTGATAATCTTCATTGCTGATTTTTTTGTGAAGTAAATCGGTCTGGATGGTCATGATTTTATTGTTGAAATAAGATGGTCAAGATGCGGATTATAGCGGATATTGTGGTGGCTGTTTCAAAGGGCGTCTTTAAGTTGACGGGCTTTGACGGATGTGGGGATAAATCTGTTCAATTCAATATTGACTGTCTGAAAATCGCAGCTATCGAAAAAATTGCCGATACGTATGGTTTTTCCCTGATAATCGAAAGCCCATGCGCCTTGCCCACATTTTTGGATACGTAAAATATTGGGGACATTGTGAATTTTTCGTTTCATACCATTTTGGTAGAGGTTTTCATTTGGCAACCTCTGTTTCCTTCCTTGTGCTACAGGAGCTTTGGGAATATGGTCACGAGAATGCCATTCGGAGATTTCTGACAACGGGAAACTACGCCAACGCCCAATGGAGAACAAGGTATAACCATGAGACAGAGTATGGTTACGGATCTTGATGTTTTCACGTCCGAAAAGTTGCCAAAGAAGGCAGTAAACAAGCGAACCCACTAAGTAGAAAGTAAAAAGTAAAGGGATGAGAATAGCTTCTAAATTAGTGAAATAATGCTCTTCAAGGTAAAACGGCGCGATGCATGTAAGCGCAAAGGAAAATATAAGAAATACCGCAGTAGAACCAATTTCCTGCGAGTCATGTACAACACGAGCAGACACAGTAATGCCCTCGGGAGTGTGATTGATTTTATAACGCGAAGATGCCATCAATAGCTTCCTATTTTTTCAGCCTGATACGCTTTTTGCAACGGTGTAATTTGTGCCAAGCGGGCATGATCGATTTGTTCGGCAATTAAATGGGCTTTGCCTTGTACGCGGCACTCGGCGGCGATTTTGCCTGCATCTACTTGGTTGGCGGCCTCAAGTAAAGCCAGCCAGTGTTCGCGTTGCGGATAGGGGGTGTCTTCAAGGTTCAGACAGCCTTGTTTGTCGGCCACACAGACGTTTAAGGCCGTCTGAAAACGTTCTGGGCGGCGGAATGCATCGGTTTTTTTCAAAACCTTCAAAATGGTTTTGCTTTTGAACTGCCCGACTTGGTGGAACATGATGTGCCAGCGGCAGACGAGTTCGGCAAGCTCGGCGCAGTGTTTGGGCGCGCGCAGGCGTTGATTGACTTCGCGGACGGGTTCGACACCATTGATGTCGTGTTCGTAGTGTTTCGGCAGGATATCGGCCGGTGTTTTTGCCTTGCCCAAGTCGTGTAATAAGGCGGCGTAGCGTTCGGCAAGGGACAGATTCATTTCGGCGGCCCGTTGTACAACCATCAGCGTATGGATACCGCTGTCGATTTCGGGATGATAGTCGGCGCGTTGCGGTACGCCGAAAAGGGCGTCAAGCTCGGGCAGCAAGACTTTGAGTGCGCCGCATTCGCGTAAAACTTCAATCATTTTGCGCGGATTTTTTTCCATCAAGCCTTTAGCCAATTCTTGCCAGACACGTTCGGCAACCAAGGCATCCGCTTCGCCGTTTTCTACCATTTGCCGCATCAGCGACATGGTTTCATCGGCAATTTGAAACCCATAACGCGCGGCAAAACGGGCGATACGTAAAATCCTTACGGGGTCTTCGGCAAAGGCAGGCGAAACGTGGCGCAGGATGCCGGCCGCCAAATCTTGTTGTCCGCCAAAGGGGTCGATGATCGTGCCGTCTGAATCCTGAGCCATGGCATTGATGGTCAGGTCGCGGCGCATCAGGTCTTGTTCCAGCGTAACGTCTTTATCAGCATGAAAACTGAATCCGGCATAGCCTTTGGCAGTTTTACGCTCGGTACGGGCGAGGGCGTATTCTTCGTGGCTGTCCGGATGGAGAAAGACGGGAAAATCCTTGCCGACAGGTTGATAGCCTTGAGCCAACATGGTTTGCGCATCTGCACCGACGACTACCCAGTCGCGGTCTTTGACGGGCAGGCCTAACAGATGGTCGCGGACGGCGCCGCCGACAAGATAGGTTTTGATAGTTTGTGTATTCATATAAAAATCGAACGATATAAAAAGGCCGTCTGAAAAGCCGTATTGGTTTTTCAGACGGCCTGATTCAGAATGCTATTATGACGCTTTAGGCTTGTTGCCGTCGATGATTTTCAAACCGGCAGAGACCAAGCTGCCGATGTCGGCAACGTTGGCGGGCATAATCAGCGTGTTGCTTTCTTTAGCTAAATTGCTGAAGGCGGCAACGTATTGCTCGGCAACTTTCAGGTTAACGGCTTCAGCACCGCCCTCTGAGCGGACAGCCTCGGCAATTTTGCGGATGGCGTCGGCGTTGGCTTCGGCCACCAGGCGCAGGGCTTCGGCTTCACCTTGTGCGCGGTTGATGCGGGCGATTTTTTCACCGTTTGACGCGTTGATGGCGGCTTGCGCTTCACCTTCGGATTGTTGGATTTCTGCTTCGCGCTGACCGCTGGCAAGGTTGATCTGCTCGATTTTACGGCCTTCGGATTCGGCAATGCGCGCGCGTTTTTCACGTTCAGCGGTAATTTGCGCCTGCATGGAGCGCAGAATTTCTTGCGGCGGAACCAAGTCTTTGATTTCGTAACGCAAGACTTTTACGCCCCATGCGCCTGCCGCTTCATCCAAAGCAGCAACGACAATGCTGTTGATTTCGTCGCGTTCTTCAAAGGTTTTATCCAATTCCATGCGGCCGATGACAGATCGCAAAGTTGTCTGCGCAAGCTGGGTAATCGCCATGATGTAGTTGCTGGAACCATATGAAGCGAGTTTAGGATCAGTGACTTGGAAGTAGATAATGCCGTCCACAGTCAGCTGAGTGTTGTCGCGGGTAATACAGACTTGGCTGGGAACATCCAAAGGAACTTCTTTCAGCGAATGACGATAGGCGACACGGTCGATAAATGGGATAAGGATGTTCAGACCTGCAGTCAGCGCTTTGTGAAAACGGCCTAATCGTTCGACCACATAGACTTCCTGCTGAGGCACAACGATAAAGGATTTGAAACCAAAAACAACAACGACGATGAAGAAGAGGACGATGGGGCTGAGCAGAAATTCCATAATGTTTCCTTATGATGATGGTTGGGAGAGTGTGCGGATAATCAGAAGATTACCGTTTTTGGCAGTAATGACTGCGCTTGAGGCCGTCTGAAAAGTATCTTGAGGCCGTTCGGCTTGTGCCTGCCAATGTGTACCGCGGTAGGCGACTTCGTAAATATTGTCATGTAGGTGACGTAGGATGCGGACGTTTTGCCCAATATCCAAATCATCGTTGAGCGCTTGGGGAGCCAAGCGGTTTTTCAGCTGGCTGTGTACCAGCCAGATACCGAGTGCGCTGATGATGGCGGCGGTCAAAACGGCGGTAGAAAAGTGTCCGCTTAATCCGTACATGATTCCTGCGGCAGCCAGCGCTACGCTGACCACCAAAAGATAAACCGTTCCGATAAACAATTCGACAATCAGAACAACGGCGGCGGCAACAAACCATATCGTCATGCGGCATATCCTTTTTATAATCTTTTGATAATTCTTATCATAATGGCAATGGCTTAAAATGAAAAGGCTAAGGCTGAAAATTATTTCAGTTATAATAAGTCCATTCAAATACGGAGCGGCAAATAATGCAGACTTGGCACGAGGCAATTGGTGCGGAAAAAGAAAAGGCGTATTTTCAAACGATTTTGGAGAAGGTGCGCCACGAAAGGCAGGCGGGGATAACCGTTTATCCGCCTGAGCGCGATGTATTCAATGCCTTTCGGACGACAGAGTTTGGAAGTGTAAAGGTTGTGATTTTGGGGCAAGACCCGTATCACGGCGCGGGGCAGGCGCATGGTTTGGCGTTTTCCGTGCAACCTGAAATTGCGGTGCCGCCGTCGCTGGTCAATATTTATAAAGAGTTGGCGACGGATATTGAAGGTTTTCAGATTCCGCAACATGGCTATTTGCAGCATTGGGCGGAACAGGGCGTGTTGCTGTTGAACACGGTGTTGACTGTCCGTGCCGGTGCGGCGCATTCTCATGCGACTTTTGGCTGGGAGGCGTTTACTGATGAAGTCATCCGACAATTGGATAAGGAGCGCGAGCATTTGGTCTTTATGCTGTGGGGCAGCCATGCGCAGAAAAAAGGCGCGTTTATCGACCGCAACCGTCATTTGGTGCTGACCGCGCCGCATCCTTCGCCCTTGTCGGCGTATCGCGGCTTTTTCGGCTGCAAACATTTTTCTCAGGCAAACGCTTATTTGCAGGCACATGGTTTAGAGCCGATTGATTGGCAGCTTTAATAAGCTGAAAGGCCGTCTGAAAGCAGATTTTCAGACGGCCTTATGATTTAGTCTCAAATCGAATATTCAATCAGCTCGTTTTGAGAAAAGACATAAACCTGTTTCGGAATCAGATTCAATTCTTTGCCTTCGGTGATTTGGTAACGCGCGGCATCGCTGCCTGCCAGCGTGATATGCACGTCTTGTTTGTCGTGTTTCACCAGAATATGCGTCAATGCCCCGACGGCGTGGATTTTTTCGATTTTGGCACGAATCATCGGCGTTTCGTTTTCGGCGGCAAGCTGCCATTCGTGCGGGCGGATATAGCCGATGGCGGTTTGTTCCTGCCATTTGTAGTGCGCGTCCAATTTCCACGCGAAGCCGTTGTAGTGCCAGATGCCTTTTTCGATGCGTCCTTCAAATGCGTCGGTTTCGCCGAGGAATTCGGTAACGAAGGCGTTTTCAGGTTTGCGGTAAATGGCTTCGGCGCTGCCGGTTTGTTCGATTTTGCCGTGGTTCATGACGACGATTTCGTCGGAAACTTCGAGGGCTTCTTCTTGGTCATGGGTAACAAGGATACTGGTTACGCCCAAGTTGTGATGGATGTCGCGCAGCCAGGTGCGTAATTCTTTGCGCACTTTTGCATCCAGCGCGCCGAAAGGTTCGTCCAAAAGCAGGAGTTTCGGTTCGACCGCGAGCGCACGAGCGAGGGCGATGCGTTGGCGTTGGCCGCCGGAGAGTTGGTGCGGATAGGATTTGGCGAGGTGGGAGAGCTGCACGAGTTTGAGCAATTCTTCGACTTTGGCGCGGATTTGTTCTTTGGACGGGCGTTCGGACTTGGGCAATACGGTCAAACCGAAAGCAACGTTGTCAAACACGTTCATGTGGCGGAAGAGGGCGTAGTGTTGGAACACGAAACCGACTTTACGCTCGCGCACATGCTTGGCGGTGACGTCTTGCCCGTCAAAGAGAATTTGGCCGCCGTCGGCGTTTTCCAGTCCGGCGATAATGCGCAGGAGCGTGGTTTTGCCGCAGCCGGAAGGGCCGAGCAGGGAAACGAGTTTGCCGGTAGGGACGTTGAGGTTGATGTTTTTCAGCGCGTGGAACGCTCCGAAGTGTTTGTTTAAGTTTTGAATAGTGATGCTCATGCTGCGTTCCTTTCGGCGGCGGCGAGTTTTTTATCTTGTAATTTGGTAATGATGTTTTGCACCAGCAAGGTGGCCAAGGCTAAAAGTGCCAATACGCCGGAGAGGGCGAATGCGCCGGTGAAGTTGTATTCGTTGTAGAAAATTTCGACCAAAAGCGGGATGGTGTTGGTTTCGCCGCGAATGTGCCCCGATACCACGCTGACCGCGCCAAACTCGCCCATCGCGCGGGCGTTGGTAAGAATGATGCCGTAGAGCAGCGCCCATTTGATGTTGGGCAGGGTAACGCGCCAAAACATCTGCCAGCCGTTTGCACCGAGTATCAGTGCGGCTTGTTCTTCACTGTCGCCCTGCGCCTGCATCAGTGGGATGATTTCGCGTGCGACAAAGGGGAAGGTAACGAACAGGGTCGCCAAAATAATACCGGGAATGGCGAAGATAATCTGTATGCCTTGCGCTTCGAGCCAGCCGCCCAATGCAGTGTGCGCGCCGAACAATAAGACGAACATCAAACCGGCCACCACGGGCGACACGGAAAACGGCAAATCGAGCAGGGTGGTCAGCAACTGCTTGCCGCGAAAATCAAAACGAGTCAGCAGCCACGCCATCGCCACGCCCAATACGGCATTGACGGGAACGACAATCAGCGCGGTAATCAGCGTTAATTTGATGGCAGACCAAGCTTCGGGATCGGTCAGAGATTGCAGGTATAAATCCCAACCGCCTTTTAAGGCTTCATAGAATACGGCAACCAAAGGCACGACCAGCATCAGCAGCAGAAAGCCCAAGGCGGTAGCGGTCAGCAATACGCGCAGCCAACGCGGTTCGCTCAAGTTTGGGTTGGTGGAATGGGTTTTCATGGTAGGGTAGTCTCGATTTATTCTTGTATCTGTTTGGGCCGTCTGAAAAATGTTTGCTTGATGTTTCAGACGGCCTGTTGTTTGTTAAACCTTCGCTCCGGCGCGGCGGCTCAAAGTCCATTGCATGATGTTTAAAATCAGCAGGATGACAAACGAAATCATCAGCATAAACAGAGCAACGGCTGATGCGCCCTGAGCATCGTATTGCTCCAGTTTGCCGGTAATAATCAAGGGCAGGATTTCAGACACCATCGGAATATTGCCCGCGATAAAAATGACCGAGCCGTATTCGCCGGTAGAGCGGGCAAACATCATGCCTGCGCCGGTCAACAGGGCCGGTGTGATTTCTGGCAAGAGGACGCGGCGGAACGTAGTCCAACGGCTTGCGCCTAAAGTTGCCGCCGCTTCTTCATATTCCCCCGACAATTCTTCCAATACCGGCTGCACGGCGCGGACGATAAAGGGCAGGCTGACGACAATCAGCGCAATCCAAATGCCGACAGGCGTAAAGGCGATTTTGATACCCAAAGGCTCGAAAAAACGGCCTATCCAACCATTGGGCGCATACAGGGTTGCCAACGCAATGCCTGTTACCGCCGTCGGTAGCGCAAACGGCAAATCGACCAAAGCGTTTACCAACCCTTTGCCCGGAAATTCATAGCGCACCAATACCCAGGCGACCAACGTGCCGAACACGATATTGGTCAACATCGCATAAAACGACATCCGCAAACTCAGCCAGACGGCCGCCAAGACATTGGGTTCGGTAATCGTGTTCCAAAATCCGCTCCAGCCGATTTCCGCCGCTTTGGCTGCCATCATCGCAAACGGCAAAACCACCAAAAGCGACAGGCACAAAACCGTCAAACCTAGGCTGAGTTTGAAACCCGGCAATACAGAAGGCGTTTTGAGTAACAACATAATGGCAACCGTCAGAATTTAATACATGCTTACTTTAACAAGGCCGTCTGAAAACTGGAAAGAATGCTTTGTTTGGTATAAAGATGATTTTGTTATATTGAAAAGATGAAAAGGCCGTCTGAACATCAAATTTCAGACGGCCTTGCTGGTGTGGTAAGGATCAATAGGCAACAGGATCTTGAGAGGCAGGTTGGCGTTGCGCTGCGTCGTAGTTTTCCTGAGCAGAGCGGACGGCTTTTTCCAAACCGTTGATCCGTTCGAGATAACGGGCATAGTTGCGTTCATTGCCATAACGCACTTTTTTGCCTTCTTCCAAATTTTTCTTGGCGGTATCCAAAGCACGCTTGGCCGCGCCGACGTCAGCCGGATTGACCGGTGCGACAGCTTCTTCCGCCTGCTCGGTTTTGCTGGGGGAGGTCGGTGTTGCCGGTGTTGAAACAGGTGCAGAAGTATATACGGACGGTTTGCCGATATTGCTGGCTTTACAGTTTTTGCCGCCTGCTTGGGTATAGACTTTGCGGCCGGCAGAATCGGTACATTCAAAAATAGACGTGGCGGAAACCGCAGTTGTCAAAGTGAGCAGTAATGTGCTGAACCAAATTTTGTTCATTTTTTATTTTTCCTTAAAACCATTTCCACCAAACAAACAAAGCCACAATCATGATGATGTTGGCAAAGAGGATGGGTTTCCACTGTCTGGGCGCACGCCGCAATTCAGTGCCAGAACGCGTGCGGCGGATATAGAAAAACGGGCTGAGCAGCATGGAAGCGGCACATACCAAAATAATCACGGCGTAATAGATTTTGTGCGTTTCCATATCGTTTCTCCGTTTCAGACGGCCTGAAAGGCTGCCTACAACGCGTTTTGGCGCGAAGCGTTGCCTGTTTTCATCTTGCATCGGTATTGGGCACATTTGCCATGGCCTCAATCCTGAGGTCTTTGCAAAAATATGCTACAATCGCGTCCGATTATAACATTCTATTTATAAAGGTTTTACGAATAATGATTTCTACCAACGGCATCACCATGCAGTTCGGCGCAAAGCCGCTGTTTGAAAACGTATCCGTCAAATTCGGCGAAGGCAACCGTTACGGCTTGATCGGCGCCAACGGTTCGGGTAAATCCACCTTCATGAAAATCCTCGGCGGCGATTTGGAACAGACTGCCGGCGAAGTGGCGATTGAAAACGGCGTGCGTTTGGGTAAATTGCGCCAAGACCAGTTTGCCTACGAAGACATGCGCGTGCTGGACGTGGTGATGATGGGTCATACAGAAATGTGGGCGGCGATGACCGAGCGTGATGCGATTTACGCTAATCCTGAAGCCACCGAAGACGATTACATGAAAGCCGCCGAACTGGAAGCCAAGTTCGCCGAATACGACGGCTACACTGCCGAAGCGCGCGCTGCCGAATTGTTGAGCGGCGTGGGTATTTCCGAAGATTTGCACAATGCGACCATGGCGGAAGTTGCCCCAGGCTTCAAATTGCGCGTATTGCTGGCGCAAGCCCTGTTCTCCAAACCTGATGTTCTCTTGCTTGACGAGCCGACCAATAACTTGGACATCAATACCATCCGTTGGTTGGAAGGCGTGTTGAACCAATACGATTCCACCATGATCATCATCTCGCACGACCGTCACTTTTTGAACGAAGTCTGCACCCACATGGCGGATTTGGACTACAACACCATCACCATCTATCCGGGCAACTACGACGACTACATGCTCGCTTCCGCCCAATCGCGTGAGCGCGCCCTGAAAGACAACGCCAAAGCCAAAGAGAAACTGCAAGAGCTGCAAGAGTTCGTAGCCCGCTTCTCCGCCAACAAATCCAAAGCCCGTCAGGCAACCAGCCGTCTGAAACAGGCAGACAAAATCAAATCGGAGATGGTCGAAGTCAAACCTTCTACCCGTCAAAACCCGTATATCCGTTTTGAAGCCGATGAAAAAGCCAAGTTGCACCGTCAGGCTGTGGAAGTTGAAAAACTGGCCAAACGTTTTGAAACTCAGTTGTTTAAAAACCTGAACTTCATCCTTGAAGCCGGTCAACGCCTTGCCATCATCGGCCCGAACGGCGCAGGTAAATCTACCCTGCTGAAACTTTTGGCCGGCGCGTACAACCCCGAATATTCAGACGGCCTGTTGCCGGACGAAGGCACCATCAAATGGGCGGAAAAAGCCAGTGTCGGCTACTATCCGCAAGACCATGAAAACGACTTCGACGTTGATATGGATTTGACTGAATGGATGCGTCAATGGGGCCAGGAAGGCGATGACGAACAAGTCATCCGCGGCACTTTGGGCCGCTTGCTCTTCGGCAGCAACGATGTCGTGAAAAAAGTGAAGGTCCTCTCCGGTGGCGAAAAAGGCCGTATGCTTTACGGCAAACTGTTGCTGTTGAAACCCAATGTCTTGGTCATGGACGAACCGACCAACCACATGGATATGGAAAGCATCGAATCCTTGAACATGGCGCTGGAAAAATACAACGGCACGCTGATTTTCGTATCGCACGACCGTCAGTTTGTATCTTCACTGGCTACCCAAATCATTGAATTGGATGGCAAAGGCGGATATGAACACTACCTTGGTGATTACGAAAGCTATCTGGAGAAAAAAGGTTTGGCTTAAATCTTTACCCACAATCTAATAAGGCATTGAGATGCCGTCTGAAAATTTCTATATTTTCAGACGGCATTTTCTTTTCAAAATTAAACAATATCATATTGAACTTTTATGCCAAAATTATGACTAATAAAAGCTTTTTTTCAAAAGAATAACTCAATATTACGACATTTTTGAAGGAATATATTAAATGGTAAACATTAAAAAAGCAGTACCCGATGCCTCTCAATATGGTACCAAACTTGGCTATACGACTTATGAGGCAGAACAAGGTGAACTGAAAAACGGTATTGTTAAAAATGCCCCTTCTTCAGAGGCAGAACACGCAACTGTCCGTGAAGCAAGCGGTCAGGCATATGTTGATTTGCCGACCAATGCGTCCGTTTCATTTATTGCGCAAGCAGATGCCAATGCCGTAACCGTCCGTTATACCGTTCCTGATGGTGAAAGCGGTAAAGTAGAAGTCAAAGTCAATAATACAGTGATCGGTACTTTGGATTTATCTTCCAAATCCAACTGGCAATATTTGGATAACTACAAATATCATCCGGATGGCGATATTAAAGTTCATGATACACCCGCGGCAGATAGGCTTGCCCGTTTCCAATTTGACGAAGTTAGCCAATTATTTAAAGAGGCCAATATCAAGGTAGGGGATAAGGTTACCATCACTAATATCGACAGCACGCCCGTAGGCATTGACTTGGTTGATTTGGAAAAGGCACCGGATGCTATTAAACAGCCTGAAAACAGTGTCAGCATTACTGATTTTGGCGCAGTCGCCAATGATGGCTCGGATGATTACCAAGCATTCATGGCTGCAATTGAATCTGCCAAAGCATCTAAAAAATCTGTTTACATTCCTGAAGGTCAATTTGATTTTAGTGAACAACTGCACATTTACGCGCCTGAAGGTGTAAAAATTAGCGGAGCAGGCCAATGGCACACTAAATTGCATTTTACCAGTACTAAAATAGGTGGCGGTGGTATCGTGTTTGAACACGGCACCAACAAAATTGATTTTGGAAATGTTTCCATGGATTCGGATTTAACTTCTCGCTATAACGAAGGCGCGAACTATAAAGGTATTTCCGGTACCTTGGGTAACGGTTCATCGATTCACGATATCAAAATTGAACATTTTGAAGTAGGTGCCTGGATTGGTGATTATGCCCCAGCATCTGATATGCACTACACTGATGGTTTGACTATTTCTAATGCCACTATTCGCAATAACTTGGCAGATGGTGTTAACTTTGCCCAAGGTACCAGCAATTCCACCGTTATCAATTCCAATATCCGTGGCAATGGTGATGATGGCTTAGCAACATGGTCGAGCATTCATGAAAATACTAATGCCCATGTTGCTGAAAATAACCGCTTTTTGAATAATACCGTTGAATTAGGCTGGCGTGCGGCCGGTATTGGTATCTTTGGCGGCAAAGGTCATGAAGTAGCCAATAACCTTATCAAAGATAATGCCAATTGGGGCGGCGTACGCTTAAACACTGTATTCAAAAAAAGCCATAATTTTGATTTCAATGATACGGGTATTTCCGTTCACGATAATTTACTGGTAAGCAACGGGACTAATGCGGACACATATGGTCGTGTTAAAGGTTCTATCGATTTGGAAGAAGGCAGGGATTATGCTACTCCCGAAAAAGATATTTTGGGAGAACTCAAAAATATCAAAATTGAAAATAACACTATTGTGAATAATCTTTCCGATCAAGAAATTACCAAAACCCGTAATCCTAAAGAAGGTAATATTCCGGAGTCTGTAAACGAGACTACATTGACCATCGAAAATAATCATAGCCTTTCGGTAGCAGAAAATAATTCTGCAAAAAATGTAGCGGAAGTAGATGATCACAGTCTTACCCAAGCTGCGTTTCATTTAGGGGAGGATAACATCATAACCATTACGGACAGCAGCCATGCTCTTGTCAGCGGCGGTGATGGTAATGACCGGATCAGAGGTAGTTTGGGTAATGATACGATTAACGGTGATTCAGGTGATGATGTCATTTTCGGCTATGATGGAGACGATCGTCTTAATGGCGGTATGGGTAATGATTCTGTACATGGAGGTAATGGCAACGATACCTTATGGGGAGAAAGTGGCGATGACCGTTTGAGTGGGGGTGATGGCGACGACGTTTTGTTCGGCGGACAAGGAACCGATTACTTGGTAGGCGGCAAGGGTGCCGATACTTATGTTTTCAGCCTTGGAGAAGGTAAGGATACGATTGTCGATAATGTGGGCGAACATAATGCGTTGCAATTCGGCCAAAATATCTCTGTTAATGACCTGCACATTGATGTTGCCACCGATGTACGAGGCAATACTGATTGGAAAATTACCATCAAGGGATCAGAAGGGGACAGCATTACCATCAATGATCAGTTTGTTTCCGGTAAAACTGATGCTGTGATTGATACCTTCCGTTTCGATGAAGGTACATTGAGCCTGCAAGAGTTGATGGGTAGATTGTCAGGTAACAGCAATATCAGTAATTTGTCAGCCGTTAATACGCACACTGAGCGCATGAGCTACTCGTCTGTCAATACGGCTGATGTTCACGATGACGCAGCATCTTCCGCCAACGCTGGAATCATTTAATTAGCTGTCTTTTAGGCTGAATAAAGGCCGTCTGAAAACTGGAAAACAGATTTCAGACGGCCTTTTTGTTGCCTATCTTGTTATGGTTGGTTGTTTAGAAGAGAATTAATTGAATAAACCTTTAAACCACAACACAATCGCGTCCCACATACGACGCAGCCAGCTGCCTTCTTCCACACCGTTTAGCGCGACGACGTCTTTTTCGGCAATGACTTTGCCGTCTTTCATGACTTTCAGTTTGCCCAATACTTGGCCTTTTTCAATTGGGGCGAGGACGGGCTGAAGTGTTTCTAAGATTGGTTTGACGTTTTTGCCGGTATCGTGGGGGATGGTAATGTAAACATCGTCCAAGAAACCGATGTCTACAGCTTTGGTACTGCCTTTGTAAACTTTGACTTGGGAAATTACTTCTCCGCCGTTATAAAGTTTGGGCGTATCAAATGCCTGCAACGCCCAGTTGAGTAGTTTGCTGCTTTCACTGGCGCGCGCTTCGGTGGATTCTGCACCGGCAAGAATGGAAACAATACGGCGGTTGTTGCGTTTGCTGGAAGCGGCAAGGTGATAGCCTGCGCCTTCAGAATAGCCGGTTTTCAAACCGTCGATACTGCTGTCGCGATAGAGCAGAAGATTGCGGTTGGGCTGCTCGATATTATTGTATTTGAAAGATTTGTTTGCAAACAAAGGATAGTATTTCGGATAGTCGTTGATCAGTGCGGCTGCCAAAATGGCCAAGTCGCCAACGGTTGAAACATGGCCGTTAGAAGAAATGCCGGTCGGGTTGTTGAAGTGGGTGTGCTTCATGCCCAAGCGTTTGGCTTCTTCATTCATTTGTTTGACGAATTCATCGATGGAGCCGTTGCCGATGGCTTCTGCAAGGGTGATGGCGGCATCGTTGGCCGATTGGATGGTTGTCCCCTTAATTAAGGAGCTGACGCTGACAGGCACTTTGGGGTCGAGGAACATACGCGAACCTTCGACTTTCCATGCGGCATTGGAAACGGTCAGCATTTGGCTTGCTTCAAGTGTACCGTTTTCTAATGCTTTAAAGGCAAGGTAGGCAGTCATCATTTGCGTCAACGCGGCAGGTTCGATAGGCGCGTCGGCATTGTTGGATGCCAAGGTTTGCTTGCTGTGCAGGTCGGTAACGATGTAGGCAGTCGCCGCGATTTCTGGCGGCGTTGTCGGGCTGTTGATGCTGTGCAACAATGGCTGCGGCTGTGCCTCGCCTTGTACGGCAGGTGCGGAGGCAACCGGGTCGGCAGCGAGGGCGTGGGTATTCAGGAGGACAGCAAAAATTAAGCTAAGTAGCGTTTTTTTCATCATTGTTTGTAGATTTGAATATGGGTGGATACTGTTATCGAGTAAACAGTTTGGCATACTAAATAGATAGTAAGCGGACATTATACCGTTTCATTCCGGCTTTGCTAAGATTTTTCTTGCCTTCAGACGGCCTCAGGGGTATGGTTTTAACTTTTTCCTCAGGCCGATTCGGCCGAATGACAATTTATTTTCGAACACTGAATACCATGAACCATCCTCTTCCTCTTTCCGATTATCTGACCCGTATTTTGACCGCTTCCGTTTATGATGTAGCCATAGAAACGCCTTTGGACTTGGCGCGCGGTCTGTCAAGCCGTCTGAACAATCAGGTTTTGCTCAAGCGCGAAGATTTGCAGCCGGTGTTTTCGTTCAAAATCCGCGGTGCGTACAACAAAATGGCGAAGCTGCCGAAAGAAGCCTTGGATTGCGGCGTGATTGCTGCCAGCGCGGGTAACCATGCGCAGGGTGTGGCTTTGTCGGCGCAATATTTAGGTTGCCGCGCCGTCATCGTGATGCCGGAGACAACGCCCAAAATCAAAATTGACGCAGTTAAGAGCCGCGGCGGCGAAGTGGTATTGAAAGGCGTGTCTTACAATGATGCCTATGATTATGCAATGGAGTTGGCAGAAAAGGAAAAGCTGACTTATATCGCGCCGTTTGATGATCCGGATGTGATTGCCGGTCAGGGAACCATCGGCATGGAAATCCTCCGTCAACACCGCAATATCAATGCGATTTTTGTTCCGATTGGCGGCGGCGGTTTGGCAGCAGGCGTAGCGGCATTTATCAAACAGGTTTGCCCTGAGATTAAAGTGATTGGCGTGCAAACCGATGACTCTTGCTGTATGAAGCAATCGGTAGAAGCAGGGGAAATCGTACATTTGAAAGATGTCGGCCTGTTTTCAGACGGCACGGCGGTCAAAGTTGTCGGTGATGAAACCTTCCGCCTGTGTAAAGAGCTGCTGGACGAGATTATTACGGTCAATACGGATATGTTGTGCGGCGCAATTAAAGATATTTTTGACGATACGCGCAGCATTACCGAGCCTGCGGGCGCATTGGCACTTGCCGGCCTGAAGGCTTACGTTGCAAAAAACAATATCCAAGGCCAAAACCTGGTTGCCGTTACCAGCGGTGCCAACATGAACTTCCACCGTTTACGCCACGTTTCAGAGCGCAGTGAGCTGGGCGAGGGCAACGAAGGCATTTTCGCCGTTACCATTCCCGAAGAAAAGGGTAGCTTCCTGAAGTTTATCAATTTATTGGGAAGCCGGAACATTACTGAGTTCAACTATCGCTACGGCAGCGATAAAAATGCGCATATTTTTGTCGGCTTGCAAACCGCCGGTGCGCAAGACTTGGCCGTCATCAGCGCACAACTGACTGAAGCAGGCTTGCCCAATGTCGATTTGACCAATGATGAAATCGCCAAAATCCATATCCGTTACATGGTCGGCGGCCGTACGGAAAAAGTAGCCAACGAACGTTTGGTCAGCTTTGAATTTCCTGAGCGCCCGGGCGCGTTGTCCCGTTTCTTGAACCATATGCGTGCCGAGTGGAATATTACTTTATTCCATTACCGCAACCATGGCGCAGACTATGGCCGTATTTTGGTCGGTATCGATGTGCCGGAAAGCGACAATGAGGCTTTTGCTGACTTCTTGGATAGCTTGGGTTATGTCTATAAAGAGGAAACCGACAATCCGGCCTATAAACTTTTCTTGGCTTAATCGGTAAGATAAAAGGCCGTCTGAAACTTTTCAGACGGCCTTGTGTTTTATATTTTGCTTTATTTTTTACGGAACACCAAGTCCCAAACGCCATGACCCAATCGTTTGCCTCGGGCTTCAAATTTGGTTTCAGGACGATAATCAGGCGTAGGGGCGTAATCGGCAGCCGTGTTTTGCAAAGAGTTGAAACTGCTCAAAACCTCCAGCATTTGCACGGCGTATTCTTCCCAATCGGTCGCCATATGGACATAGCCGCCGCTTTTGAGTTTGGGCAGCAGCTTTTCAACAAACGGCACTTGTACCAAGCGGCGTTTGTTGTGGCGTTTTTTGTGCCAAGGGTCGGGGAAGAAAATATGAATACCGTCTAAAGAGTCGTCTTCCAGCATTTTTTCCACCACTTCCACCGCATCATGACGCATCACGCGGATATTGGAAATGTGTTCTTCCTCAATCAGCTTCAAGATATTGCCAACGCCCGGGCCGTGAACATCAATCGCTAAAAAGTCAGTATCGGGCAGACGTTTGGCGATTTCCACCGTTGCGACGCCCATACCGAAACCGATTTCCAAAACTTTAGGGTTGTCCCGTCCAAAAGTGCGGTTCAAATCCAAAGGAGCTTCTTGGAAGTCCACACCGAATTGCGGCCACATGGTATCGATGGCGCGCTGTTGGGCAGCGGTCATATGGCCTTGGCGCAAGACGAAACTGCGGATGCTGCGTTTGTGTTCTTCAGGAACGGTATTTTCGGGCGTATTTTCTGGAATGTTTTCAGACATATTGTTTTAAATCAGTGAGAAATCAAATAAAAAGGCCGTCTGAAAAATCAGACAACCCTGCGTATAAATCGGCGTGATTATAGCGAATAAATGCTTTATCTGAAACCTTTCTACAACAAGGTTTCAGGTTTCAGACGGCCTTTTTAAGACAATTCCGGTTGCGGTACTTTGTGTTGCACCGCATAAACCGCAGCTTGAACGCGGCTGCTCAGATTCAGCTTGCGCAACAGGTTCTGCACATGCACTTTGACGGTAGATTCAGCCAAGTTTAAATGGCGGGCAATGATTTTATTGCTGTGTCCGGCGGCAAGGTAGCCCAAGATTTCCATTTCGCGCGGGGTCAGCTGCGCCAGCAGGTGGTCGGAGCGTGAAGGAGAAGGGGAAATCAGCGATTGCACCAAGCGGCTGGTCATTTCAGGGGAGAATACATTGTCTCCGTCGACAGCTTTTCGGATGCTTTCCAAAAGGAAGTCGGCGTTGATGTTTTTCAGCAAAAAGCCTTTTGCACCCATACGCATACATTCGGTCAAGTCGTCGCTGTCTTCGGAAACAGTCAGCATGATGACGGTCAGTTGCGGATTGATGCTCAAAATTTGAGCCAGTGCTTCGCGGCCGTTCATGACTGGCATATCCAAGTCCAGCAAAACTACGTCAGGCTTAAGCTGTTCGACCATTTTTACGCCGGCCAGGCCGTCTGAAGCTTCGCCGACGACTTCAAAATCGGGCTGGCGGGAGAGCAGGGCTTTGATGCCGCTGCGAAATAGGGTGTGGTCGTCAATAAGGGTAATTTTAATCGTCATGATGCTGTTCTCATTTGTTGCGGCAAAGTCAGCATAACCGCCGTACCTTGCCCAATCTGCGATGTAATGGCCAATTGTGCGTTAATCCGTTGGGCACGTTCCTGCATAATGCCCAAGCCGACATGTTCGCCTGAAGGCCGGTTTGATAAGTGTTCTTGATTAAAGCCTGCGCCGTCGTCCTGAATCTTCATGACAAAATCGCCGTGGTTGGCAATTTCGACGCTGACATGCTGCGCACGCGCGTGTTTCCGGATGTTGGACAGGCTTTCCTGCAAGATGAAGATGATTTGCAAGTGTTCATCATAATTCAATGCCTGTCCGTCGTCCTGCCATTTTAAATCAACCGGGATACCGGTTTGCCGTTCAAAACGCGCCAGCAGCGATTCTACCGCTTCAGGAAAATCTTTATTACTGATTTTGGTGCGGAAATTCATCAGCAGCTCGCGGACGTCTTCATAGCATTCCTGCACGCCGTCTTTAATGAAGCTGATGTTTTCTTCAGCCTGCTCGCGTTGGTTTGAAGCAAACGCGCTTTCCAACATTTGCACCTGCAAATTCAAAAAGGTCAGGGCTTGCGCAATGCTGTCATGCAAACCTTGTGCAATCAAGTTGCGTTCCTGCAAGACGGCAAGCAGGCGGCGTTCTTGTTCCATGCGGTTGTTGGCGATGGAAATCCCCAGCTGCCCGCTTAAAGTCTGCAACAATTTTTCATCTTGCTCATTGGGCATCTGGCCGTCTGAAAAATACAGGGCCAATACGCCGAGCTGTTCGTCTTGGTAAACGATTGGGAATTCTACACGATTTCCCTCTTCGGTTTCACCGACACTTGCCGCCAAGTCAGAGCGTTTGCGTTCTTCATCGGAAAGATATACCGTACCGCCCAAGGCGGAAAACGCCGGCAGAATCTGAGCCAAGAATTCTTCTGCGGCCTGTTGCGGCGTAAAGGTTTGGTGCAGGTTGCGCGTAGTCTGGTAGAGCAGGGTCAAATCACGGTTTTGCCGGGCTAAGTCTTGGGTTTGTTGGGCAACCTGTCCTTCCAAATCCGTATAAAGCGTTTTCAGACGGCGGCTCATTTGGTTGAAACCCTTGCTGACTTGGGCGAATTCACGAATTTGGTCTGTATCGATTTGCACCCCGAAACGGCCTTCGCTAATGGTTTCCACCCCGTCGCGCAGTTTTTCCAGCGGCCGGATGATCCACGAATAATGCCAAACAATCATCAAGCCGGCAGCCACTAAAATCATCAGCATCATCGCCATTTGAAAACGGCGCAGCCACAAAGTATTTTGCTCGTTGGCGTTTTCCATCGCCTGTAAAAACAGCTCGATATTGCCGGCAAAACGGTACAGGCCGATTTGGGTCGGCCGCTCGTAATGTTGCAAAGAAGGCTTGATGTTGGATTCCCAATCGATCAACAGCATCGATTGGATCAAATCGTAAGCCAGCGGCATTTGTGACGGAATCAGCGGATGAATGGCATCGCTTTGCGTTACATTGGCCAGCGTACGTTCAAATTCTTTGATTTGGTTGTCAATTTGCGCATTGGGTGTACGAACGCTTGCCATATAAGCCAAACGATACACCTGCATTTTCAAGCTGCCCGCATCTTCAATCGTTTTGGCCGCGCTTTCCAAACGCCAAGAAAGCAGCAGGGTAAAGGCAATCGATAAAAAAGCCGAGCCGACCCATAACACAGTCAGCAGTTTTAAACGCGAGGACAGGCTCAGGCCGTCTGAAGATCCGGAGAATAAACGCATAAAGCACGCAGGAAGACTAATCCGATAATCTTATAAAAATATCATTCTTTCGGCCTATAAACAACCTGTCTAAAATAATTGTATGGTTATGATAAGAAAAAACAGGGGTTTAATGTAAAATCATGTTATGATAAAATTCATCTTAAGTGAATTAAATCACAAAACCAGGTTTCAGACGGCCTGAAGCCTTAAAACTTCTTCCATAAATACAACATCTCGAATAACACGTACACACTCTGCTTTGCAAAGGACTACCAAAATGAAAATTTTTGCACTGATATTGGCCGGCGGGCAGGGAAGCCGGATGGGAGGTGTCGATAAAGGGTTGGTGCAATGGCACAACAAAGCCTTGATAGACCACGTTATCGAAAAAATCCGCCCGCAAGTCAGCCATATCGCCATCAGTGCCAACCGCAATCTCGAATCCTACGCCCAACGCAGCGCGCACGTTTTCTCCGATGCGCGCCAATGGCAACATTACGGCCCTTTAGCCGCCTTGTGTACCGCCGCCAACGATTTGCAAATTGCTACTGCAGACTGGCTGCTTATCGTCTCCTGTGATATGCCCCGCCTGCCTGAAAACTTGGTTTCCCAGTTTGAGACCATCGCCAAACGCACGCCGTTGTGCAATGCATTTTACGTTGAAACCCCGGCCAGACCGCATTACAGCGTGATGTTTATCCGTCCGCAAATCCTGCAAAGTACCGTGCCATACCTTTATTCAGGAATGCGCAGCATACGCGGCTGGTTGCAGCAGCAACGCGCGCGGGTTGTCCATTTCCCTCATGAGCAGGATTTTATCAGCTACAACACGGAAAACGATTTGACTCAGCCTTTGTAGTTGGGTAGGTAAGGGGACTAATGTTCAGGTAGAGATATGCTAAATTGATGATTATTTAATATCTTTTAATAGGTAATAACTATCTTGTAATTAGTTCCCTTAGAAATTCATCAATCCGTATATTTAAATAAAATATACGTTCTTCGTTAAAATAAATTTTGGCTTTTCCCTATCGGCTGTAGCTTTTAGGTCATTTAGTCTGCCTAAGTCCAAATTATCTACGAACAAATTCTCGTAAGACAGTTGACCGAAAAAATCATGGGATATTCTGATTTTACGTTGCATGGCTTAAGATGTTCAGACGGCCATACTTTCAAAATAAAGGCTAAAACGGCATAATAGCAGCCTCTTTTTGTTAGAATTGCCTGGTTTAGGAGAGTGAAATGAATATTTTATTATTAGACGGCGGTAAAGATTTCGGACATTCACATGGCGAGTTGAACCACACGCTTCATAAAAAAGCGAAAGAAATTTTGACCGCAATTGGACACAATGTAAAAGAAACTGTGATTGATGCTGGTTACGATGTTGAGGCAGAAATCGAAAAATTCTTGTGGATGGATGCCGTGATTTGGCAAATGCCAGGCTGGTGGATGCACGAACCTTGGACAGTGAAAAAATACATAGACGAAGTATTAACCGCCGGACACGGCAAGCTTTACCATAGTGATGGCCGCCATCGTGTCAATCCAACCGAAGGCTACGGCACAGGCGGTTTGTTACAAGGCAAAAAACACATGCTTTCACTTACTTGGAATGCGCCGATTGAAGCGTTCACCCGCGAAGGCGACTTCTTCGAAGGAAAAGGCGTAGATACGTTGTATATGCACTTCCACAAACTCAACGAGTTCATCGGCTTGACTCGCCTGCCGACATTCTTATGTAACGATGTTATTAAAAATCCGCAAGTTGAACAATACTTGGCAGACTACCAAGCACATTTAGAAAAAGTGTTTGGCTAATTGTAAAAGTACTTTGAAATCTGACCGTACTTTGCAATAAAAAGCCGTCTGAATTTTCAGACGGCTTTTACTTTTAGCGCATCCACGATCAAGTTAAATACATTAGAATGCCCACGGCGGCTAGGGTAATAGAGATAAAATGGATCGTAAGTCATCGCATATTCAGGAAGTAATTCGACTAGCTTACCTGATTGAATTGCATCTGCTACGCTCATATGTGCTATCCATGCAATGCCAAGTCCATCTAAAACAGCTTGTAGGCGTAGATGATTATTAATGGATAACTGTGATTTGGGTTCAAAGGTTATCAACTCTTTTTTGTATTTGAATTCCCATTGCATTTCTGAACCATGTCCGGCTGAAATTCTCACGCCAATAAGGCTGTGCTGATATAAATCGTCGAGCGTTTTTGGGGTTCCATGTCTTGCCAAATAATCAGGTGAAGCAACTAATGCCATTTTTAGTGGATCGGAGATAGGGACAGCGATCATCTCTTTAGCGATCTCATTGCCTAGTCGAATCCCCATATCAAATCCTTCTCTTACAATATCTACCCAGCGATTATCCACCACAATTTCTAAGCGGATTTTAGGATACTGATTCAAAATTAACTTTAATTTTGGATACAAGACAGTTTCAGCTGCAACGGCTGGTGCATTGATACGAATGAGTCTAGATGGGGTATTTAAAAAATCACTTAATGCATCAACTTCATGGTTAATCGCTTGATAAAGGGGCAAAAGCTGTTCAAAAAGCTGCTGTCCGGCTTCGGTTAGCGATACATTGCGAGTAGTACGATTGAATAGACGCAGATTTAGCCGAGTCTCCAAATTTTTCATGCTATGGCTTAAGGCTGAGGAAGAAATTCCCAATAACTGTCCTGCTTTCACAAAGCTCCCAGCTCGTGCTAATGTCAAAAAATAATTCAGTTCATTAAAGTTCTGCACCTTATCAACTCTTTTTTATTAGTGAATTTAATTCATTACATCATAAATCTAAACCTAATTTATCTCAATAAAAATACCTTCTAAAATGACCGCACTTTCAAATGACTTTAGGAGCAATAATGACAACGCAAAAACGTTCCCTTTCTTTTTTATTGATTTTAAGCGCATTGATGGCGTTTACCTCACTTTCTACCGATATTTATCTACCCGCCATGCCAACCATGGAAAGACAGTTGAATGGTGATGCAGAACTTACTATTACAGGGTTCTTAATTGGTTTTTCGATTGCCCAACTCATTTGGGGACCAATTAGTGATCGCATTGGGCGTAAGTTGCCGCTATTTATCGGTATTGTGTTATTTGTGATTGGTTCAGTGGGATGTGCATTGTCAGAATCCATGAGTGCGGTCGTTTTTTGGCGTATTTTTCAGGCTATAGGGGCTTGTGTTGGACCGATGTTGAGTCGTGCGATGATCCGTGATCGCTTTGCCCAAAGCCAAGCAGCACAGATGCTTTCTACGCTCACGATTATCATGGCGATAGCACCTATTGCAGGACCATTTATCGGTGGCGGTTTGCTGAAAGTAGCAAGCTAGCATTGGATTTTCTGGTTATTGGCAGTGATTGGCGTATTGATGTTTATCACCATTTTTAAATTGCCAGAAACCTTGCCTATAGAAAAACGAGCAAGCGGTTCATTATGGAATGCGTTTAAAAATTACCGCACTTTATTAGCTAACGCGACATTCATGCGCTATACCCTCAGTGTGACTTTCTTTTATGTTGCGGTTTATGCTTTTATTACTGGATCACCTTTTGTTTATATTGATTATTTCGGTGTAGCAGCGCAAAACTATGGTTTCTTATTTGGTATTAATATTATTGGCATTATGAGCCTAAGCTTTCTCAATCGAAAATTAGTGTCTCGTTTTGCCTTATCTAAATTATTAGTCGTTTCTAATTTGATCGCCTTTGCTGCTTCTGCTGTGCTTTTTGTATTGGCATGCGTAAACATGGGGGGCATTTGGGGTGTCATTGTGCCAATGTTTGTCATGTTTAGTATGAACGGCATCATCGCAGCCTGTGCTAATGCTGCAGCTCTTGCTGCCGGACCAAATCAAATTGCGGGTTCAGCCGCTGCCTTACTAGGTTCATTATAATATGGCAGTGGTATTATTTCTTCATTGCTATTGGCGGTATTTTCCAGCGGTACGCCATTTACTATGGCCTGGATTATTGTTTTATTTGTCGGATTAAGTGTTATGATGGCTGTATGGCAAGGAATGAGAAAGCCAGATTAGTAGCAAATACTAAAAGGATGTTAGAGATCCAACATATCGCTAAACAGATTTAATTGATAAAACCAGGAGTTTTTATGAGCAAGCAACCTTTAACGATTACCGAACAAGGTAGCTTCTTTGCCGGTGGTAAAACTATTTAACAAGAGGGTGAATACTTTACCGAAAATTAAAGTTCCTATGGTGAGCAATATTTTCATGGCGATCATGCTTATGTGTCATATCAAAAACCATTAAATGCCAACCGTCTGCCACTTATATTTTTACATAGTGCTGGGCAATCAGGTAAAACATGGGAATCTACACCAGACGGCCGGGAAGGATTTGGCACTATTTTTCTACGCCGTGGCTTTTCAACTTACTTAGTCAATCAGCCTCGCCGTGGGCGCGCGGGTAATTCCACTGTGTCTGAAAAGATCGTTGTACAACCAAACGATCAATTTTGGTTAATTGAGAAATATTAGTTTAGAAGATGAGCATTTTTGCTCACCTTTTTTATTTCAAACAGTTATCAAACTTCCTGGCGAGTAGGGCGGAAGATGATTTCATTTATGTCCACTTCTTCAGGTTGACTGATTGCGAACAGGACAGTTCGGGCAAAGCTAGATGCAGGAATCTCATTATGAGCGTAGAAGTTCTCCATTGCGCCGCTAGCCATTTCAGAGCTGCTGCCATGCTTTAATTCGCTTTCAACTGCACCCGGGCAGAGAATAGTGGTACGCAAGTTGTAAGGTTTAACTTCCTTGCGCAGGCTTTCAGAAATGGCGCGTACCGCAGTTTTGGTCGCAGAATAAACAGCACATAATGGCCCCCAAACGTGTCCGGCTACGGAAGAAACATTGATGATCTGACCGCTCTTTTGTGTTTTCATGGTCGGTAAAACAGCTGCAATGCCATGTAAGACACCCTTGATATTGATATCGATCATTTGATTCCATTCATCCACTTTCAATTCTTCCAACAAGGAAAGAGGCATGACGCCGGCGTTGTTGAGCAATACATCAATACGCCCGTATAGATCTAATGCTCGCTGCGCCAAGGTTTGCACCTCGTCTAATTTGGTGACATCCATTTGTACACAATGATCGTGGGAAATACTTAACTCATCGGCAAGGGCATGTAAACGATCTAGACGGCGCGCCCCCAAGATGACTTTTGCTCCAGCTTGTACCAAATGGCGAGCGGTTTCAGCACCCAGTCCGCTAGATGCGCCAGTGATGATGACAACTTTGTTTTCTATGTTTTGCATAATATCCTCCTTAATTAACGGATAAAGTGTAATTGACCTTGATTACCTAAATAGGCCGTCTGAATAGCGGTGTAATGTTTATCGGCAATCATCTTGTCGGTTTGTTTCAAATAGTCTTTAAAATGTGGGGTTTCGCGATGAGCCTGATAGGCGGCTTCATCAGCATAAATTTCAAAAAAGATCCAATCATTTGGTGAATCCTGTTTAGTCGCGGCATACATTGCCAATACGCCATCTTCCACTTTTAGTGATTGTGCCATTTCTGCTTGAATGATCTTGCTGAATTGAATGTTGTGTTCCGGCTTGACGGTCACATTCACTAAACGGCTTTGCGTTGTCGCAGTCTGTTTTATCTTTCTATCACCTAAAAATTGTGGTACCAATGCCGTACGTTTCTTGTGGTCAGTCAAAATCTCGGGGGATACTTTGGCAAACGTCTGATATTGCGATGAATCACGGTGGATTTGATACTCTGCATTATCGGCATAGATTTCCAGCATATAGGCTATTTCTGGATTGGCTTGTAGTTTCACGGAATACATCGCCAGAGTCCCTTTTTCATTCGCAATAGAAGTGCTGATATTGTGTTTGGCAACTTGGTCGTATTGCACCGTTTTGCCTTCAGCTACACCCAATTCAAACAAATTCATCAAGGGGGCGGCTTCTGTGTTTAATGCCATGATGACTCCTAAAAGTGCGGTCAATTTTTTCATCTTTTTCGCTTAGGCTTTGAATTGCTCAATATTTGTAGCCATCATTTTCGGTGTAAATTCACTAATCACATAAGTCGCCAAGTTTGGATAGTACGAGTCTTCCGCCAAAATATGTTCTAACTCTGCGCGATCTTGCGTTTGCGCGATAATCACACCGGCACGTTCACGTTCAGTAAATGGACCAATAATCAGAAAATTACCGGCTTGATGGTATTTGGCAAACCATGCGGCATGTTTTGGAAATAGTTCCTCATGTTGTTCGGGGGTAATGTCTTCGTTTACAGTAATGTCGATGATGTACATAATTTCTCCTCGATAATAAATTTAAAGGGTTAACAATTAGGCTGCAATGGCTTTAATTTGAGCAATTAAACGCGCTGCATGCTCACGGGCTTGTTCCTGTTGGGCTTTGATCGCTGCTTCATTACGACCGACATAACTGATGCCACAAGTGTAAATAGGCGTTTGATAATCTAAACCACATAAAGTCGCAAAGGTTTCAAACTGCGGTAGGTAATCTTCAACGGTGTGTTTGAAGAAACTGTCTTTTTGATACACTGCTTCCGGAGCGCCAGTCGTGAACGAAACAATCAATTTTTTACCGCCGATTTTTGCAGTCGAGCCGTGCGCAAAACCGTGAACGAACACTTTATCAATCCACAATTTCATCAAGCCTGGCACGGAATACCAAGAAAATGGAAATTGGAACACAATCACATCGGCTTTTAAAATTGCAGATTGTTCCGCTTCAATATCAAATTTGTAATCAGGATAAAGCGTATCCAAACGGCGGATTCCAGCTTCAGGCAAAGCTTGTGCCACTTCGCTCAAAATGGTTTGGTTAGCAATAGATGTGTTCAACTCCGGATGACCTGAAACAATTAATACGTTTTTCATGTTGTTTTACCTCTTTATAAATACTGGGATAATGGTTTTGTAAAATTGGTAAGAAACCTTACCGCTTGTTGATGAGGTGTATTATACGTAGAATAATTGTTATGATTAGACGCATAATCTCTAAATGACTTTTAGGTAAAATCTAATGATTGATAATTCATTCTACGGCCAGCTCAACGTTTTCCAAACCATCGCCCAAGAAGGCAGTATTTCAGCGGCAGCACGCAAATTGGAAATCGCGGTGCCTTCGGCGAGCCAGTCTTTGAAACTGCTAGAACAGAAAATCGGTGTGCCGCTGTTCCACCGCACAACGCGTAATATTCGATTGACAGATGCAGGTAGGCAGCTACTGGAGCGTACCGAGCAAGCTATGACAACGTTGCACCAAGCATTTGAAGAAGTGCAGAATTTTGGCGAGCAGGTGAGTGGCACCGTGCGGATTACCATGGCGCGAGTGATGTATCAATTATTATTGCGACCACATTTGAGAGAATTTCATCAACGCTATCCTCAAATTCAATTGGAAATTTCACTTAATGACGGACTTTCGTACCTGATTGAGGATGGCATCGATTTGGGTATTCGCTTTGGCAATCAATTGGATGAAGGGATGGTTACACGTAAGTTGGTAAATGAAGTGAAAGAAGGCTTGTACATCAGTCAAAGCTATGCAAAACAATATGGCATACCCAAAACGCCTAGAGATTTGTCAGCTCATAAACTTATTGGCTATCGTTTTATCTCATCCAACAAAATCGAGCCTATGGTTATCACACAAAATGGTCAAGATATCGCCATAGAAATGGATACACCGTTGCTTTGTAACGATCCGGAAGTGTTACTAGATGCCACCTGCCAAGGTTTGGGAATAGGTAGAATTTTTACCTATAATATGCAACAACAACCAGACCAAGCAGATTTCATCCCCGTGCTGCAAAAACATTGGCGACAGTATCCACCGATTTATCTTTATTATTTGCAACATAGCCAACGAGCGAAAAAAGTGCAGGCTGTAATTGAGTTTTTGTTGGAGAAAACCGCTGAGTTTAGATAAAACAAGCGTGCGAATTAAAAATGCTTTGAAATTTGACCGCTCTTTGCCATAAAAAGGCCGTCTGAAACGATCATTTCAGACGGCCTTTTTCATCAAATCTTCATTTAAGTTGTGCCATAGGTTGCCAAATAATTTTCCCGAAATACTTGAAGTTGGATCAGGTGATTGATTGGCAGCCGATCGAACAATACCTGAATCGTCAAAAAACCCGTTACCTCCGAGACCACCGCGGCCGTCCCGCCTATCCCCTGTTGTCCATGTTCAAAGCCGTCCTGCTCGGACAATGGCACAGCCTCTCCGATCCCGAACTCGAACACAGCCTCATCACCCGCATCGATTTCAACCTGTTTTGCCATTTTGACGAACTGAGCATCCCCGATTACAGCACCTTATGCTGCTACCGCAACTGGCTGGCGCAAGACGACACCTTGTCCGAATTGCTCAAACTGAT
>ERZ772904.68-NODE-68-length-34120-cov-3.41107_pt1 | contig 34120 bp, 37 predicted proteins | sample MGYA00512122_ERZ772904 | MGnify/ENA primary metagenome ERZ772904 (study PRJEB29015, sample SAMEA2738104) | human oral metagenome | biome: human oral; feature: human-associated habitat; material: saliva | place: China | collected 2269 ... | reverse complement strand
CTAATTATACCAAACTAGTAATGCCTCGCCAACTAGTTTTACCATTGGATTATGGCATTTTGATAAAAGAAACAGCGCCTGTGCGGTTACTCGATGTACAGTTGTACACTAGATATATTAATGAATTTATTTCTACAGTTAATGGAAGCTATTGGAAGACGTGATATCTTAACATTCAATGAAGTCTTTTATATGTGCAAAAGGCCGTAAATTAAAAGAGAGGAGATAGTATGTCTGTAGAAAAAAAGGGAACTTTACCCATATTAGCCATGTGCTACGATTTTGATAAGACCTTAACACCTGATGATATGCAGGCCCAAGGCTTTATACAATCAGTTGGTTTTGATGTAGATGAATTCTGGGCAGAGGCCAACCAAATGGCGGTAGAAAATAACATGGATGGGAATTTGGCCTACATGTACAAGATGCTAGTAGAATCAGAGGGTCAGCTCATCGTCAAAAAAGAAAATCTCATGGACTATGGGGCCAAAGTTCAACTCTATCCAGGCGTAGCTACTTGGTTCAAACGGATATGCCAATATGGTCTTGATCATGGTGTCCAAATTGAACACTATATCATTTCTTCAGGCCTCAAGGAAATGATAGAAGGGACACAAATGGCTAAGGAGGGGGACTTTAAGAGGATTTATGCATCCGCCTTTTACTACAATAAAAAAGGCGTTGCTAAGTGGCCTGCCCAAGCTATCAACTATACCAATAAGACCCAATTTCTCTTCCGTATTCAAAAGGGAGTTTTGGATATAAACGATTCAAGCGTTAACGACTATATTCGACCTGAAAATCAACGTGTTCCTTTCCGAAATATTGTCTATATGGGGGATTCAGATACGGATATTCCTTGCATGAGCCTAGTCAATACGAATGGGGGACACTCCATTGGTGTGTATGATCCTAACAGCCTCGATAAGAGCAAGGTGCAGCGCATGATGGTTCATAAACGAATTCGTCACTACGCACCAGCAGATTATCGAGAAGGGACAGAATTAGATTTCTTGGTTAAAATTATCATTCAACAAACCGCTGCTCGGGAAAAGCTAGAAAGAGCTTATGTAAAACAAATGAAAGAATCCTATGAAAAGGATGGTATATAATAAGAATATAAATGATCGTTAACTATTAGAAAACGAGGTTTTACTTATGAAAGCTTTGACAAAAGCAGCTCTCTTAGCAGGACTTTCTATCTCTATTTTGGGGTCAGTTCAGGCTGAAGAATTCATGGCCCTTGATGATGGTAAAGGGATAACCCTTACTAATGAGCTAGGCATTGTTGTCGCCCCAGCTCAAAAGGACCAAAGAATTGCCTATGTAGGTGTCGAATCAAGCCCCGCTTATGGTTCTTTTAAGCCAGGACAAAATGAAGTCATTACCAACCTTAAGACTAAGCAACAAATTGCTAAGGATGTGGATGCTATCATCTACTCTGACTTTGATTATTTGGCTATCAAGAAAGCCGGGGACAAGGGATATAAACTCTACAGTACAGATGGGAAAATCTTACATGATCAATCCTTTGATTCTGTGGATCCCATCTCTCAAAACTTGTTATTAGGAGAGAGTAATGGGACTTGGCAACTCTACAGTATGCCTACGTTGGCTCTCATAGATCCAACTATTAATACCTGGATTCCTATGGATCAGGCTCACGTCATTATTGGTCTAAAAAATCCAGAAGGTCAAGGGACCAAAACTTCCTATGATCCACTGGCAGATAACTCTACAGAAAAGGTTTATTACAACTATGGAGGGACACCTATCTCCAGAGACCAAGCAATCGCAGCCGCCAAGGAGGCAGAAGTTAAGGAGCAATCTAATTCACCGATTCCTATAACTCTTAAGCTAAAAAATGATGCTATACCTATGCCAGACAGACTTAATAATGGGGCCCACATTAAAGAGGTTATCGCACCCTTTAGTGAAGGGATTGCCTTTGTTAAAGCGGATAACAAGAAACAGTATGCCATCAATCCTAAAGGAGAAATCCTCTTTTCTGTGGATGAATATGACAGCATAAACCCTTATGATCAAGGATTAGCGTATGTAGGACGAAAGACTAAATCCCTGAATTTAGGCGGTATTCTCAATACTGTTCTAGTCGGAATATCCCTTGGTCATGGCTACGATGATGATTATTATTCCTTCCACCAACACAGGCATTATTCTACCTATGTGGGGCCTAACTATGATTATAATGGCATCTGGATAGATACGGGCGCGTCTTACTCTTGGACCAAGTCTAAGCTTAAGCATGGCTATATTGACCACAAGGGGATTGAAATTATATCTTCTAAAAATGATGCAGTAGGCCCCATCTCAGACCATGGAATCATGGTCTATAATAAGGGAAGCTTCGGGGTCTACAATAAGCAGGGACAGGCTATTATCCCAATGAACTATAGTGACATGCAATACTTGCCTCAGCATAAGGCCTACATAGTACAAGCAAAGGATACTAAGAAATATGGGGTAGTATCGGAAAATAATGAGGTTTTATTACCACTTAACTACGAAAAAGTAGCTGTCGTATCTAAGGCCCAATTGAAGGCAAAGGTGGATAAACAATGGCATCTAGTAATACCAGCCTCAATGTATAAGTTATCTGCCTATGGCTATGACTCTATAGATCCTATAGCGACATCAACAATAAATTCTACATTAATTCCTGCCACTAAGGATAAGGACCTCCTTATGATTGATGCTCGAACTGGTGCAGAACGCTTTAGCTTACCAGAGAAATCTAAGGAAGTAAAAGACATTACCAAAGAACATATCGTCTTTAAGGGTAAAAAAGGTTATGGCGTCGTAAATTATGACGGCAAGATTGTAGTAGAACCAATCTATAAACATATAACCATTGTAGAACAACCAAAGAGTAAGTAGGTTGTCTACACAATATGTCTCCTGGAGGGAGAAAAGGAAATAACTTCCGATAACGATATATTATCGGAAGTTATTTTTATGGGTTAATACTATACATATCTAAATTCTAACCCTTAGTTGCACTATTTTTTACTAGTGTAACCTTAAAATTTAATTATTCGCCTTCTAAGGGCTTTTTTAAAATTTTATGGGTGTTTACACCTAATTACATAAAAAAAGACATCCTAACTTGATATGTTGTGTCAAATTTTAGGATGTCTTTTCTTATTCTTTTATCGACTTCAATTTAATTAAGTGTATTCCTTACTTGGGATTTGGCTATTTTTAAAATTTCCCCTTATAGGAATAATTGAAGATCTTTTCCAAAACTTTCATTCGAGATAAAGCTCTAGCGATAGCCCAAGCGATAATCCCCATGATGATGCCCAAGATAGCACCTACTACCACATCTGATGTAAAGTGTACGAAAAGGTATACGCGAGCAAAGGCAACGAAGGCTGCAAACAAGATGGCAAGGACACCCCAATAAGCCTTTTTAAGATTAATGCTACATAGACCTAGAAGTAAGGCTACGGATGAGGAGAAAGACCCTGTAGCATGACCAGATGGGAATGAGTATGTGTGTGGATCTGGAGGCGTTGCGGGCAATACTACTTGTGGGAATTGTACAAATGGCCGCAAGCGTGCTACATGTGGTTTTAATGTTTGGTCGCCTACGATAAATACCAATACCAATGACAGGAACATGCCAAGACCTACCATACGGTATTTCTTTTGGGCCATAAGAATAATACTGATGATAATCCACAACAGTCCAGATGAAGTGATTTTAGAAACCCAATACGTTACAAAGGTAAGCCAAGACATAATCATATGATCTTGGATCCAAAAAGAAATCTTGGCATCTACCATGACTATACTAAGTATATTATGCATACCAATGAATTGGACAATAGATGCTAGTGCGCCATCAATCATAGTTACCTCATTAAAATTAATTAGTTAATTTAATAGAACCCAGTAGAGCAAAGAGACTCTATCTGGCTTCTGTCTAAGCATTTTTGACAAAAACTATTCTACCATTCTCAGCTAGAATAGCAAATCTTATTTACTCCTACCCTTGATAATAATTGTATCTTGCGGATCATAGAGGGACTGGAAGGAGTCATCATAAGTCTGCCCATCAGCTCTTATAATATGTCGCCATGTTGTCACTTCCGAGCCATTGGTCCCCTCTTCTATCCGATCCCCTAGGAGATTTTGATCAAACTTTGTTTGACTTCCATGAGGCAGAACTATTTCATTCCCCACCGATATAGAAACTTGACGGGGTTTATCTGTAGGAGATCCAATAATATAAATTGATAAGGTCCCATGATCGATGGTAGACAAGATATAAATAGGATGACTGTAGGGATTTTTAAATTGAAAATCCAAGTAGCCCCAGGCCACGGTCGCATCTCGTCCCTTAGGGATATAGCCTACAGGTTCAAAGTGAGGTGTCCGCTCTACAATCTCCATACCAGACTCTAAAGCAGCATTAAAGAGGGTGGAAGAAACCTGGCAAATCCCTCCTCCTATGCCGGGCACTAGCTTGCCATCTAGCATGACGGGGGCATCATCGAAGCCCGCCTCAGCAGTCCGCTCTCCTACGACATCGTTAAAGGAGAAAGTCTGTCCCGGACCTACTAGTGTACCTGTAATCTTAGCACTAGCTATAGCTATATTATGACTACGACCGATAGCAGAGGGATCAAAGGTGGTTTGATAGGATGATAATAGACTAGTAAGACCCTCCAAGTCCTTAGCGGTTACCTTATAAGATGCCACTTCTTGTATGTCCATATGTAACTGGTCTAAGTCTCCTTGGTCCGCTTGTGAAACCAATTGATCTACTAGGGCCTGTACATCGACTACTTGACCTGCCTCTTCTGAATGTAGGATAACCTGTCCCTGGGGGGATAGGCTTAGGTAGGCATCATGACCACTAAGAAGCATGGATTTACTAAGCCTTTCTAAGTAATCGTAGGCTATGGGTTGCTCCACTGTAAAGGCTAAGTCTTTATGGACTGGATAGATTAAGGCCAGTAAACGGTTTTTTAGATACTGCAAAGGATTTGTCTCATAGCCATAAGCCATGATGGCTTCATAGGTCTTATCCGGGTCAGCTCGTATCCCTAAATCTTCTAGCTTTAGTTTTTGAGTCCCTTGTGGTGTGACCAGATTAATGGTTAGGCCTGTATCATGAGATAATCTATCTATCTCATACTTTAAAGCCTCTGAGTCCAAACTAGTAATGGATTGATCACCTAAGTTCATACCATGAATTGGCCTCCCTGTAGGGATAAAGACATAGGCACTAACCCCAAGCAGACTAAGGGCTAATAAGCAAGTCAGACAAGCGATAATCGGTCGTGTTCTTAACGGGCTCATATACATCACCTTATATAAGTAAACCGCAGGGAAAAACCTGCGGTTTGAAATCACTCTTATGCTTCATGGAAGCGATAGCCTACACCCCATACAGTCTCAATGAACTTAGGATTATTAGGATCTGGCTCAATTTTTTCTCGAATACGGTTGACGTGAACGGTTACAGTAGCTGTATCGCCCAAGGCTTCAAACCCCCAGACCCGTTCTAAAAGACGGTCCTTAGAGAATACGATACCAGGGTTTTGTGCCATAAAGGCTAAGAGTTCAAATTCTCGATTAGCCAACACTACTTCTGTGCCATTAACCATAACCCGACGGCGATCTAATTGAATTTCCAATTCGTCACAGACAATAACTTGTTTTTCCTCTTGTTGAGATTGGTTAGTCAACCGTTCATAACGAGCGATATGGGCCTTAGCACGGGCCACCAACTCATTAGGAGAAAATGGCTTGACAATGTAATCATCAACACCTAGGCCTAGGCCACGGATCTTATCGATTTCTTCCGTCTTGGCTGTAACCATGAGAATTGGCGTTTCCTTAACTGTACGGATTTCTCGTACAATTTGGAAACCGTCCATGGAAGGTAACATAATGTCACAAATAATCAAGGAATAATCATTAGCCAAAGCTGCTTCGAGGCCAGCTTTACCATCCGCCTTGAGTTCTACTTCATAGCCATTGGCTTCAAAGTAATCACGTTCCAATTCGGCAATGCCTGCAGTATCTTCAATAATTAAAATCTTACTCATAATAAACCTCCTTTAGGTTTTATACTCTTAGGGGTAGGCTAATAGTAAAAGTCAATCCGCCACCAGGTGTTTCTGATGCAACAATTGAACCGCGCATCCCCTCAACCAATTGCTTAACAATGGATAAACCTAATCCCGATCCATTTTGTGTATTAGTCCGAGCCCTATCGGTACGGTAGAATGTTTCAAACAATTTAGAGAGGTCCTGGCTGTCTACACCGGGACCATTGTCGGCAAAGACAAGTTCAATCGTATTTTCAACTTGCCGTAGGCCAATAACTAATTGTCCTTGATCCTTGTCCTTGTATTTAAGGGCATTAGACACAATATTATCTACAATTCGTTTGAACTGACGACCATCTAAATATGCTAGTGTTCTTGGGGTCAGGGTGTTCTTTAATTTAATGGTCAGCCCTCTAGCCTTATAAGACGCTGCATTATCAGACATCCAATCAGAGAAAAATTCACTGAGAGAAATGTCTTGCAAATCGAAGTCAATATGACCTATATCCAATTTGGAAAATAAGAAGAGGTCTTGTACCAAGGTTTCCATATGGATTGTAGTATCTAAAATCTTCTTAAGGTAGGCTTCTCGCTTAGCCGGTGTATTGGCAATGCCATCCATAAGACCTGATGTATAGCCTTTAATCATCGTTAATGGGGTGGCTAGGTCATGTGAAATACCAACTATTAATTCCTTACGGTTTTGTTCGTAATGGGCCTGTAACTCTTGTGATTTTCTCAGGTTATTACGCATATTATCGAAAGCTTGTAAGGTGGCCCCCAATTCATCATTGGAAATAACGGGAACCGGTGTTTTTAGGTCCCCTTCTTGAATTCGTTTCGTAGCCTTTTGAAGGACTTTTAAGGGGCCCAAGATTTGTTGATAAAAGAGTCTAGATAAGTATATACCAAGAATGAGGATAACAATACCACCGATAATCATGGTAATAACGGCCCCTTGTCCTTGGAGTTGGTCCCAGAAGGTAATAGGTCCACTATCACGATTGGCAAGCTTTGGCATGCCAACACGGAATTCTATAGGCGCATAGCCCAAGACGATTAGGTTATCCTTTGAGGACACATAGCGGTAAGTTAGGCCCTTTTCATCCCACCAAATATAGGATGATTTTTCATCGTTTCCAATATGCCGTAGTAGGTTAAGTTGAGGGTCTCCTAGATTTTCATTTTGATAGATCAATTGATCATTATATATGACCGCACTATAGACGCCAAAGGTGGCAAGCCGTTTCACATCGTCCTGAATATTGATGAGGGAATCCTGGCGGTCTGCTGGATCATTGATATCCCCTTGCAGAATGCCCAGGGTAAACTGAATGGCCACACCACGACCAGCATTTGGAAAGAAGGTATCCAGGTTACGGTGCTGTTCCCAAGGGGCGTGTCGAATAAGGCCCATTAGACCAGCAGAGACAACGGTCATAATCACTAGTGGGATTAAGACCATGAGGAAGTTCCCTGCTAAGAGACGTTTCCGGATGGATAAGTCGCGAAGTTTCATGTAGACTCCTTAATCACTCTCATTTCTTTATTATATAGTATTAAGGGCCTATGGTACAATAATGTATATAGTTTATGAAAGGAGTCGCTATGACTAAAGATACTAAACATTTTTATTTGCGTCATAACGACGCACTCATGAATAACCGATCTTTATCCTTAAAAGCCAAGCAATCCATCCTCCTATCCAAGGCGGAAAATACTATTGATGCCTATGAATCTGACTGGAATGACTTTGTAGATTGGTGTAACTACAAGAAGGTAAGCTATTTCCCCGCTACGGATGTGACTATCGTTAACTATATTAATGACCTAGCGGACTACGCCAAAGCGAATACGATTTCCCGTCGCATTTCTGCCATTTCAGAAAACTACAATGCCGCAGGTCATGTAGATAATCCCTGTGCCTCCCCCTTAGTTAAAAATGCCCTCCGCGGTATTCGTCGCCTTAAGGGAACCTTTCAACAAGGTAAAACCCCTATTCTTTTAGACGATTTAGAAGATATATTGAAGGCCATGAAGGATTTAAACATACCAGATATACAAAAGATGAGAGATAAGGCCATCCTATTAGTTGGTTTTATGGGGGCCTTCCGCCGTAGCGAGCTAGCTTCTATCACTGTAGAAAACTTACATTTCTCAAGCCAGGGTCTAGAAATCTTTATCGCCTCCTCCAAGGCCGACCAAGAAGGACAAGGGGCAATAGTGGCTTTACCTCATATTGATAATCCTGACTATGATGCGGTTAAGGCTCTACGTGATTGGCTAGACTACGCCCACATAACAGAAGGACCTGTATTCCGAGGTTTTACTAAAACCTCCTCACTCCGTAAAGGATCAATATCTGATAAATCTATAGCAGAGATTGTAAAAAAATATGTAGCTTTGATTGGCCTAGATCCAGCTATGTATGGAGCTCACTCCCTCCGACATGGTTTCGCTACAACAGCAGCCTCTTATGGGATAGAAGAACGAAATATTATGCGACAAACCCGTCATCATTCTGTTAATATGGTTCGTCGTTACATCAACGAGGCCAATAAGTTTGTGGATAACCCTATTTCTTCTATTTTTAAACAGAGAAATTAATAGATTAAAAAAGGACCGCCCTAGCGGTCCTTTCTCTTTAATTAAAATTATTAGTAATAATATTACCATTGTGAATGGTTGGTACTTGAATCTTAGTCCCCGGTTTCAATGAACCTAAATCCTCTAAATTGTTCATCTGCTTCATAGCAAATACAACTTCACGAATATCTACATCATCGGTAGCAACTGTTTCAGCAATATTCCAGAGGGTATCACCGCGTTGTACTACTACTGTTTGCGGATGGTCTGTATCGACTGTAGGCGTTGAACCAAAAGCCATAGAACCAAACAAAAGTGTCATTATTAAACCAATTACAATCATCAATGTCTTATTCATGATTATTACCTCTCATCTATATATTCGAACATAATTACTTAGAACATTTGTTTGTTTACATGCTTATTATAATAGCCGAACAAATGTTCTGTCAATATAGTTTCGAACATTTGTTTGCAAAAATTATTTAAAGCCTGTATACTATAGATAAATCCTTAGTGATTAGGTCTTATAGGTCCCTTGTCCTTAGGTTAGACATATGCGAATATAATAAATGATTTTAATAGAGGAGTATAAGGTGAGACGTCCTGCTACCGATATCAATACTAAACAAAGAAAGATACTTGATTTTATTATCGAAAATATTATGGAAAACCATATGCCCCCTACAGTTCGTGAGATCTGTGAGTATATTGGTTTAAATTCTACTTCTTCTGTGGCCTCTCACTTGGCAGCCCTTGAACGTTTTGGATACATCAATCGCCCTTCCAATAAGAACCGGGCTATTGAATTAACAGAAAAGTCCCGTCCTTCTAATACTTCTACTATAGCCGTCTCACAACCACAAGGGACACAAGATGAGTTCATCATGCAGGGTGCTATGATGCGAAACGTTCCCCTTATAGGCCATGTCCAAGCAGGTACACCGATTACTGCTGAACAAAACACTGAATTAGTTATGCCTCTACCAGAACAACTGACAGGCCAATCAGAATGCTACATGCTCCGCGTCCATGGTGATTCTATGCGTGATATTGGTATCTACGATGGGGATATGATTATTGTCCGCAACCAAAATACTGCTAATAATGGCGATATTGTAGTTGCCCGCATCGGCGAAGAAGCCACTGTCAAACGCTTCTTTAAAGAAGCAGATTATATTCGTCTGCAACCAGAAAACGACGAGTTTGAACCGATTATTACACGCGATTGCGTTATCGAAGGATTAGTGGTGGGCTTAGTGCGGGATAAGATTTGCTAGTTCTCCATTTTTCTCTTTTTAACCTATATAGATCAAAAAAAACGACTTCCTAAGAAGTCGTTTTTTTCTTTGCTTATATAACTGTATTATCCCAGAAAATTGGATTACAAGAATTCTATTATTAATAGGTATTCTTATAAAATATTATGGGCCTTCAAGGCGGCATTAATCATATCCGCTTCGGCATCAGAGGGTTCACACATAGGTAAGTTGAATGGACCTACAGGCCAACCCATTTGCCGGCAAGCATACTTAACTGGAATTGGATTAGTCGTGATAAACATAACCTTACAAAGGTCATAGAGAGATCGATTGATTTCTTCCGCCCCTTTTACATTGCCGGATTGGAAGGCTTGTATCATAGCATTCATATCCTTACCAACAAGGTGGGATACAACGGAGATAACCCCTACTCCACCTAGGGAGAGTATTGGCAGGGTCAATCCATCATCACCAGAATAAATCATGAAGTCTGTAGGTAATTCATAACGAATCTTAGCAACATTGTCTAACGAGCAAGAAGCTTCCTTAACACCTACGATAGTATTAGGAAATTCTTGGTTAAGACGTTTCATAGTTGCTACATCCATAGCCTTACCTGTACGACCAGGAATATTATAGATTAAGATTGGCAAAGTAGATGCTTCAGCCAGGGCCTTGTAGTGAAGGTATTGCCCCTCTGCATTTGGTTTGTTGTAATAAGGTACAACTGCTAAGAGACCCGAAATTCCAGGAATAGAACATACTTTTTTTACAAATTCTACAGAGGCCCTAGTATTGTTGGAACCCACATTGGCGATGAGGGTTCCCTTACTAGCGCAAGCTTCAGCTACCGCTTTAAAGAGAGTAAATTTATCCTCTGGAGAAATAGTTGGATTTTCACCAGTTGTACCACAAATTAGAATGCCGTCAGACCCATTATCCAAGAGTTGGTTAGCGATTTGTATAGTACCATCAATGTTGACGGATCCATCTTGGTTGAAAGCTGTAACCATTGCGGTGATAACGCGACCAAATGTTTTCATGTTAAGACCTCCTAAGGGGATTAAAATGCGTCTTTCTCTACGAGATATTCAGCAATTTGTAAGGCGTTAAGGGCGGCTCCCTTGCGAATTTGGTCGCCCACAATCCAGAAGTTCATGCCCTTATCATTGTATAAGTCTTTGCGAATACGACCGATCTCACAGTCATTTTTATTCGATGTATACAGAGGCATAGGATAGATTTGCTCTGCTGGATTATCTTTTACTTGAAGGCCTGGGAACTTAGCACAAGCTGCACGGAAAGCTTCTACGGATACAGGTTCTTCGGTTTCAACTAGAACTGATTCAGAGTGAGAGCGATATACAGGAACTCGAACAGTTGTTGGTACCACTTGAATAGACTCATCATGCAGGATCTTTTGGGTTTCATTAACCATCTTCATTTCTTCTTTGGTATAGTCGTTATCAAGGAAGATATCGATTTGTGGCAAGAGGTTGAAGGCAATTGGGAAGTGTTTAGGACAAGAACCTGTTGGCAATAAGTTAGCCGTCATTTCTTTTCCTTCATTGTATTGATGAACTTGGTTAGCCAATTCTTCAATCCCCTCTTTACCGGCACCAGATACAGCTTGGTATGTAGAAACTACAATCCGTTTAATAGGAGACAGGTCATGAAGCGGCTTCAAGCCCAATGCCATAATGATGGTAGAGCAATTTGGATTAGCAATAATCCCCTTGTGCTTAAGAATATCTTCAGGGTTTACTTCTGGTACAACCAAGGGTACCTCTGGATCCATGCGGAAAGCAGAAGAGTTATCGATAACAATAGCGCCACGTTTAGCTGCTTCTGGAGCCAGGGTCTTGGAGATGGAGCCGCCTGCAAATAGGGCAATATCAATACCTTCAAAAGACTCAGGCTTTGCTTCTTCCACAATATATTCCTTGCCAGCCACAGTCAATTTTGTCCCTGCAGATCGAGCAGAGGCCAGCAACTTTAAATTTTCAAAAGGAAAGTGACGTTCTTCAATAAGAGTGATAAATTCAGCGCCTACAGCGCCAGTGGCGCCTAAAATGGCAACGTTGGGTTTTCTCATGGGGTTCCTCGCAATTTATACTATAGTTTATAGCCAATAGTTTTAGCAGTTTAGTAAAGTCTTAAAAGTCAATTTATAAGTAGTGTTCAAGACCATATGTCAAGCCTTCATGATCCTTAATGCGCTTACAAGCCAATACGACGCCTGGCATGAAAGACAAACGACTCAAGGAGTCATGACGAACCGCTAAGGTTTCATCATAGCCACCAAAGATGACTTCTTGATGGGCTACATAGCCTGGAAGACGAACGGAGTGAATGGTCACATCGTCCACCTTAGCCCCCCTTGCACCAGGTAGGGATTCACGGGTTAAGTCTTCTTGCGCCTTTACACCAGCAGCTTTTTTTGCTTCATTAATAAGCTTAGCAGTTAAAACGGATGTACCTGATGGAGCATCATACTTGTGGTTATGATGAAGTTCGATAATTTCCACATCTGGGAAGTATGGTGCCAATTCAGCGGCAACCTTCATCATCATAACAGCACCCATAGAGAAGTTTGGTGCTACTAAAGCATTGGCCCCATGTTGGCGACCAATAGCATCAAGATCTGTCCTTTGTTCAGCAGTTAAACCAGTTGTGCCGATGACCATGTGAATGCCTGTAGCTAAAACCTTTTTAGCATTTTCGTAAATGATTGCTGGAGAGGTGAAATCAACAATCACATCAGGTTTATTAGGACCCTCTATGATTTGGTCCAAGGAGGCAGATACAGCAATACCAATTGCTCCAAGGCCAGCTAATTGACCCATGTCCTGCCCTGCTAAATGAGGGTCAACCCCACCAGTAAGGGTAAGTTCTGGATCATCATAAACAGCTTTTACAACAGCGCGGCCCATTTTACCGCCAGCGCCACAAACAGCAACTGTAGTCATATATACCTCCATAAAAAAAGATCAGCGGACTATCCACTGATCTTTATGATTTACTAATCAATGAAATAGCACTCCATCATAGTTGATGACAGTTACGCACCTATTAAGTAACGTAACCAGAACCATTAGAGGGCCTAATGGAACTTCGGCAATCATTCCTTTTCCAGTGGTTCAACGCGTGCCCCGCTCCCCATTGGTACTCTTAATGAATGCACCTCTATCTCCGCATATGTCGTTTGTATTTAAAGTATACAGCAGAGATTGAGGCCAGTCAAGAAGGCCCAGTAACACGAGACTTCTCAAGACTATGTTTCCATGTATAATTCTAAATAGCTATCCTTTAATCTTCATAGATTACACCAAAATGATGCATTAGTTCGCGCGCTGTAGCAAGAGCTGTATCGGAAATTCCTTTGCCTGACATAATCGCAGCAATATGGGCTAGGTGTTGTTCTCGGTTAAGTTTAGTGATAGTCGAAATGGTCCGTCCATCTACCTCTTCTTTTTCCAAGTGATAATGATGGCGTCCAATGGAAGCCGTTTGTGGTAAATGAGTGATGCAAAATACTTGGTTAGAGGTAGATAATGCTTGAATTTTCTCAGCCACCTTAAGGGCTATATCGCCAGATATCCCCACATCGATTTCATCGAATACCAGGGTTTTTAAGCTATGGTTGGAGAAAATAGACTTAAAGGCCAAGGCAATACGAGCCAATTCACCACCAGAAGCCACCTTGTGAAGTGGACGCAAGCCTTCCCCTTTATTAGCAGAAAAGAGAAGTTCAATAGAGTTAGCCCCTAATCTGGTAAGCTCTTGGCTATCCTGGATAGAGAATTCTATATGAGCTTTATTCATACCTAAATCTTTAAATTCAGCTTCTAAGGCTTGCCTAATAGCAAGACTATTCTTAGCTCTTACTGCAGATAAGGTTCGCAAAGCTTCTTGAGCAGCTGCCTCTTTGATGGCTAAATCATCTTCTAAGATATCTTGGGATAAGACCTGTCCCTCCAACTCTTCTAAGCGAGCTTGAGCCTTATCTTCATAGGCTAAGATGTCTTCTATGCTGGATCCATACTTTTTCTTAAGGCCATAGATTGTACTATCCCGCTCTTGGCAATACTTATATCGTTCCTCATCATAGGAAATGGAATCCCTATAGCGATCTAACGATTGGGCCGCTTCTTCCAGTTGAAAGTAGGCAGAGTTAATGAGTTCAGAAATCTCTTTCACATCTTGGTCATAGCGAAGAAGATCTGCTACTTCAGTCTTGATGTTGTTGACTGTATCAATCAAAGGATGACGGCCTTCATAGAAGGCATCATAACAAGCACCTAAGACCTTATCAATATGTTCAAAGGCATCTAATTTCTTCAGCTCTTCTGAAATAGCTTGGTCTTCCCCTTTTTGTAGCCCTGCTTCTTCGATTTCATCGATCTGGTAGCGGAGCATATCCAACTCTCGTGCCCGTTCCGCCATAGTCTCAGTCATGTCATCCAAGAGGGCCTTAGCTGCCTTGTAGGCTTTATACTTAGCGTCATAATCTTCGTAAGCTGCACGCCCCTCCTGGTTATAAAAGTCTAAGTATAGATGATGACGGTCCGCATCTAAGAGTTGCTGGTTAGAATACTGCCCGTGAATATCGGCCAAATAGGAGCCAATTTCCTTAAGGGCTTTCAATGGAATTGCCTGATCATTAGCGAGAATGGTAGATTTACCCTTATCGTTAAAGGATCTAGATAAGACTAATTGTCCTTCTTCTACATCAATATTCTTCTTCTTTAAAAGATCCAATAATTCTTGATTATCACCTATATCAAAGAGACCATCGATGATAAAGGAGTCCTTACCGTGCCGGATGAAATCAGAGGAAGCCCTCTCTCCTAAAAGGATGGAAAAGGCATCCATAAGGATTGATTTACCAGCCCCTGTTTCCCCTGTAAAAATGGTTATGCCATCCGTAAAGGGAATGGTCATTTGCTCGATGAGGGCAAAGTTACGAATGCCCATTTGTCTAAGCATAATCTATTCCTTCATCAAATCAGCAATACGTTTAAGAACACTGTCTACCTCTTCTACAGAACGGCAGATTAAGAGTATAGTATCATCCCCTGCCAAAGTCCCAATGACTTCTGACCATTTAGCATGATCTACGGAAAAAGCTACCGCTGAAGCAGAACCTGGAATGGTATGTAATACGATTTGATTGAGCGCCGAATCCACACGGATGATGGAATCTTGGAAGAGGCGGTTGATACGGCTTCTAGATAAAACAACATTTTCCTCTGGGGATAAAGCATACCGATAATGGCCATCTCCTGTAGGAATTTTAATGAGCATCAATTCTTTGATATCACGAGATACAGTAGCTTGCGTTACTTCAATGCCCTCCGCTAATAAGGCATTAGCCAATTCTTCTTGTGTTTCAATCGATTGGGACTGAACGATTTCTTTAATTTTGTTGTAGCGATAGCGTTTCATAGGTTCACATCCTTTACCACATTATTGAGTATTATTATTCACTTATTTATGTATATTATATCATACAACAGGGCCAGTAAATAAGGGTCTTCTCATAAAAAAGAGCCCTTATGGCATTAGTCCAAAGGGCTTTTACAATAAAGCTTGTAAAGGCTATCCTACGATTCTTAGCTAACGCTTTTGAATCATATAAATAAGAGGTGGTTGATTAATCTGATTGAGTGGAGTCCAGTGACAGCAGTTATATTCCTTTTGGCTAAGACCGACTAGAAACTTTTCCAAGGCTTCTTTTTCCGCCAAACCCTGAGCTGTCCCCGGGTAAGCCACCAAGGTTATCACTCCCTGTTTAGATAATTTGGGAAGAACTGCTTTAAGGGCTCCTATAGTGAGGTCTGGCTTTGTCATCAAAGCGTGGTCAGAACCAGGCAAGTAGCCTAGATTAAAAACGACCAAGTCAATATAATCCTCTTGAATTTGGTCATCTAACGCTTGATCGTGGGACCCCTGAATATAGGTTATACTGACAGAATCCTTAACCTTAGCCTGCCCTATGATGGTTTTGGTATTAACAATGGCTTGGTCTTGGATATCAATCGCATAGAGATGAGCCCCCTCCTTGGCAGCTTGTGCTAGGTAGAGAAAATCATGCCCATTTCCACAGGTTGCATCTACAATGGTCTGGGCTTCTTCTAAAATCCGGTCCCATACTAGATGTTGGAACTGCACTGCATTATTGATATTAATCATAAGAGTCCCTCTCTTTTAAATATACTCATCTCGGCGGCTAGAGAGTTTCTTAAAGAGTGTCCCAAAAAAGCCTTGATCATTAAAACGAACGAATTTACAGTATACTGGATTGGATGCTATATGGAGAGATTCCTTATTGGAGAACCAATAATCGTAGACCCCATCGATGCAGGCATGGAGTTGGTCTTCCCGCTCAGGCATGGTAATATCAATCAAATCTTCTTCTTGCAAAACCATGGACACGTGCTGAATTAGGTGAGGAGCAATAGGGGTAACGATAAGCGAACGATTATCTGGAGACATGATAGGCCCCCCTGCGGATAAGTTATATCCTGTAGATCCCGTAGCAGAAGATACGATTAAACCATCGGCAGGGTACATCTGCGTATGACGCCCATTAATAGCTAAATTGATGCGGGCCATCTTGGCTGGCTGAGACTTGGTAACAACAATTTCATTAATAATTGGAACCAAGTCTTCCTTTGATCCATCTTCTCGCTGAATGTAGGCACAGAGGTGGTTCCGGTTTTCCGTATAATAGTCCCCTTTTGCTAAACGATCGATATGACAGGGTAATTGCTCCACTTCAATTTGATTTAAAAAGCCCAACTCCCCTAGGTTAATGCCACAAATGGGCACTTCAAAGGCGTAAATTTCACGGGCCAATTGGATAATAGTCCCATCGCCTCCGAAAGAAAAAGCCATATCAATGACCCGGAATATTTCCGGTCTTGGTAATACATGATCTTCATCGAGACCTAGATCATAATTCACGTGGTCCCCTTCTAAATCGTTAGGAATAAAGACTTCTATTCCATGGTTCCCACAAATGCGACATGCCTCTTTGAGGACTTCCATTATATTTGCTTTCCCCATGTTGGGGAAGAAACCAATACGCATAATCGTCTCCTATAATTGATGGGCTTGATCGATGACTTGATCGATTAAGTCCTCCGTAATATCTAAGGATCCTTCTGCTACCTTTGTAAAGTAACCAAGGAATTCTATATTTCCTTCCATGCCCTTGATAGGGCTAAAAGTGAGTCCATGAAGATAAAACCCGCAATCACTTGCCACGTTTAGGATGCGTTCTAAAACCTCTTTATGAGTAGCGGGATCGCGGACAATCCCCCCCTTACCAACCTTGTCTCTACCCGCTTCAAACTGCGGTTTAATAAGAGCTACTAAAGAACCACTAGTCCCTAAGAGGGTGGTTGCTACAGGTAGGACCTTATCCAAGGAAATAAAGGCTACATCAATGGATATAAAATCTGCTAGCTCCCCTAACCCTTCAGGAGTTACACTGCGAATGTTAGTTTTCTCCATATTGATAACCCGTGGGTCTTGTCGTAGTTTCCAAGCTAATTGGTTGTAGCCTACATCAATAGCAAAAACTTTTTTTGCCCCATGTTGAAGGGCGCAATCAGTAAATCCACCTGTAGATGCACCAATGTCAATCATAACAGCATTATTAAGGTCTACCCCATAAAGTTCAATGGCCTTTTCTAGTTTTAAACCGCCACGGCTTACATAGGGTAAGGTATTTCCTTTGATTACTAAATTGGCATCCACAGGAACCTTGGTCCCAGCCTTATCAATACGAATACTTTCATCCATGAAAATTTGGCCTGCCATAATAGCAGCCTTGGCTTTTTCCCGGCTCTCAAAGAGACCGCGATTAACCAGTAAAACATCCAATCGTTCTTTTGTACTCATACTACACCTTGATAAACATAATAATACTGTACACAAGCTATGATAATTCCCAATATGAAGCCACCCCATACTTCAATAGGTGTATGACCCAGAAGTTCCTTGAGTGCGGCCTTATTTTCCAGAGGTACCGGCAATTTATGAGCCTTAATAAAGTCGATAATATCATTGAGAACAGCTGCCTGTTTTCCCGCCTCCAAGCGCACATGGGAAGCATCATACATGACGACACAAGATAAGACTAAGGCTAAAACGAAAAGGTCAGAGTCTGGACCATACTTTAAGAGTAGGGCCATGGTTGTTCCTACTACAAAGGAGGTATGAGAAGAAGGAAAACCTCCCGATCCAACCAGACGTTCCCAGCGAAGCGTTCGCTCCTTAATCATAACAATAATAAATTTTATAACCTGGGCTATAAACCAAGAGAAGAAGGCCGCTTGTGCCAAATAATTATGAAATATTCCCTGTAACAAAGACACGATTTATCCTCTTAATGACTTCTAATCAATAAATAATCAACCAGGGCCTCCAATGATTCTATATTAGCTTGGTGGCCTTGGATACTCGCTTTGGCAGCGGCGGCTACACGAGCGGCTTCCTCCTTAGCCCCTGTTAGGCCTAGGAGTGATACATAGGTTGACTTGTCTTGGCGGAGGTCAGAGCCTGGTGTTTTACCGAGATCTTCAACGGTACCAGTGACATCCAAAATATCATCAGTAATTTGGAAGAGTAAGCCTAGGTGGTCAGCATAAGTCATAAAATCATCATACACTCGGCTGTCAACCTGGGCTAAAATAAGGCCGATTTCCACGGAGGCAGAAAAGAGCGCCCCCGTTTTTCCCCGGTGGAGAACCTTGAGTTCATCTAAAGGAATATGCTGACCTTCACTCATAAGATCAAAGGCCTGTCCTCCGACCATACCTTCTGGGCCAGCACACCTAGCCAAGACCTGAATAACAGCCAAAAGTTGATCAGTTTTTGCAATCCTATTAGCAGTCACAAGTTGGAAGGCTGCAGTCAACAGACCATCTCCTGCTAGGATAGCCATTCCCTCCCCATATACCTTATGATTAGTCAACTTACCCCGCCGATAATCATCGTTATCCATGGCCGGCAAATCATCATGGACCAAAGAATAGGTATGGATGCACTCCAAGGCGCAAAGAATTTCCTTATAATCAGCTGGCTGGCGACCAAAGGCTTCTAAGATAGTCATGGTCAAGCTTGGACGAATTCGCTTTCCACCAAGAAGGAGGCTATAATTCATGGCATCATAGAGCTTTTCGTATTCTTTATTAGGGCTGATCAGAAGGCCCTGCAACCAAGATTCTACCTGATTTTTATGGGCATCTAAATAGGCTTTAATATCCATGCTAGTTCCTTATTCTGCAATGCGAACTTCTTCGATAATTTGTTGAATCTCACCTTCCACAGAATCCAAGACTTGCGAACATTCTTTAACAAGAGTAAGTCCCTTCTTGTATTGTGTCAACATATCATTGAGAGATAAGTCCTCCTGATCTAGATTTCGGACAATCTCCTCTAAGGCTGCGTATTTTTTTTCGTAGGATTTAATGCTTATGGCCATGATGGACCTCCTTAATTTCTGTTGCAATAGCCCCATCTGGTAGGGTTAAGGTGAGTTGATCTCCTGCTCGTAGCCCCTTAACAGAGGTCACCGTATGCCCTGCAAGTTCAACCTTAGAATAGCCTTTGAGCATAATATTCATTGGATTGAGGGCCTCTAACTCTTGTCCTAGGAGAGACAGTTGATATTTCTCCTTCTGTAAGGCCACCTTCATATCTTGAGTCATAATTCCCCTTTTCTTATCTAAAAGAGACCGCTGCTGGTGAATCATTTGAAGCGCTGGCATACCCAAGGAACGGTTAAATAGAGCTGCTAGAGTCCTTTTACGATCCAATACTTCTTGGCGCATATAGGTATTCAAGTAGTCTTCCTTAAGACGGAGGCGTTCTTCCATGACAGATATTGGTAGAACCGTAATTTCAGCTGCATGAGATGGGGTAGCCCCTCGCATATCAGCGGCATAATCACAAAGTGTGTAGTCAGTTTCATGACCTACAGCTGAAACGATAGGTTTTTTACAAGCGTAGACAGCCTCTACTACAGCCCTTGTATTAAAGGGCCATAGGTCTTCGGCAGATCCACCCCCCCGTCCTAGGATAATGGTATCCACCTCAGGGTCCTTATCTGCCGCTGCAATTCCTCGAGCAATGACAGGGCCCGCTTTGTCTCCCTGTACGGGAACAGAAAAGAGTTTAAAACGAACCAAAGGGTTTCGTTGTAAGGATACATGCAAAATATCATGTAAAACAGCCCCAGAAGAAGAGGTGACAAGACCGATACAAGCGGATAACTCAGGGATTGTCTTCTTATGGTCATCATCAAAATAACCTAAAGCAGTCAATTCTCTTTTTAAGGCTTCAAATTCCAATTGCAAAGGTGACTTCTGTCCCACTTGCATATCCGATGCCACAATATTGAGGCGACCTGCCTTGGTCCAAAAGTTTATAGAAGCCTTGATGGTCACTAATAAACCATTCTCAAAAAGTCCTGCCAATCCTTTTTGCATAACCGTCGAAGACCACATGACCACATCAATAGAAGCATCCTGGTCCTTCAGAGAAAAATAATAGTGCCCTGCAGAATGTTGCTTAAGATTTACAATAGTCCCTTGCACATAAAACCCCTTAAGTAGGTACTCGCGATCTAGGGTACGGCCAATAAGGCTATTTAATTGTGTAATGGACAATACATTCATGATTAACTCTCACTAAAAATCAGCTGTAACCACAATCACCCAAGCAACCTATAGAGACTTATAGGAGTTACTACGTGTATGATTTAGTTGCCATAAGACTAGCTCCAAAAGCTACACCTGTAGCATTATCTACACTATACTTAGGGTCAGCGAAAATAGCTGTGATTTTATGACGTTTACAAAAGGCTTGTAACCGTTGTCGAATATAGCCATTAGACATAACTCCTCCCACAGCTACAAGGTCCTCTACAGGATAGGATTCTAAATGATAGGCTAACATCTTTTCTAAACTATTAGCCATGGCATGAAAGACAGCCCGCCCCATTTGGCCTTGATAATTTACCAGGTCCTCCGAATTCATCTCATGAATAGCAGCACGTTCAATTCGGCGTAAAGCTTCAGAACAAGGTCCTCCAAAGGAAATCTGCCCAGCCTTTACAGCGCTTGGAAGAGGTTCATAATCCTCCCCCTCTTGCGATAGGCTATCTAATTGAGCTCCTGTAGGAAAATGGAGTCCTAAAGCCACTCCAATCCGATCTACGAACTGCCCTCCATGTAAATCCATGGCCCCTCCTAAGAGCCGTGTATCAATGATCCCTCTTTCACAAGGTTGGCAATATACGAGCTCTGTAGTCCCACCAGATAGGTGGAGACTAAAGAAAGGCTTATCCAATGGATAATCTTGTTTTCGCAAGGCCGCTAAGATGTGATTCTCTTGATGAGAAAACTCATAGACTGGTATCTTCATCATATGAGCTAAACTATGGCCATGGCCCTTGCCTACTAAAAAAGCGGGCATATAAGAATCCTCTTCCCGTCTAGGAAAGGCGGATACCCCAATAGCTGCCAAAGGCACTCGTGGCAAGGATTCAATTAAGCTTGGGAGAACCCTAGTATGTTGAAATACCATATTCGATTGTTGTAGCCCTCGCTTACCATCAGCTACTTCTAAGATTTTTCTCGCCTCTCCTAGAAGGTTACCAGACTCATCCACGATGGCACAGGAAGTAGTATAACAGGAGGTATCAATTCCTAAGTAATAGGCTTTCATGAGGCTTACTGGCTCTTTCTATAGGCATCCAAAATAGCATTAACTAACTTATAGGAGTTATCCGACCCAAATACCTTAGCGAGATTAACAGCTTCATTAATAGCTACCTTAGGGTCTATTTGGTGGTCCATCTCCCATAAAGCCAAGCGCATTAAGGTTCGATCCATAGGATCTAACATGGCTACCTTACGTTTAGGGGAATGAGCTTGAATTTTAGCATCCAAGTCTCCCTTATGGGCCATAACACCGTCGATTACTTCTGATGCATAGTCGTAATCAATAAGACCCTTAACCAGATCTTTTGGAAAGCTAATAGGGTCAGCATTTCCATGAAATTCAGCAGCAAACAAAGCTTGAGCAATATAGACTCGGGTTTCACGACGATTAGTTTTCTTGGTCATTCTTATCTCCTTCTTGTTTACTAGTATCTTCAATGAGTCGTTCAAAATGAACATCTACTTTGACAGAGTCTAGCTGATGGTCTTCTTGTACCAATTGTCCTATAGATTCTTGTAAGGAATGGGCAACATCAATGAGCTTATAGCCATATATAGCTTGTAGGTAGAGATTTATTTCTAGCCCATCCTTAGTCTTTTTCAGATTAATCCCTGGCAATCTTTCTTTGCGAAGGGGTGTGGCTAATTTATCCTCCACTTCATCCCTGAAACGGGGGCTTAATGCATGAATAGCGGGACTGGATAAGACCAAGTTTCTGATTGACTCCAAAAGGCTCTGGTCCTGTGGATTAGTAACTAAACCTATATCATTAAAAGCTTGACCCTGTGCTCCCCTTGAAGGGTCTAGGTCATCTTTTCCAATCACCTGATTAGCCCTATCAAAGATGAGATCCTGCACCACAATATCAATGGCTTCCACCTTGATTGAAGTATAGGTTTGTATAGCCGTTTTTATTCTTTCTTGTAACCGTAAGACTAAGTCTGGAATACGATAACCATAGGACACAGCAATGTAGACAGTCATATGAATCTCTCCATTATCAGAGTAGGATACCTTAACTCCTTCATAGTCGTGCTTAGCCCCTAAGAGTCGACTAATACCATCGTTAATGGTGGACTCTAAGCCTGCTATACCATGAGTTCGACGGGCTGCAATCGCTGCTATGGTGGCATAGACGGCATGACCGATCTTAATTTGTCCTAAGTCTGATTGGCTGATCTTTGGTTTCATAGTGCTCCCAAGAAAAAAGCACCCAGTCTGCCTTATGTAGTTGCAAGACGGGTGCTATCTTCTGTCATTCCTCAAGGGAAAACGATATGGCTTTGATAAAGAAGGGTGCAATTATGCACGTTCGATGTATTGGCCTGTGCGTGTATCAATACGGAGTACATCATCAACATTGATGAACATAGGTACTTTTACAACATAGCCTGTTTCGAGAGTAGCAGGTTTGTTACCACCAGTAGCAGTATCACCTTTGATACCAGGTTCTGTTTCAACTACCTTGAGTTCTACAGAAACTGGAAGGTCAAGACCGATAACGATACCTTGGAAGAACATAATGGAACATTCCATGTTTTCGAGCAAGAAGTTTTTAGCATCCCCCAATTGTTCTAGGTTCAATTCAACTTGATCGTAGGTTTCGTTATCCATGAATGTGTATGCCCCATCAACTTCATAGAGGTATTGCATACGACGACGATCAACGTGTGCTTTTGGCACTTTTTCACCAGCGTTGAAAGTACGTTCAACCACAGCACCAGTTTGCAAGTTTTTCAATTTACAACGTACGAAAGCAGCACCTTTACCAGGTTTAACGTGTTGGAAATCAACAACTTGCCATACATTACCGTCTAGTTCAATAGTTGTGCCTGGGCGGAAGTCATTACTGGAAATCATGAGAATCTCTCCTTACTACACTTCAATTTCAATCAAATCTTTCGGACTGTGTGTCAATACTTCACAGCCATCATCTGTGACGATGACACTATCCTCTATTCTCAATCCGATTTGTCCAGGTAAGTAAACACCTGGTTCAATCGTGATGATCATATTCTTTTCGAGAACGGACTCGGATCGTGGGCTAGCCACAGGTTGTTCATGAATATCGAGACCAACCCCATGGCCTAAACCATGGTTAAAGTAGTCTCCATATCCGTCATTCTCAATAGACTCTCTACATATTGTATCTAATTCTTTACCTAAAAGTCCAGCCCTAACAGCAGAAACCCCTTTTTCTTGTGCTCTTAAAACCACTTGGTAAAGTTTTTTTTGCAAGTCAGAAGCTGGACCCATACAAATGGTACGCGTCATATCAGAATGATAGCCTTGCCAAACAGCACCAAAATCAAAGGTGACAAAGTCCCCCTTCTCAATAACCTTATCTGAGGCTACCCCATGAGGCATAGAAGACCGATGACCAGAAGCCACGATGGTGGTGAAGGAAGGCTCTTGAGATCCTCCCTTAAGCATATAGGTCTCTAAGATGATGCGTGCTTGATTCTCTGTCATGCCCACCTTGATTTCCTTAAGAAGATGTGAAAAGGCTTGATCTGCAATAGCAGCAGCCTTTCGCATATGGACTAATTCATCATCTCGTTTTACAGCTCGCAAGGCTTGTAATTGAACTGAGGAAAATTCAAAAGTATCGCCAAAGGTATCCACCACTAAACCAAATTGGTCCACCGTCATGGAATCTCCTTCGATAGCAATGGAAGTAGCACCAGATGCCAAGACGTAATCCTTAATTTCTTCCCATAAAGGCTTCTTGTATTGAACTACCTGATAGCCGCTGCATTGACCTTGAGCCTGTTCCGTATAACGGGAATCCGTAAAGAAATAGGCTGATTGTGGTGTTACAAAGGCCACGCCTGCAGTGCCTGTAAAACCTGCAAAGTAATGGAGATTAGTGGTGGATGTGATAAAAATACCCTCATAACCTTCTTGGACTAAGTAGGTTTGAATACGGTCTAAGCCATTCATGATAATCCTTCTTTCTACTTTTTAAAGAGGTCAATTTCTTCCTGAGTTAAATCTTGATAGGATCCAACCATTTCAATCCCATCCAAGCTAATAGGTCCTATACGTAATCGTTTTAAATAGGTCACTTGACCTCCAGCAGCACCAATCATGCGCTTAACTTGGTGGAATTTGCCTTCCTCAATAGTTACATAGCAAAGCTTGCTTTCACCATCAGTAGCTTTTTCTACAAGCTGTATGGATGCTGGTTTACAGATGGTACCGTCCCCTAAGGCCATCCCCTCTTGTATTCGTTTAATTCCTTGCTCCGTCAAAAGCCCCTCATAGTGGACCTCATAGGTTTTAGGTATGTGCTTCTTTCCATGAATAATGGAATGACCCCAAGTGCCATCATTAGTCAGGAGAATTAGCCCCTCCGTATCCTTGTCTAAACGACCTACAGGGAAAACCCCCATCTTAAGAAATTCATCAGGTAGAAGGTCCATTAGAACAGGCCCTCTTCTATCCTCTACAGCACTTAAGTACCCAGCAGGTTTATGGAACTTAATATAATAAGACTCTTGTGTCGATACCACTTGTCCCTGATAACAAACCTGATCAACCTTAGGGTCTATCGTAAAATCTTTCTTTGTAATGACTTGTCCATTAACGGTAACAAGGCCTTTTTTTATAAGTTCATGAACTTCTTTACGAGAGCCATAGGCCTTATTAGCTAGCAATTTATCTAATCTCATCTTAGCCATCCAAGTGACTCGTATCATTCAAGAGGTTAAGGATATTATGTTGACCCTTTTCCATGCCCTGATAAAAGATACGATTAATACAAGTATTTCCCTGACTCATAGACCAGGCAAAATTGAGAGGTAAATCAAACAGCTTACAAATAAGCATCCGATTAGTCACTCCATGGGCAGTCACCAAGATTGTCTCCCCATCCTCAGCCTTATCGATTTGGTCTTTAAGGCCAGCCCAAGCACGCACCTGTAACTCTTGAAAAGTCTCCCCTCCTGGTATGCGAATACTAGCAGGTTCTTGGTACATGCTATGAATCATGCCCGGCCAAAGGGCTTCAATTTCATCTACATGCTTAGTTTCCCAATGACCAAAATTAAATTCTTTTAATCGATCATCTACTTGGATATCTAAACCCCTCTTATGGCAAATGGTTTGAGCCGTCACAAAGGCTCGTTCCAAAGGAGAGGATACAACCCGATCAAAATGTACCCCCTCCAAAGCTCTGGCACATGCTTTAGCCTGATCTCGGCCTACTTGATTAAGAGGTACATCTGTAGTCCCTTGATAACGCCCTTGGCGATTCCAGTCGGTCTCCCCATGGCGCACTATATAAATAGTCTTCATCGAACTCCCTTTATTTAATCACAAAAACATTATTATGGATTTGTGTCAAACTAACTAAGGACTGGTCATCTATATCTAAATCTACTTCATCGATGATAAGGGCAGAAGAAGAATCACTTAGCATAGTAGCTATTATAGTAACCATAGAGGCATCTAAGTAGAGACCACCTATGGTTACGGGATTTCGTAAAAGGACCAAGGCCTGGCCCACCTCATCATCAGCCTTATTAGCCAACTTGGCTGCATAGGTTTGCAAGGCCATATATGGCGGTTCTAAGTGACCCTCTGGATTCCGGAAATAATGCATACCTGTAAAATCTAGACCTTCTCGCTCACCCAAGGACCTATAGGTATCCTCTGTCCCTTCTGGTACCATAAGACCCGTAAAGGAGCCTTTGCCAACTAGATAAGAAAATACTTTGGGTAAGTTTTCAAAGGACTGAGTCTTACTTTTTTCTATCAAAGTTAACATAGGTAACCCCCTAAGAGTTCATCAAATAGGCAATAATGCCAGCAAGAATAATCATAATGAAGGCCACTGTGCAGGCGTATTTTACATGGCCCATAATATAGCCCCAAGAATCAGGTTTTTCCTTAAGTAATTTCTGGCGCCATAGGAGACTAGCTAGAGTCCATAGCCCCTCATTCATACGATTGGGAATAAAGGATAAGAGAAACCAGAGTCGGTCAGGAAATTGTCCGAAGTAGCGATATTCCTTTTGCCTTATAGGGAATCGTTCCACCAATTGATAAATTCCCCAGTAGACCAAGGAGGCAATTGGACCTAATAGGGCAAAGGCTAAGAGCGGTCCCACAAGGGTATGACTAGTTCTTTCTCGCAAACTAACCACTGCTAATTGGTTAATTTCAAGATCTGTCATCTGTTGTTCTTCTACTTGTCCTAGGCTTTCTCCCATATAGGTTTGAGCTAGCTCAAAATGCCCCTTAGAAACCAATTCTTCAACTCGCAATAAGGCCAGTATATCCTTGGCTAACCCTAGGGATAAAACCACATAAAAGACTTCCAGAATATACAGAGACCAAGAAAAGGTCCAACCTATGAAGATGAGCATCAAGCCACCAAGAATAACTATGATAAAAGACAAAGCTAAGGTCATAAGCAATCCATAACGGAGTTGTTGCCCATGCCGGTCTCGCCGACTATAAAAGATTCCTTCCAAGAAGTCCAAAAAAGGCGAAAAAGTAGCTTCGATCTTTGCCTTAGCTGGCGTCTTAGATAGGATGGCATCCACCATGAAGGCTAAAAGCGGAATAAAAAAATAAGCATATTCATCGAATAGCCGAGTCATGGCGACCTCCTTTCGCGACAAAAGCTATGCCCGCAAGCATAGCTTTATCTAGTCAATTAACGATATCGTCCTGAAGCAGCAATTTCTTGCAACTTTTTAATCCGATCTTCCGTGGATGGATGGGTGGAGAAAAGATTGCTAGAAATAGATTTAACATAGGACAAAGGATTAATAATAAACATATGTGCTGTAGCATTACCTGCATGTGGCAGTGCACCATAACGGGCATAATGATCAATTTTGGCTAGGGCCGAAGCTAGTGCCAAAGGTTTGCCAGAAATCTCTGCGCCCCCTTCATCAGCCATGTACTCACGAGACCGAGAGATGGCCATTTGAATAATAGATGCTGCTAAAGGCGCCAAAATAATGGTTGCCAAGAGAGCAATCGGGTTAGAGGACCCTTCTCGATCATCAGACCGACCACTTCCGAAGATAGCCGCCCACTGCATCACATTGGCTATCATGGTGATAACCGATGCCAAAATGGCTGCGATTGTGGAAATTAGGGTATCCCGATGTTTAACGTGGGTTAATTCGTGGGCTAAGACCCCTTCTAACTCATCATGGGTTAAGAGATCCATAATGCCTTCTGTTACAGCAACTGCTGCGTGTTCTGGATTACGCCCTGTGGCAAAAGCATTAGGTGTTTCCGTAGGAATGATGTAGACACGGGGCATTGGTAAGTTAGCATTATAGGCTAACTTCTTTACCGTATTATAGAGTTCTGGGTTGTCAGATTCTGTAACCTCACGGGCATTATATTGTGCCAATACTATGGAATCGCTCTTCCAGTAGGAAAAAAGATTCATCCCAATGGCGATAACAAACATGACTAATAACCCATTGGTACCGGCCACATACTGACCAATAGCCATTAAAATAGCGGATAATAAAGCTAAGAGAACTGCTGTTTTTACACTGTTCATGATAACTCCTTACATAGACAATTAAAAAAGTAAATTGCCCTAATAAACTATAGTTATTATACCACTATATCGAATTTTATCATATATCTTATAAATGTATTCTTACAGTCACTCATCTTACGAGTCTATAAGGCCTTAATCGATAACCTTAGCTCCTTGGGAATCTGCCTTAAGACAATATACATGGTGATCAAGGCCAGCCTCTTGGTAGACCCGCCCCATGGCCTTGGCGACAGCCTCTACCGTAGAGGATGTACAGTAGGCTATAAGTGTGGAACCAGAACCAGAAATAGTAGCCCCATAGGCACCCTCTTGGCGAGCAGCTGCAAAGGCCTGATCACAATGAGGGATAAGAGCCTTCCGATAAGGAACATGTAAGTAATCACATAAGGCTATTTTTAGGTTATCCAGTTGTCCTGTAATCATAGAAGATACAAAAAGTGATGCATGGGCCACATTACTAATAGCTTCCTTATAAGGAACATGCTGAGGCAAAACAGACCGGGCATATTCCGTTGAAACGAGAATTTCCGGCACTACAACAGCAAAATGCAGGTCCTCTGGTACTTCAATAAAGGTGGAATAGACAGTTTCTCCTTCGGCAGCAGAGCAACAAAGATGGCCATAAATAGCTGGCGCTACATTGTCTGGATGACCTTCCATGCGATTGGCAATCACCAAAAGTTCTTCCTTGGTCAAAGGATTATCTACCCGAGCATTGGCTAAAAGTAAGCCTCCAACAATAGCTGTTGAGGAAGAACCTAATCCCCGGGAAGGAGGAATCATTGTATCCGAAGTGATATGACCATATTGAATAGGTTGGCCAGCCTTGGCAAAGACCTGTTCCATAGCCAACCCGATGAGGTTTTTCTTAGGGTCTTCCCCCTTTAATAGGTCGGCCCCAAATCCAGAAAAGCTGTACGTGTAAGAACTAGCACTTTCATCATAAGTAAATGTAAATTCATTATACAGCTCCAATGCTAGGCCCAGACAGTCGAAGCCAGGGCCACAATTAGCAGAGGTTGCTGGTACTTGTACGCGCACATCAGCCATAAGAATCCCCCCTAATCCATAATTCGAATCACGCTAGCTACGCTCTTTACAGACCGCAAGTGATTAAAGGAGTCAATGACATTGGAAATATAGGCACCAGGGCACTTAGAAGTAGTAATAACAAGGGTGGCTGTTTCTGGCTTTTCCATTTGTTGTACTACATTTAATACGGAAATACGTTGTTCAGCAAATTTCTCAGCCACCTTAGCCAATACACCCATCTTATTTTCCACAACTAAGCGCATATAGTAACATGATTCAATCTTACCAGGGGCATAAATTTCCTTTTGATCATAGTAGAACTGGATGCGACGACCCGTATTATGGCGTGCTACATTTATAGCTTCTTCCATGATATCGGCCACAACAGAAGACCCAGTTGGCAAAGACCCAGCTCCACGCCCATAGAGCATGACATCATCAAAACCATTCCCCCTAATATAAACGGCATTATAGGACCCACGCACCGAAGCCAATGGATGTTCAAAAGGAATGAAGGCCGGATACACATTGAGGGAAACGCCCTTGCGTGATTCGCGAGCAATGCCCAAAAGTTTAATCACATAGCCCATATCCTTGCCACACTTGATATCAATCTTATCGATTTTACTAATCCCTTCACAGTTGACATCTTCAAAGAAGAGGCGACGATTAAACGCGATAGACCCCAAGATAGCCAATTTACGAGCTGCATCATAGCCTTCCACATCAGCTGTAGGGTCAGCTTCGGCGTACCCCAAATCTTGGGCCTCTTTTAAGACTTCTTGATAGCCAGCACCATCCTCTGTCATCTTGGAGAGGATGAAGTTGGTCGTCCCGTTCATAATCCCCACGATTTCGGAAATCTTATTGCCACCCAAGGAATCATACATGGTGCGAATAATAGGAATTGCTCCTAGAACAGCTGCTTCAAATCGAAGATCTACTCCATTCTTGCCAGCCAGATCAAATAGATAAGGTCCTGCTTCTGCCATGAGATCTTTGTTGGCAGTGACTACATTTTTCTTAGCTTTGAGGGCTGCTTCCACACACTCTTTAGCAAAGGTTGTACCGCCCATAAGCTCCACCACGATATCGATGGAACCATCCATCATGATATCCGTCACGTCAGTAACGAATTGAGTCCCTACCGGCAAAGTTTTATCCTCGTGTTTTTTAGGGTCCCGTACATAAATCTTAGAAATAGTAATATCCACATCCGTCCGGTTGGTGATCTCTTTTTTATTACCCGTCAAGAGGTCGAAAGCACCTCGAGCTACAGTACCAAAACCGAGAAGAGCGATATTGATTGTCTTCATAAGCAGTCCTTTCTAACAAGTCTGTGGTCTAGAGAATAAAGCTAGGCTTGACCTAGGATATCTACCTTAATAACTCCTTGAATGGTCCGGATAGAATCTAGAAGACCTTCCAAGGACCCAATTAAGTTCTTGGTTTCAAAGGAGATAGTACAGTTTGCTATCCCTTGCAAGGGAATATCCTGATTAATAGTCAAAATAGACCCATTGTGGTCAGCTACACTATTGAGGATAGCAGATAACATGCCAGGATCATTCATCATAGAAATAGTAATGGATACGATTTTTCCTTGAGCAATTTCAAAGAATGGGAATACATAGTCCTTATACTTATAATAAGCAGATCTAGATAAGTCCATCTTTTCCACTGCTTCATTGATGGTCTTCACTTCCCCCATCTTGAGGATTTCTTTAACCTTAATAGTCTTTTTGATCGCTTCTGGAAGAATGTCTTCTTGTACCAAATAATATTTATCTTGTTTAGGTTTTGCCATGTCAAACCTCCTTAAGAATTCGACGAGAATGTCTATGACATGAAAGCTTGGACCCTAAAGATCCGCACAAGTATAAGTTAATGTAATGAGTTATACATAAGGCACAGCAGCCTATATCAAGAATTAGCTTCTGTATCTTTGCTTGCCTTAGCAATAAACTGAGCCCCATAGAGGGTTAGAACAGCATACATGCCGATTAAGAAAGGAATGTATTCAGCTACCAATCGCCAAGCTACTGCAATGAGTCCTATGGTTCCAGCGGGGACAAAGGCTCCAAATAAAACAATAAATAGGCCTTCTGCCACCCCAGTCCCACCAGGGGTAGGAGCGAAGTAGAGGATAAGATTGAGAACGATCATGTAGCCCAAAAGAGTCACTAAGGGCAGATCTCCTGTAAAGGCAAACATAAGAGCTGGACCTATACAATAAAGGGCCAAGAGGCTAAGTCCTGATTCTATAAACACTAAGAAAGAGTCCCTAGGATGCTTGTAAAGGAGACCCAAGCCTTCATTGAGTCGAACTAACTTAACTAGTAGTGACTTAGGGCTTGTTGTATGTAATCGCTTCCCTAGCTGGTATATAAGACTCCTTACAAACTTAGTTTGAAGGAGATACATTACAAGTAACAAGAAGAAAACGGCTAGGAAGGACAAGGTTAAGAGCATGCCTTGTGAGATATAGGGTATAGTCACATCTGTTTGCCAAACTACTAGTGGTAGCATGACAATTAAAAATAGGATAGAAAAAATCGTTCTTACCAAGACAATAGGTGTTGCCTTCATAAGGGGAATCCCATATGATTTCAAGATTAAGACCTGAGCTACAGCCCCTCCAGAAGCACCTGGCGTTAAGAGGGCCATGAAGTAATTAGAAAAAATAACTCGTAACACAGCTTGTAAAGACAGTTCATAGCCAACCATCTTAATCAGCCGTTGAAGGCGGCGCCCATCAAAAAACAGGCCCACAGTCAAAGCCAAAGCGGCCAGAATGAGAGAGGATAACTTAAAGTGATCCAATGAAGCCAGTGCTTTGAGATCTATGGTGAAGTAAATAGTAACCGCTGATACAAGTAGTACTATAAGGCCTAAGAACAAGCCTCGCTTGACCATCTTATTCATGGGAGATCACCATAATTAATGAGTTCAATCCCCTTTTCTTCCAAGATTAACCGAGTCCTTGCAGAAGTCATTGCGGCCTCCTCTTCTTCCCAGTGGTAACCCCACTGAAAAAGCTGACCTAAGGCTTGGTTATCAGAGCCAGGATGAGTCATAATTTCATGAACCCCCTCCTCTTGTGCGACCCTATGAAGAATAGATTCTAGAGCGTCTTGCGTAAGTTGCCCCCCGTTAATCATCCCCCAAAAATAGTCTGGTGCCGTCATATGCCAGGCTTCAATCCTTTTACGAGCTCCAGCAGCCACATAGGATAATCCGATCTTCCCAACCAAACGGCCAGGATTATGTACCCCATTAGTAAAGGCCTTAGCCTCCTGAGGGATGCGAATCTTATGAAGGCCCTTATCTTTCATAAGAGCTACTACAATAGGCAAAATCTTTGGCATCATATGCATATGTTGATGACCATCGGCATGCGTTATAGTCAAACCAGATTGATATACCTTATCAAATTGAGCCTTTAATTCTATATAGACCTCATTATAATTAAGAGTGCCAGAATACATCTTTTTCATCAGCTCGATGTAGGTCAATGGAAAGAGTCCTTCCTCTGTGACTAAGGACCTGACCTGGTCCACTGGTGCCACCGGAGGTAATCCCCCTACTAAGCAAGTATGAACGCCGATTCCTAAACTAGGATTCTCCCCAGCTAAGGAAACAGCTTGATCAAAGGCAGGGCCCGATGCTAAGAGGGATGTAGAGGATATAATCCCTTCTCTATGGCCCTTGATGATGGCTTCATTCACAGTAGGGTGAAGGCCAAAATCATCTGCATTAACAATCAATTGAGACATGATATTACCTATCAATAAAAAGAGGAGAACCACAGAGTGTGTTCTCCTATAGTGGATATATGTTATTTTAACAAATACATTTTATGATTACAAGAACATTACTCAATTCTTTGTTTTATTGATTATTCCCCTTTTTAATAGGGACACAATAAAACAATATAGCTATTTTGTCCATTCTTCTCGTACTTTATACATAGCTAAGGCACCAGCTATACCTACATTGAGGGACTCAATGGGTCCATAGAGAGGGATGTGGATTCGCTCTTGGCATAAGGCCTGTATAGGAGTCCTAACCCCCTGCCCTTCATTGCCCAAAACCAAGAGGGTCTTAGCATCATAGGTTACAGCACTGTAGTCCTTAGCATCCTCGAGGGTTGTCACGTAGGCTCTTAGGTTCTTGTGAAGAATTAGATTTTCTATATCCTGATCATCGAGACCGGTATAGATGGTCAATTCCCCTATGGCCGAAAGAGCAGATCGTATCGTTTTTTCATTATACACGTCTACGGACCCCTTAGATACAAAGAGAGCCTTAACCCCCGCTGCTACAGCCGTCCGAATCAGAGTTCCCATATTGCCTGGGTCTTGGACCCCGTCAAGAAGCAAATAGAGTCCATCTTGTGCTTGAAAGTCAGAAAAATTGGACTGCCCTTGACGAGCAATCCCCATGACACCTTGTCCATTAACGGTGTCTTCTAAAGAGGTATAGAGGTCATCGCGCACAGAAAAGGCAATGATAGGCTTATCCATTGCCATAAGATCTTCGACCTCAGGGCTATGAATCAAGGACTCTTTGATGAGGAGAGTTCTAAGCCGGTCACGGACTACCATATCACGGACGGCTCGCAGTCCTTCTACCAAAAACTCTTTATGCTTATTTCGTTGCTTCCGTTGCTTTAGGGACATGGCGTATTTAAGTGTCCGGTTGTCCTTGGATGTGATTGCTTCCATATGATAGTCCTAGCCTATTTTCTCCACAAAGCTGAACTGATGTCGGAATTAAGGTAGTAAACACAGTCAGCTCGATTTTCATTACGTTCCCATTATACTATAAAAAGCCCCCTAGCCAATAAGCTAGGGGGCTTCTTGTAAGAAAATCTG
>ERZ772904.63-NODE-63-length-37290-cov-7.16818_pt1 | contig 37290 bp, 31 predicted proteins | sample MGYA00512122_ERZ772904 | MGnify/ENA primary metagenome ERZ772904 (study PRJEB29015, sample SAMEA2738104) | human oral metagenome | biome: human oral; feature: human-associated habitat; material: saliva | place: China | collected 2269 ... | reverse complement strand
CAAATATGCTGAAAAACGCGGTATTCCCTTCGTCTGGTTTATTTCGACGGGGGATAACGGCGAGCTGGCGCACGAGGTCAAGGATATCCGTTCGGGGGAACAAGTTGCTGCGGACCCCGCGATCTGGATGCCGCCAGAAGAAGACCTGAACGTGCGTGTAGTGCCTGCCGAGAGCATCGGCTCATAAAATATTGCGGGTGTTGCCACACTATAGTGCGTGGCGGCATTACAATGGGACAATGCGCACGCAGTGTGCGTATCTTAAAAATCAAGCGCATGCACCCGGCTACTGTCTATAGTCGTGAGGTGCCTGCAATGAAAGGAATGCAGTGCTTCGCACCCATACCAATGGCGAGCTCACCGCCGCCAACATCGGAGAAACCGTAACCCTCACCGGCTGGGTAGCTCGTCGTCGTGACCACGGCGGCGTAGCTTTCGTCGATTTGCGTGATCGCGCGGGCGTTACCCAGTGCGTGTTCCATAACGAAGATGATTTTGAACACCTACGCAATGAATACGTTCTGCGTGTAACCGGTCAGGTGACCAAGCGCCCTGAGGGAAATGAAAACCCGAATCTTGCAACCGGCGAAATTGAGGTTGAAGTTTCTGCGGTTGAGGTTCTCAATACTGCGGCACCGCTTCCATTCCAGATTGACGAGCATGTTGAGGTTGGTGAAGAGGCGCGTCTGCGCTACCGGTACCTCGATCTTCGCCGCCCCGAACCCACTCGCATCATGCGCCTGCGTTCCGACGCTAACCGCGCGGCACGCAACCTGCTTGCTGATGACGGTTATCTAGAGGTTGAAACCCCCACTCTTACCCGATCAACACCCGAAGGTGCCCGTGACTTCCTGGTTCCTGCGCGTTTGGCACCTGGTTCTTGGTATGCGTTGCCGCAGTCACCTCAGCTGTTTAAACAGCTCCTGCAGGTGGGCGGCATTGAAAAGTACTACCAGATTGCTCGATGCTACCGTGATGAGGACTTCCGTGCGGACCGTCAGCCTGAGTTCACTCAGCTCGATATTGAGGCATCCTTCGTAGATCAGGATGACATTATTGACCTGGGCGAACGCATTGTCGAGGCTGTCTGGAACCTGATTGATGTGCAGATTCCCCGTCCTATTCGCCGTATGACCTATACCGAAGCGATGGAGAAATACGGTACCGACAAGCCAGATCTGCGTTTTGGTCTTGAGCTGACCGAACTTACCGATTACTTTGCCAACACCACTTTCCGTGTGTTTAAGGCTCCCTACGTGGGTGCCGTGGTGATGCCCGGCGGTGCTTCTCAGCCGCGCCGCACCCTGGACGCATGGCAGGAATGGGCAAAGCAGCGCGGTGCGAAGGGCCTGGCCTATGTACTCGTGCAGGAAGACGGCGAACTGACTGGCCCTGTTGCGAAGAACATCACCGATGAAGAACGTGCAGGTCTTGCCTCCGCAACCGGGGCCAACCCGGGGGACTGCATCTTCTTCGCCGCCGGTGAAGCTAAACAGGCGCGTGCTCTGCTGGGCGCTGCTCGTGTTGAGATCGGCCACCGTACCGGCCTTATCAAGGACGGCGAGTGGTCTTTCCTGTGGGTTGTGGATGCGCCTCTCTTCGAGTCTGCCGCTGAGGCCACCGAGTCGGGAGATGTCGCGCTGGGGCACTCCGCATGGACTGCCGTGCACCACGCCTTCACGGCGCCAAAACCCGAGTTCTTGGATACCTTCGACAAGGACCCCGGTTCGGCGCTGGCATACGCCTACGATATTGTCTGCAATGGTAACGAGATCGGTGGCGGTTCTATCCGTATCCACCGCCGTGACGTGCAGGAACGTGTTTTTGCGGTCATGGGAATTGGCGAGGAAGAAGCACAGGAGAAGTTCGGCTTCTTGCTGGACGCCTTCAAGTACGGCGCACCTCCGATGGGCGGTATCGCATTCGGCTGGGATCGCATTATCTCGCTTCTTGCGGGGGTAGATTCAATTCGCGAGGTTATTGCCTTCCCGAAGACCGGTAATGGATACGACCCGCTGACTGCCGCACCCGCGCCGATCACGCCGCAGCAGCGCAAGGAAGCAGGCGTTGATTTCAAGCCGAAGAAGAAGGATGAAGACGAGAAGTAGTTCTTACTTGAAAATTCCTGCGTGTGAGCGCTGAGAGGAAAGCGGGCTGCATATACACCGTGGTGTATCTACAGCCCGCTTTCGTCGTTTCGGTGCGCATTCGTGTATGGGTTAGCTATTCTGGAAAGAGTCCCCACACGAAAGGCATGAACCTATGCGCATCCTCATGACAGGCGCCAGTGGCAGCGGCAAAACCACATTTGCCGGAAGACTTGGTGCGATTTTAGGCATACCGCATACCGAAATGGATTCTTTGCACTGGGGCGAGAACTGGACGCCCCGCCCCAGTTTTGAAGCAGATGTGGATGAACTCGCGGCGCAGGATTCGTGGATTACAGAATGGCAGTATTCGCAGGTACGTGAGCGTCTTCTAGAACGTGCTGATACCGTCATTTACCTGCATTATCCGAGATGGTTTGTTGAGCAGCGGGTTATTCGAAGAACCCTGCACCGAGCAGTGACTCGTGAAGAACTTTGGGCCGGAAATACTGAGCCGCCTCTGTGGAGCGTTTTTACCGACCCCGAAAATATGATTCGCTACACTTGGAGCAGCTACCCTAAATATGCGCCTCTGATGGCCGAAGCACGCAGAAATCACCCTGACAAACGATATATCGAATTCCGAACACCCCGTGAAGCAGAGAAATTTCTGCAAGCGGTACAGCTTCGCGGAAGTATCTGAACGTCTTATAAACATCGAAAGGCAGAGCATACCCATGCGAGTTATTTTGCAGCGTGTAAGCCGCGCATCCGTGCGTGTAGAGAATAAAATCGTTGGGGCGATTGAAGAAACCGGGTATCTTGCACTCGTCGGTATTACCCATGAGGACGGCGAGGCCCAACTGGCGAAAATGGCGGATAAGACCGCTAACCTGCGCCTTTTTGATGGCGAAAAATCCGCGCTTGAGGTTGATGCGCCCGTTCTCGCCGTTAGTCAATTCACGCTCTACGGAGATGCGAAAAAAGGCAGGCGCCCGTCGTGGTCGAAAGCGGCTCCGGGCGCTGTCAGCGAGCCGATTTTTGAGGCTTTTGTCCAGAAGCTCCGCGCTATCGGGCTCCGTGTTGAAACAGGAGTTTTCGGCGCCGATATGCAGGTTGAACTCGTTAATGACGGACCGGTAACCCTCATTCTCGATAGCGAAACCCTCTAGATACCGCGTATACGCACGGTAGAGTTGAAATATGGCAGATTCGCTTTTTGACCTTGACCTTCCAGACGACGAAGATCGCGTAAAATTTACGTCCGCACCGTCTTCACGTACCGCATCCCAAGCGCCCTTGGCAGTACGTATGCGCCCGCGTCACGTCGATGAAGTTTTTGGACAAGCCCATCTGCTGACCCCAGGGTCTCCGCTTCGTGTGCTTGCCGGTGCCGATAAGTCTGGACCAGCAGGACCTTCATCTGTTATTTTGTACGGCCCTCCCGGCACCGGGAAAACCACATTGGCGCATGTCATCGCCCGTGCGCCGGGTCGTAAATTCGTCGAACTTTCCGCTATCACCGCCGGAGTTAAAGACGTTCGCGCCGTTATGGACCAAGCACTTTTAGACCGTGACATGTACGGCACCACAACAGTGCTTTTTCTTGACGAGATTCACCGGTTTACAAAGGCTCAACAAGATGCGCTGCTGCCCGGAGTCGAAAACCGCTGGGTTATTCTTGTGGCGGCAACGACGGAAAACCCCTCGTTCAGCGTGATTTCGCCTCTTCTTTCACGTTCACTTTTGCTTCGAGTTCATTCTTTGGAGCCAGCCGATATTGAGTCTTTAATTAACCGAGCGCTCGAAGACCCCCGCGGGTTCAACGGTGCTGCTGTGATTGATGAAGATGCTCGTGCCCACCTTGCCGCAGTATCCGGTGGCGATGCACGCCGCTCGCTAACTTCTTTAGAAGCCGCCGCTGCCATAGCCTTCAGTGAGCATGAACAGGTCGAATCCCCGGACGAGAAAGCGGAATCTGGGGGAGAGGTAAACCTTAGCAAGCCTGTGCGCATTACTCTGGCACATGCCCAGGAAGCCGTTGACCGTGCTGCCGTTCGCTACGATAAAAGCGGCGATCAGCACTACGACGTGATTAGCGCCTTCATTAAATCTATACGCGGTTCCGATGCTGATGCCGCCGTCCACTATCTAGCGCGCATGCTCGAAGGCGGCGAAGACCCACGCTTTGTGGCGCGGCGCATTATGATTGCGGCGAGTGAAGATATCGGTCTTGCCGATCCGCAGGCGCTTCAAGTAGCGACCGCCGCCGCCCAGTCGGTGGCGTTGGTCGGCATGCCAGAGGCGCGTATTATTCTGTCGCAGGCGGTGATCTACTGTGCCTTAGCGCCCAAATCAAATGCGGCATATGTGGCTATTAATAAGGCAATAGCGGATGTACGATCTGGGCTTTCGGGGCAGGTTCCAGCTCATCTTCGGGACGCCCACTATGCGGCCGCCGCCGATTTGGGTCACGGTGACGGATATATTTATGCGCACGATGAGCCGGGGCATGTGGCGGCTCAACAGTATTTGCCGGATACCTTGCGGGATAAGGTCTACTACGAGCCGACGCAGTATGGATTTGAACGAACCCTGGCTGAACGGCGCGAGCGTATCCGAGAAATTCTGAATCGAGCCGATAGCTAACCGAACAGAAAAGCGGTATGCACCACCTCGGCCGTGGTGTATACCGCTAGAGTGAGATGTGATAGATAAACTCCGAATGCGCACCAGACTCTTATGAGCCCGGAAGTCGGTCGCACATCCGGTGTACTGCCTTTATTCTATGACATGGTAAAGATTCGGTAAAGGAACTTCTGTCATAAAGTTTTGAGGGAGTGTCATAATGTGTTCTTGCGCATGGTTGAGAACACAAAATTTGTGCGGTACTCAGCTAGATTCTGAATGCGAACCACGGTAGACTTGATGGGTCTGGCAGTCTCGTTATATCTACTATATAGCGCAGTATATTGTGTTTTGGTTTAGGAATAACGCTGACGTAGTGCTGGGGTACTCTGCCCCAAACTCTCCGCCCCACCACCCGGTGCGGGTAAACCGAGGAGGCCAGCTCCAAAAAGATAAGAGCCCTTAGCGTGAATACATGAGGGTTCTGCACTATGAAAGGTAATTGTGGCTAAGAATAACCGCACCCGCCGTACCGTGCGTCAGTCCCGTGCTTTGGGCATCGCACTGACCCCGAAGGCAGAAAAGTACCTTGAGCGCCGTCCTTATGGCCCCGGTCAGCATGGACGTGCCCGCAAGAAGGCTGATTCTAACTATGCTACCCAGCTGAAGGAAAAGCAGCGTCTACGCGCTCAGTACAACATTCGTGAGGCACAGATGCGCCGCGCATACCTTGAAGCAAAGCGTGTCGAGGGTCAGACCGGTAAGAACCTGGTTGAGCACCTTGAGACCCGTCTTGACGCTCTGGTTCTGCGTTCGGGCTTTGCTCGCACCATTGCACAGGCTCGTCAGATGGTTGTACACCGTCACATTATGGTTGACGGTGTGCGCGTGGATCGTCCTTCGTTCCGTGTTAAGCCCGGCCAGCTGATTCACGTTCACCCGAAGTCTGAGAAGACCACTCCTTTCCAGGTCGCAGCTGCGGGCGAGAACCAGGCAGTTCTGCCTGAGGTTCCGGCATACCTGAACGTCGAAATCGAGAAGCTGCACGCTAAGCTCGAACGCGCCCCCAAGCGCGAAGAGATCCCTGTGGTCTGCGATGAGCAGCTGGTTGTTGAGTACTACTCACGCCTAGCATAATCTCGAATTTTCGAGAAGGGTAACCCCTACCTACGGTTCGGCTGTAGGAGGGGTTATTTTTATTGCATAATGTCTTGTGAGCTATTACCGGTTTAATAGACGGTACAACATTTATTGAAGGTGTTTACTTGCTTCGGAACCCAAAATTCAGGTCGGTGGTGTATGACTAACCTGAGGATTATTCCTTGATGTTGCATCTTATGCATGTCTTATAGAGTTTGATGAGGGTAATAAACGTGGAATCTGAACTGTAACGAGATGCCGCAGGAAGTGTAAATTTTTTATAAAACCCCTGGTAGAGCTGTATATTTTGACGACAAGCGGCGTTCAAAATGGGCATGCACAAGGTTTTTCATTTATGATGGAGTAAGCCGTGGGTACGGTTTTTCTGTGTGCTCGCTTCAAAACTCGTTTCTCGCGGGCGCCCACTGTGTTTTACTGGTTGATATAGGAAAGAGGTCGTGATGAGTGGTGGAGACATTGCAGGTCTGATAGCTGCCGGTGTTTTCGCAATTCTTGTGGCGTTACTTGCTTTACCTATTATTCGCCTGACTAAAGTTTTCGATGAACTTATCGTGACCATTCGTTCACTCAACCAGAGCACATCGCCTTTGATCGACGAAGTTACTAAAACAGTCGTTACCACGAATGAGCAGCTTGAGAAGGTAGACGGTATCACCTCTAACGTATCCGATGCTTCCGCGAACGTTTCTGCCCTGTCTTCTTTGGTGACCTCAACTGTGGGGCAGCCCCTTATTAAAGTTGCTTCGTTCTCATACGGTGTCCGTCAGGCATTCCGCGGTAAGAAGCCTGGTGACGACGATCGTGCAGCTGGTACTTCACAGGGAGGTGAACAGTAATTGGGTTTATTTCGGTCAGTTCTTCTTGTGGGAGCGGGCGCAGCGGTAGGCTATTTCGCGTCAAAACGTGCCAGCGCATCGCCCGAAAAGAAAACAGGCGCTCTTGTTCAGTACCAACAGGGTACACTCGCTCTTAACCCGGAGTCACAGGTGGGAAAGTTTTTCGATTCACCCGTTGGTAAGCCTCTTCAACCCTATGCGCTTAAAGCTGTCGAATTTGCTGCGCGTGTTCGTGAAGGCATGCAGGAAAAAGAAGCTGAACTTCATGCTAAAGTTGAGCGACAGAAACAGGATATACGTCCTGGTTCTATAGATACCTGGGACCGTCAGATGAGTGAGCAAGAAATTGCTTCCACAAATCGGGCTGCTGCCGAGCGGGAACTGCTCGACGTGGAATCGCGGATTGCCGCTACAGAGGAGGAACTTCGCTCCGCCCGCATCCAACGTGACCGAGAGCTGGGTGAAGATTTCTTTAACTAGCCGGTACTGTAACGTAGCCGTAATGACGGCATGACGAACTTGATAGATTTCGTAGAATTTCACACAGAATTGTCTAAGGAAAGCGATGCTCTCACAGGAAATTTCTAAGCGTTGGATCGAATTTTTCGAGAAGCGCGGACATACCGTGGTGCCTTCTGCATCACTCATCTCAAACGAACCCGGTGCCATGTTTACCATTGCCGGTATGGTGCCCTTTATCCCTTATTTTCTTGGACGAGAGACCCCTCCGTTCTCGCGTGCAACAAGCGTTCAGAAGTGTATTCGTACCCTCGACATTGAAGAAGTAGGTAAGACCGCCCGTCATGGCACCTTCTTCCAGATGGCGGGTAACTTTTCATTCGGCGACTATTTCAAAGAGCAAGCTATTCCTTTCGCCTACGAACTACTCACCGCTAGCCAGGATAAAGGCGGTTACGGGTTAGATCCGGAACGTCTGTGGGTGACCATTTACGAAGGAGACAACGAAGCCTTCGACGTATGGACTAAAACCGTAGGATTCCCAGAAGAACGTATTCAACGCATGGGCATGAAGGAAAACTACTGGTCTACAGGTCAGCCTGGTCCTGCAGGCCCCGATTCCGAAATTTTCTACGACCGCGGACCCGCATACGGCAAAGAAGGCGGTCCGGCGGTAGACGACGATCGCTATATTGAGATCTGGAACCTTGTGTTCATGCAGTATCAGCGTGGTGAAGGGATCGGTAAGGAAGACTTCGAGATTCTGGGTGAATTGCCCAAGAAGAATATCGATACCGGTTTAGGCGTTGAACGTTTGGCGATGCTTCTGCAGGGTGTTGAAAACTTCTACGAAACCGATCAGGTGCGCCCGGTACTTGACGCCGCTTCGAAGCTCTCCGGGAAAAAATACCACGGCTCTGAATCTCCCGAAGATCCGGGGTATGAAGACGATGTGCGCATGCGTGTGGTCGCGGACCATATTCGCTCTTCTCTCATGCTGATTGCCGATGATGTGACTCCCTCCAACGAAGGACGCGGCTATATTCTACGCCGCCTGATGCGCCGCGCTATTCGTGCGATGCGTCTGCTGGGCGTTACTGAACCGTGCCTGCCTATCCTATTCCCCGCTTCTCGCGATGCGATGGCTGGTGCTTTCCCCTACGTGGCGGATGATTTCGAGCGTATTTCCCGCATCGCTTATGCCGAGGAAAAGGCATTTTTGCATACGATTGAAACCGGCACCGAGCGTTTGGAAGAAGCCGTTGCTACGGCTAAGAAAGACGGGTCAAACTCTGTTTCTGGGGCAGAAGCATTTGCGCTGCACGATACCTACGGATTCCCAATCGACCTGACCCTTGAAATGGCCGCTGAAGCAGGCGTAAAGGTTGATGAGAAGGCGTTCCGCGAACTGATGGCTGAGCAGCGTCACCGTGCTCAGGCTGATGCTAAGGCTAAAAAAGGTTCTTTCGCAGATCTCTCTGAGCTTCGTAAGCTCGTGGATGAACGTGGTTCTATCTTTACCGGGTACACCGAACTTCGCACTGAGACTCATCTTCGTGCTTTGCTGAAGGATGGGGTTTCCGTTCCCGTAGCTAAAGCGGGCGATAAGATTGAGGTTGTTTTGGATGAAACCCCGTTCTATGCGGAGGGCGGCGGACAGGCAGCTGATACCGGCGTGATTACTGGAAACGGTTTCGTGATTGATGTTCAGGACGTGCAGCAGCCTGTCAAGGGTTTGAGTGTTCACCGCGCCGTTGTTCGTGAAGGTGAAGCGCATCCGGGCGCTGAAGTTGTGGCGCAGGTTGATGTGCAGCGACGTCGAGATGGTGAAAAAGCACATTCGGGTACCCATATTGTTCATGCGGCTTTGCACCAGGTATTGGGTAATGAAGCAACTCAGCGTGGTTCCTTCAATAAGGAAGGCTACCTGCGTTTTGACTTCGCATGGGGTGAGAGCCTATCTGACTCCGCTAAGCGTGAAGTCGAAGAGGTAGCAAACCTCGCTATCCGGGATAATCACGAAGTTATTGCGCGTGAGATGCCTCTTGCCGAGGCTAAAGCCCTAGGCGCTATGAGCCTCTTCGGCGAGAAGTATGGCAACATCGTGCGTATGGTCGAAATCGGTGGAGAGTTCTCGCGTGAGCTTTGTGGCGGCACCCACGTAGGAACTTCATCTGAAATTGGTTCTCTGACTCTGCTCACTGAACAGTCTGTGGGCTCGGGTAACCGCCGCGTTGAGGCACTGGTCGGTATGAATTCTTTCGAGCATCTTGCCGCTGAGCGTACCCTAGTCAATCAGCTGACCGGCATGATGAAAGTGCAGTCCTCGGCTGAACTACCCGAGAAAATAAACCAGACGTTGGCGAAACTAAAGTCAGCTGAGAAAGAACTTGAAAAACTGCGCCGCGAGAAGCTTCAGGCTGAGGCTGGTAAGCTTTTAGAAAACGCGCAAACCATCGGCAGCGTACGAGTTCTTACACATCATGCGGGAGAGCTGGACGCCAACGGTGTTCGTTCGCTAGCGTTAGATTTACGTTCACGCTTCGGCTCTGAAGCTGCCGTTGTGGCGGTGACTGGTGTGGCTAATGGTCGCCCGGTTATTCTTGTCGCCACAAATGAAGGTGCCCGTGAAGCTGGCATTAAAGCCGGTGCCTTGGTGCGACTCGCAGCAGGTGTACTCGGCGGCGGTGGCGGCGGCAAGGATGATGTTGCACAGGGTGGCGGACAGGATGCTTCGAAGGTTTCAGAAGCACTGGATGCTATCCGCAACGCGATAGCGCAGGCATAACTTGACTGAATTTCAACGAGGAGTACGGATGGGTGTTGACGTGGGTAATGCCCGCGTTGGCACGTCATTGAGCGATCCAGACGGCATTCTGGCGACTCCGCTCAAGACACTCCGTCGTGACAGCAAGAAGAACTCGGACCGTCGAGTTCTCCGCAAACTTGTGGAGGTTAACGACGTGAAAGAGATCTTTGTGGGGCTTCCCAAAACCATGCGGGGAGGAGAGTCGGACTCCACCCGCATGGCACGGGATTACGCCCACGCTTTGCGCTCCGAATTGGATGCAGAAGGAAATACACACATCAACATTTGGCTGGTCGATGAGCGTCTCACCACGGTGAGTGCGCATCGTTCCCTCCACGAGGCTGGTGTATCCAGCCGAAATTTCAAGACTATGGTTGACCAGGTTGCTGCTGTTAACATATTGCAGTACAGTCTGGATGCTCTTAAAGCTGGGCAAGCTGTCGCTGGATATCTGGTGCATGAATCACCCCGCGAAGATTCCCATCTGCAAGAGACTATAGACGGCCCCGTCAACGAAACGGAGAACCTTCAGTGACCGAAGAACCTACAAAACAGCGGACGCGAGAGAGTAGCTTAAGCGAGCTTCTCAGTCCGACACTCGCCGAAAGCCAGGCCGGCATTCGCGGTATCACCCTTGAGGATGAGGTGGTAACCGCTAGGGAGCTACGTGCGCGTAAGCGTCGCCGCCACACCATCATGGCAACAGCTTTGAGCGTCTTTGCCGTGGTACTTATTGTGCTTGGGGTGGTCTTCGTGCAGCGTTACGACATTAACCCCTTCAAAAATCGTGACTACTCGGGATCGGGGAATGGCGAACCGGTAAGCTTCACGATTGAGCAGGGTGAGAGTACCGCGCAGATTGCGCAGGCGCTCAAAGAAAAAGACATTATTGCCGATCCCGGCAAGTTTATTGACGTGTACCAGAAAGAGGCTAACGGTAAAACTCTTAAAGCTGGTACCTATGAGTTGCAGAAGCAAATGAGCAGCTCTTCGGTCGTGAAGAACCTGGTAGATAGCGATAATAATATTTTCTATATCGCGGTTCAGCAGGGTAAGCGTATGAACGAGACGGTCGATATTATCGCTAAAGCTACCGAAGGCAAGATAAGCCGTCGTGATATTGAGGCTGCTATGTCTCACCCCGAAGAATACGGTATCCCGAAGAACTTCCCCTCAATGGAAGGCTGGCTGCACCCGGGCGAATACCGAATTCCGAAGGAAGGGACCGACGCCAAGAAAATCATTGAGGCTATGGTTTCGCGAACAAAGGCTGATTTGCAGGAAGCAGGAGTTAGCGGAGACCAACGAACCTTTGAGGTCCTGACTAAGGCTTCTATCGTGGAGCTTGAAGCACAGCCTAAGGACTATGTGGCCGTTGCGGGCATTATCAATAACCGCCTTAATAACCCCAAGGGTGAGACTAACGGTTTGATTCAGTCCGATGCTACCGTGACCTATGGCTTGGGTGTACGTTCATATCACCTCACGGAAGAGCAAAAGGCTGATAAGAATAATAAGTACAACACCTATGCAAATACGGGGTTGCCTGCAGGCCCGATTGCATCGCCAGGGTTATCCTCAATCAAAGCGGTAGCAAATCCCGAGAACAACCCGTACTACTACTGGGTAACGGTTGACCTTGATACGGGTGAGACGAAGTACTCCCGCACCTATAAGGAACACCAGAAGTACGTTGACGAGTACAACCAGTGGTGTGAGGAACACTCAGGTCGCTGTAAATAAGATACTGCATGGTCAGTACTGAGGCACCGTATTTGTAGGTTCTGTACGGTTCTTCGTAAGACGGAACGGATGCTCCTTCCACTAAACTGGAAGGAGCATCCGTTCCGTTTATGTGCGTAAAGTGACGGACAATCTAGATGGCATCTCGTGGGAAGGGAATACCATGACTAAGGCAGCGGCAGCACGACGAGCCTATGTGCTGGGGCATCCTATAGCGCATTCGCTCTCGCCAGTTTTACATACCGCTGCGTACCAGGTACTCAAAGAGAACATTGCGTATGCCCGTCGTGACACGCTCCCTGAGGATCTTCCGGCCCTCATGGACGAGGCAGAGGCCGGAGAAGCAATCTGCGGGTTTTCGGTCACGATGCCGCTCAAGACCGATATTATTCGGTATCTGCACTCAACAACCGCTTTGGCCCAGGTGACTGGGGCGGTTAACACCGTTTTCTGGAGAAAGACAGAAGATACTGAAGTGCCGTTGCCGCGTGGTCATAATACAGATGTCGGCGGCATCGTCAATGCACTTCTACATGCTGGGCTTGAAACTCACCAAGCAACGACACAACCGGCTATCCTGGGCGGCGGCGCAACTGCTATTTCTGCTCTAGCCGCCTTACACCGTTTGGGGTACACTCGTGTGACGGTGTATGCGCGCTCACTGCATAAGCTCTCTGCCATATATGACGCAGCAAAACGTCTAAGTCTTGAGGTCCAGGCAGAGCCTCTTGCCCGGTTTGCGGAAGGCAGCGCCGCGTATTACTCGGTGATCTCGACTCTCCCCGCTCATGCTGCAGATAATTTTGCTAAAAACATACACAAGGTCTACCCGCACGCTGTTCTACTGGATGTAGCTTATGATCCGTGGCCGTCTCAGCTAGCGCAGATTTGGGAGCGGTGCGGCGGGTGCGTCGTATCAGGCCTTGAAATGCTTCTCTATCAGGCTCTCGACCAGGTGCGCGTTTTTACCGGGCATGCTACAGATCAGCGTCTCCCGCACGAGCTTGATGTGCTCAATGCGATGTGTGCCGCTGTCAATCTTGCTCCGCGTGAACAGCTTCCTGACATTGTGTGTTAAAAGAGACGTTAGAATTTATATACAGATTCAAACTTTGACGGTGCCGGAACTCTCAAGACGGCAAAACGGAGATGAGGAAATATATGGAGCTACGTTGGCTGACCGCGGGGGAGTCTCACGGTGAAGCGTTGGTCGGTATTATCGAAGGAGTCCCCGCCGGCGTGGAGCTTACCAGCAAGATGGTGCGTGATGCGCTGGCTCGCCGCCGTCTAGGGTACGGCCGCGGCGCTCGTATGAAATTTGAAGAAGATAAAGTGCGTATTCTGGGCGGGGTACGGCACGGCCTGACGCAGGGTGGCCCCGTAGCACTTGAAATCGCGAATACTGAATGGCCTAAATGGGTTGATGTCATGAGCTCAGATCCGGTAGATCCCGCACTTATTGAAGGGCGTGCCCGCAATGCTGCCCTGACACGCCCGCGCCCCGGTCACGCGGATTTTACGGGTATGCAGAAATACAACTTTGCGGAGGCTCGTCCTGTTCTTGAGCGCGCATCGGCACGTGAAACCGCGACTCGGGTAGCTCTAGGCGTGGTCGCCGCTCAGGTTTTAAAAGCACTCGGTGTTGAGCTTGTATCGCATACTGTTGCAGTGGGCGGCGTACATGCGCCCGATGGAGCGTCGGTGCCTGCTCCCCGTGATGTTGCTGCTCTTGATGCTGATCCTCTTCGGTGCTTCGATAAAGCTACTTCAGATGCTATGGTCGCCCGGGTTGATGAGGCGCACAAAGATGGAGAAACACTTGGCGGTGTCGTCGAGGTTTTGGCTTATGGTATGCCCCCAGGACTCGGGTCATATGTGCATTGGGACCGTCGTCTGGATGCCCGCCTTGCCGCGGCCCTGATGGGGATTCAAGCTATTAAGGGTGTCGAAGTTGGCGATGGCTTTGCGACTGCCGACCGTCCTGGTACCGCCGCACACGATGAGATTTCGGTCGGTGAACATGGCGTAACTCGTGATACGAACCGAGCCGGCGGCATTGAAGGCGGTATGAGTATAGGCGATCTTGTGCGTGTTCGTGCCGCTATGAAGCCTATCGCTACCGTTCCCAAGGCACTCAAAACTATTGATACTTCAACCGGGGAACCCGCGAAGGCGCATCATCAGCGATCTGATGTATGTGCTGTACCAGCCGCCGGTGTGGTGGCGGAGGCTATGGTCGCCCTTGTACTCGCACAGGCAGCACTGGAGAAATTCGGTGGCGATTCCATCGGCGAGACACGTCGAAATATGGACTCTTATCTGGCAGAGATTCCCGAATCGTTGGCTTGGGAATCTAATGTTGCGGGATGGGATTCCTAGACTGTGGCTGCTGAGGATCCAGCGCCTTCCGGCCGCCCATCGTCGGGGGCGAACCCTTTCTCTCGCATAGCGGAAGCAGCGCGCCGTGCCCGAGAGGGGAATGCATCGCGCCCGCAGTCAAAGCTTTCGGAACCTGAGGAGAACACGGCTGAACAACATGAGGTAGGCCCACACACTCAAGAACTTCATTCTGCTCGCAAAGCGGCTGTTCCTAGCCCACTCACGGTTTTTGGGAAAGTTTCCCCGAGCGCTACGTCGAAGGTACGGGTATATGCTTCATCCGATTCGGACACACCCGCTCCTCTCGCTTCAAACGTTTTTCGTGAAAAATTGGCGGGCTTTACTGTAGAATCTCATAAACCGCAGGACGAACAGGGGAGTCCTCAAGTTCCTGAAGAGTCTGAAGTATTGGAGACGAGCAAGGCTGCACGCGGTCAGCAATCAGACACTATACCGACGCCCGCAATTTTCGCACGCCCGCGCATCGTTGCGGAACAGGCATCACGTAAAAATGAGGACTTGGAACGGGCGCCTGTGTCTGAACAGCAGCATGAATCCGCAAGTTTTGCCGCGATTACAGCGCGTATGGCACGGGCTGCACACCTGAGGCACAGCGTTGCTAGTTTAGAATCAGAGCGCGAAGGCGTCTCTAAGGAGAAAAGCGAAGAAAGTACCCTTCGCATACATCCGCAGCAGGTACGTGAGCTTCAGGAAGAATTTGCCGAACGTGCCCGTCCAGTAGTTCTCATCGGCCCTATGGCGGCGGGAAAAACCTATATTGGCACCCATTTTGCACGGTTTTACGGCTATGAATTTCTTGACGCCGACCAGCTGATTGTGGAACGTTATGGTGAGGTATCCGAGATTTTTGAAATCTTTGGTGAAGCCTATTTTCGGGAACTTGAACGCAAGACTATTGAAGAGGTGCTGACCTCGCCAACCTATCGCAACACAGTTTTTTCGCTGGGTGGCGGTGCCCCTATGACCGATGCGGTTGCTGACCTTTTGCGTGACGAATGCGTGGTTTACATTCTGGTCGATGTAGATACGGTTGAGCCGCGCATTACCGGCAATAAAACCCGCCCGCTTCTAGAGCCTAACCCGGTAGAGCGCTGGTCTGAGATTTTTGAGCATAGGCAGCACCGGTACGAGGAACTTGCACAGCATACTTTGGATGCGCGTGGAGAAAAAAATATTAGCGTTATGACCGCCGAAATTCAGAACTTTGTTCTTGCCTTCCGAAAGGAACACTCTCATGATTGAACAGTCACATCACGCCGCTGAGTCCGAAACCTCTGTAGCTCCAACTTTCGGAGCTTCCGGTGAGGAAGACATTACCTATATACCCGTCACAGGCAGCTCACCACGCGAGAACTACGATGTTCTGGTGGGGCATAATTTGCTTAAGAAAATCCCCGATATTCTAGGTAACACAGCGCATAAAATCTTGGTGATCCACCCGCGCGCCCTACGGGCTACCGGCGAGCTTGTTATGGAAGATCTGCGTAAAGTTGGCTACGAGTCTTTTAGTGCTGAAATTCCTGATGCTGAAGAAGCTAAGCACCATCAAGTGGCCGCATTTTGCTGGCAGGTTTTAGGTCAGAACGACTTTACACGCACGGATGCAATTATTTCAGTGGGCGGTGGAGCCATTACTGATGTTGCCGGTTTTGTGGCGGCAACCTGGCTGCGCGGGGTACGTGTGATTCACATTCCGACCACTCTTCTTGGCATGGTCGATGCCGCTGTGGGAGGAAAAACAGGTATTAATACCGCCGAGGGAAAGAATCTTGTGGGGGCATTTTGGCCACCTTCTGCAGTGCTCTGTGAGATTGGTACGCTGCGTACCTTGCCGGAGCATGAGCTTTTAACAGGTATGGCGGAGGTCGTAAAGTGTGGGTTCATTGCTGACCCACAGATTCTTGACATTATTGAGGCTAACCCAGAAAAGATTCGGGATTCTCAGTCGTCAATAGTGCGTGACCTGATTGAGCGTGCCGTTCGGGTGAAAGCGGAGGTTGTATCCGAAGATCTACGCGAATCCGGTCGCCGCGAAATTCTCAATTACGGGCATACCTTAGGGCACGCTATTGAACGTGCCGAGCGATACCAGTGGCGCCACGGCGCAGCCGTTGCAGTGGGGATGGTGTATGCGGCCGAGCTCGCGCTTGCCGCTGGGTATCTCGATGAAACAATTGTTGATCGCACCCGCGCCATTCTCAAATCTTTGAATCTTCCAGTGGGTTACCGAGGGGATCGCTGGAAAGAGCTTCTCGAAACTATGCGCCGAGATAAAAAAGCGCGCGGCTCGCTTCTGCGTTTTATCGTTTTGGAAGAACTGGGTAAACCGCGTGTTTATGAGGTTCCCGATGACTCCATCCTGTATATGACATACCAAGAAATCGCCGAATAACTAACTGCATTTTAGGTGCTTTTACAGGGGGTACCCATGTCTAGGCACTCAAACATGCAGAACGTGATGGGAGTTTTACCTAGATATGTCATAGTAGCGGTGCCATAGTGTAAACTAAAGGGCGACATTATTTGCTCATTGATAACTTAGCGCCTGCGGCAACACGCATCGTGTTGTGTGTAAGCGTCGACAATACGAAGGAGAGCCGCATGGCATCTACCACTGATATTAAAAACGGTGCAATCCTCAAGATTGATGGCGGTCTGTGGTCCGTTGTTGAGTTCCAGCATGTAAAGCCCGGTAAGGGTGGCGCGTTTGTGCGTACCAAGTTGCGTAACGTAACCTCCGGTAAGGTTGTCGACCGCACTTTCAATGCTGGCGCTAAGATTGAGACTGCTACTGTTGATCGTTCCGACTATCAGTATCTCTACCAGGACGGTGAAGACTACGTCTTCATGGATCTGAAGACCTATGATCAGATTAATGTTCCTGCAGCTGTGGTGGGCGATGCTGCTAACTACATGCTGGAGTCGCAGACCGCGACTGTAGCCCTCTATGAGGGTACTCCGCTATATGTTGAGCTTCCTGCCTCTGTTGTTCTTGAAATTACCTACACCGAGCCTGGCCTGCAGGGTGACCGTTCCACTGGTGGCAATAAGCCTGCAACTCTTGAGACCGGCTATGAAATTCAGGTTCCACTGTTCCTGGAGACAGGCACCAAGGTGAAGGTTGATACCCGTACCGGCGATTACCTGGGCCGTGTTAACGACTAATGAACTCTCGTACCAAAGCCCGCTTACGTGCCGTCGAGGTACTTTTTGAAGCCGATCAGCGTCAAGAAGACATTATTGATGTGCTGAAGCGACGCCGTCTGCATACTGCCGCTCAGATCTCGGCCTATGCCGAAGAGATCGTGCGCGGCGTACGTGATCATGATGACGAGATTCGAGAATACCTTGAGACCTATGCGCGTGACTGGTCGTTTGAGCGTATGCCAGCTGTCGACCGCGTAATTTTGCGGATCGGCGCGTGGGAACTTCTCTATAATGATGATGTTCCGGATGCGGTTGCTATCTCGGAGGCAACCGGTTTGGCGCGTGTGCTCTCTACAAACGATTCACCGAAATTTGTTAACGGTCTTTTGGATAAGCTGCGCCAGGTAAAACCGACTCTGCTTGCTTAAACGGCTCAGCTATAAAGCCGCCTCAAACCCCTAAAAAGCAGGGGTTTGAGGCGGCTTTTAGTATACATTCATACGGATCAAGCCGGGTTATGCATAGAACCCGAGCTGGCGTTTAGCCTCTTCAAAAAGTTCGCTGCCCTCATGGGTGTACCGAGTATTGCGATGCTGGGTAGAAGCGAGATTATTAGCAGCAAGGTTAGACCCTTCACGTACGTGCAGTAGGAACTTGAGCCAGTGTTGTGTACGCATCATATGAAGCACAACGCTCATATCACGGTCTGAGGACGGATCGGGCCAGCGATTAGAACGCATACGCATAGCGATCATGGCACAGAGGTAACGGCAGTCTTGAATGGCGGGATCGAGCTCAAATGATATGCCGGATACCGTGGTGATTTTAAGAGCGGTTTCAAACTTATTGTAGGTAAATGTATAGGCATCAATATCAGCATAGTCAAGAGTAATAATGCCCTCGCCAAGCCGGGATCTCATAAACTCGTATAGCCTGAACTCAACGTAGGATCGGCGGTAGTACCAGATGAAGATAAGAGTGCATAGAGCAACGACGCTCAGTAGGACAGTAGCGATAGTGTCAAAAGAGGAAGCTATCCAAATCCATGCCATGATGAGGGTACATAGTCCAAAAAGGACTGCACCGATAACCGAGAAGTATGAGTTGCGCTGAGTCTCTCCAAGAGTATGCCGAATCACCTGAGTGGAAGAAGCAAAGCCAAGCTCCGTAAGCTGCCGGGTGCGCATTCGGTTGCGGCGCTTAAAGTAGCGGTGCGCCACGAAAACGATAGGGGCTGCAAGAATCCCAAAGATAATTCTTACCAGGCCCTCAAAGAGATCTTCCATGATGCAGTCCTCGGTGTGGTTGTACTATCGGTGATGCTTTTACTAGCATAATGGACTCTCGACGTTTTATGAGTCTTTGTTCAGGGAACATGAGCTTTTATTGCATGATATGTAGAGGATTTTTGACTCCGAAAAAAATAAAACTTCAGGAACACATACCCCTGGACTGCGTGGTACGTATGGTAGTCTTGGTAAAAGCAAGAAACCTTTAAGTCCGTCCCGTGAGGCGGGGAAGGAGTCGGCTGTGTCGGGGACATCTGTACCCTATGAGCCTGGAGCGCATCCTATAGGCGTGCCTATAAAAACGCCCAATGAAGGGCACACTATCCTTAGCGACGATGAGATCCGTCGCGCTCTTACACGTATTGCTTTTGAAATTCTTGAGTCTAATAAGGGAACCGATAACCTGGTACTTTTAGGTATTCGGTCTCGTGGATACCCGTTAGCACAGCGCCTGGCACAGCGCATCCAGACGAATGACTCAAATTTTGATCTCAAAAATGGCCTGGGCGCTCTCGATATTACCTCGTACCGCGATGACCTCACCGATGAGGAATATGAAAACCGCAGCGCGGGGGAGTCCTTGATCCCGGTGGGCGGTCTCGACGGCAAAAATGTGGTTCTCGTCGATGATGTTCTGTACTCCGGCCGCACTGTTCGGGCGGCCTTGGACGCCCTTAACGAATACGGACGTCCAGCTCTGGTGCGTCTTGCCGTGTTAGTTGATCGCGGGCACCGGCAACTCCCAATTCGCGCCGACCACGTGGGGAAAAACCTTCCGACCAGTGCCTTAGAGAAGGTTCGTGTGGTACTCGAAGAAACGGATAACGCCACAGACCGCGTTGATATCATTCAGCTGGAAGGACAGCTTTCATGAAACATCTGCTTGACACTCGCGATCTCACACGAACTCAGGCCATTGAAATACTCGATGTTGCTGACTATATGGCACAGGTTAAGGCAGAAAACCGGAAGCTCAATGTGCTTGCCGGCAAGACTGTAGTCAACCTTTTCTTTGAAGACTCAACGCGTACCAGACTGTCCTTCGAATCCGCAGAGAAACGTCTGGGCGCCGATATCACCAATTTTGCTGCGCGTGGTTCATCGGTTTCTAAGGGAGAATCCCTCAAAGACACTGCTCAGACTCTCAAAGCGATTAGTGCGGATGCCTTCGTGATTCGTCATTCGGCTTCGGGTGCTCCGCAGCGTCTTGCCGAGGCCGGGTGGACCGATATTCCTGTGCTAAATGCGGGGGACGGCACGCATGCGCATCCAACGCAGGCTCTTTTAGATGCGGTTTCGCTGCGCCAGTTTAAGGCTCAGCGTGATGGTCTGGAATCACCGCGAGGAACCGATTTAAACGGCATGCGTGTGCTGATCGTGGGGGATATTCTGCACTCTCGCGTGGCGCGGTCGAATCTGTGGTTGCTAAAAAATCTGGGGGCCGATGTCGCTTTTGTGGCTCCGCCTACGCTTTTGCCTGTGCATACTGAGCGTTGGAAGCAGGATTGGGAACTTGAGGTTTTCCACGATTTCGATGACGCAATCGCTACAAAACCTGACGCGGTAATGATGCTGCGCATCCAAAAAGAGCGTATGAACGCCGCTTACTTTCCCTCAGCAGAGGAATATACCGCCCTGTGGGGACTCACCAAAGAACGTTTCGAGAATCTGCTGGCGCAGCCTCAAGAAATCGCAATTCTGCATCCCGGTCCCATGAACCGAGGGCTGGAGCTGTGCGCCGAAGCCGCCGATTCTCAGAACGCCTGGGTGCTGCGCCAGGTCAGTAACGGCGTGGCGGTTCGCATGGCGGTGCTGTACCTGCTCTTGACTGACGGGTCAAGCGAGAAACTATACTCCGGCGACGAATCCTAATGCTATCCGAAAGAAGGAATATACATGAGCACGTACCTTATTAAAGGCGCCTCCCTGCTGGGTGAGCGCGTTGCCGATATCCTGATTGAGGATGGCAAAATTGCGCGTATCGGTCAAGATATAGAAGCCGCAGACGCTCAGGTCGTTGATGCCTCCGGTCAGATTGCTCTTCCCGGTCTGGTCGATATTCATACTCACCTGCGCCAGCCCGGATATGAGGCTTCTGAAACCGTAGAGACCGGTACTCGCGCGGCGGCTTTAGGCGGCTACACGGCTGTTTTTGCGATGGCGAACTCGCTTCCCGTTGCAGATACTGCAGCCGTAGTTGAGCAGGTTAACCGCTTGGGTAAAGAGTCCGGTTGGTGTCGAGTGCAACCTATCGGCTCGGTGACCGTTGGGCTGAAAGGCGAATTCCTCTCGGACATTGGTTCTATGGCGACCTCTGAGGCAAAGGTTCGAGTGTTCTCGGATGATGGCATGTGTGTCTACGATCCGGCGATTATGCGCCGTGCCCTTGAATACGTAAAGACTTTTGATGGTGTGATCGCGCAGCATGCGCAGGAGCCCCGCCTCACTGAGGGCGCTCAGATGAACGAGGGCAAGGTTTCCGCCGATCTGGGGCTTACCGGCTGGCCTGCTGTGGCGGAAGAAGCTATTATCGCCCGCGATGTTCTGCTGGCTGAGCATTTGAACTCGCGTCTGCATATTTGCCACCTCTCGACTAAAGGCTCGGTAGAGGTTGTGCGCTGGGCTAAGTCTCGCAGCGTGCAGGTAACCGCCGAAGTCACCCCGCATCACCTGATTCTGACCGATGAAAAAGCGCGCACCTACGACCCGATTTTTAAGGTGAACCCGCCTTTACGCACCGAAGAGGATGTGCTTGCTCTGCGCCAAGCTGTTGCCGACGGCATTATTGATGTTATTGGTACCGACCATGCACCGCATCCGGCAGAAAGCAAAGAATGTGAATGGGCGTGTGCTGCAAACGGCATGACCGGTCTTGAGCAGGCACTCTCGATTATTCAGATGACCCTTGTGGAGCCAGGGCATATTACCTGGGCTGATGTCGCACGGATTATGAGCGAAACTCCGGCGAAAATTGGCAGCCTGGATGCTGAGCAGGGCCGTCCGCTTGCCGAAGGTGAACCAGCAAATATAGTGTTGGTTGATCCGAAGGCTAGCCGTGTGATTAAGCCTGAGGATCAGGCCACGAAGGGCAAGAACAACCCGTATCGCGGGATGGAGGTTCCCGGTGTTGTGCGTGCAACCTTTTACGCGGGGCATCCAACCGTTTTGAACGGCGAGCTCGCGAGTCCTCGCCGGCAGGCTTGATCGTTCCCAATATAGGGGTAAAACCACCGCAATAAACCGAGAAGAAAGAAGAACCGTGGAAAAACTGATTCCCACCCTTATCTGCGTTGCCGTGGTGGCACTGTGCTTCTTTGGTATTTGGCGCGGTTGGAAATCCCGGCTCAAGCGGCAGTCCACGATGTTCGGTTCGCTCAAAGACGTTCCCGCACGCTACGACGGGTTTGAAGCCGAGGCGGCGTTTGAGGGGGAGTATGTGAGCACTACGATATTCGGTGATGAACTGAACCGTGTGGGATTCGACCAGCTAGGGTTCAAAACAAAATCCACGCTCCTGATCTACTCGGACGGCATTATCTTCACCCGCAACGGGGCTAAAGACCTGTGGATTCCCGCGAAGAAACTTGCGGTCATTACCACCGGCCGGGGAATGATCGGCAAGGTTGTAGAACGTGACGGACTTATAGTGATCGGTTGGACTCTTGACGGTCACCGCGTGCAGACCGGATTTCGCACTCGCTATGCTGATCAGAAGAAAATTACGCTTGAGAAGCTTCGCGAGATCTCGCCGGATGCGGTCGATAGCCCCGAAAAATGGGTGCTGGAAGAGACAGCACATCACTAATACACAGACAACTCACCCACAAAATGCCCGCTAATTGCGAACGGCATACCAAGAATTTCCTGCACACAGTGTTCCACTTATAACGGGCACAAGCAGGGGAACAGACCACCGAGAAAAGGAAAGTAAGAGCATGACTGAGATGACACGTTCCGGTGCTTTGGGCACGGACCGCGCGTTACTCGTTCTTGAGGACGGCACCATCTACCGAGGCTATGGGTATGGAGCAATTGGCGCATCCTTAGGCGAAGCAGTATTTTCCACCGGCATGACCGGCTACCAAGAAACACTGACCGACCCCTCCTACGCAGGGCAAATCGTGATACAGACCGCGCCTCATATCGGTAACACCGGTGTGAACAAGGTAGATGCAGAATCCCGCAAAATTTGGGTTGCCGGGTACGTGGTACGAGATGCCGCACGTGTTGCCTCCAACTGGCGTGCAGAACGTACCCTGGATGACGAGCTCAGGACCCAAAGTATCGTGGGCATTCAAGGCATTGATACTCGTGCGCTGACTCGCCGCCTACGCTCCAGCGGTTCAATGCGTGCAGGCATTTTTTCGGGACGTCACGCCAATCGCCCCGAAGCCGAACTTTTGGAAGCGGTGCGCGCCTCCGAGCCGATGGCGGGCCGTAAACTTGCCGATACCGTTTCCGTGACAGAAGCCTACACAGTTGAACCTCACCAATACGGCTGGTTCGCTCCGCCGGTTGCTACCATTGCTGCACTCGATCTTGGCATCAAATCTATGACCCCGCAGCGTTTCGCGGAACGCGGCGTGCGTGTACATGTACTGCCCGCAAACACAACCCTTGAGACCGTAAATACGCTTCGCCCAGACGGCGTATTTTTCTCCAATGGTCCCGGCGACCCGGCGACTGCTGACGAACAGGTTGAACTCCTGCAGGGTGTACTGCGCCAGGGCACCCCGTTCTTCGGTATCTGCTTTGGCAATCAGCTTCTCGGCCGTGCGCTCGGGTTCGGGACCTACAAGCTGCCCTTTGGACACCGCGGTATCAATCAGCCCGTCATGGATAAAACCACCGGCAAAGTTGAAATAACCGCCCAAAATCACGGGTTCGCCGTCGATGCGCCTATCGGTGAATACGTAACCGCCCCCAACTCCGAATTCGGCGAGGTCATGGTTTCCCATGTGGGGCTGAATGATAACGTGGTCGAGGGGCTAACCTGCAAAGATATTCCCGCGTTCTCGGTTCAATACCACCCGGAGGCAGCCGCAGGTCCGCACGATTCCGCATATCTTTTCGACCGTTTTATCGACCTCATGACCTCCACCAAGAAGACTGCAAAGGAAGCCTAAATGCCACGTCGTACCGACCTTAACAGCGTCCTTGTCATCGGCTCAGGTCCGATCGTCATCGGTCAGGCAGCCGAATTCGATTACTCCGGCACTCAGGCTCTACGTGTGCTCAAAGAAGAAGGCGTGCGTGTTGTCCTCGTAAACTCCAATCCGGCGACCATTATGACCGACCCTGAGTTTGCAGATGCCACATATATTGAGCCGATTACCCCCGAAGTCATCGCTAAGATTATCGAAAAAGAACGTCCAGACGCCATTCTTCCTACCTTGGGCGGGCAGACTGCGCTCAACGCCGCTATCGCTCTCGATAAGCAGGGAACTCTGCGCGAATACGATGTTGAACTCATTGGCGCAAATATCGAAGCCATAAACCTAGGCGAAGATCGTGAAGCGTTCAAAGGCGTGGTAGAGCGCGCGGGCGGCGAATCGGCACGTTCGATCATTGTGCACTCCATGCCGGAAGCTCTTGAAGCGGCCAAAGAGCTCGGTTACCCCATGGTCGTGCGTCCTTCCTTCACCATGGGCGGACTTGGCTCCGGCATGGCCTACAACGAAGAAGATCTTTACCGCATTGCCGGCGCAGGTATCCAGTATTCGCCTACCTCCGAGGTTCTGCTCGAAGAATCTATTCTCGGTTGGAAAGAATACGAACTCGAAATGATGCGCGACAAAAATGACAACGTCGTGGTCGTCTGCTCGATTGAAAACTTCGACCCGGTCGGCGTGCACACCGGCGACTCCATCACGGTGGCGCCTGCCCTCACCCTCACCGACCGCGAGTACCAAAAACTTCGCGATATCGCTATCAACGTGATCCGCGAAGTTGGGGTTGATACCGGCGGATGCAATATTCAGTTTGCCGTAGACCCCAAGACCGGGCGCATCATCGTTATCGAAATGAACCCACGCGTTTCACGCTCTTCAGCGCTTGCATCTAAAGCAACCGGGTTCCCGATCGCTAAAATTGCAACCAAACTTTCGCTGGGTTACACCCTGGATGAGATTCCGAACGACATTACCCAGAAGACGCCCGCATCCTTTGAACCGACCCTCGACTATGTGGTCGTCAAGGTGCCGCGTTTTGCATTTGAGAAGTTCCCGGCCGCTGATCCGACTCTCACAACCACCATGAAATCGGTGGGCGAAGCAATGGCACTGGGCCGTAACTTCACCGAAGCACTCCAGAAGGCTATGCGCTCTCTAGAGCAGAAAGGTGCTTCTTTCTCGTTCACGAAGCAGCAACTGAATGCCGAAGAACTTGACGCGCTTATCGAGAAGACCAAGATACCCACCACGCAGCGTATCTACCAGGTACAGCAGGCACTTTTGGCGGGCGCATCTATCGCGCAGGTTTTTGAAGCCACCAAGATTGATCCATGGTTCTTAGATCAGCTGGTGCTGCTGAATGAAGTCGCCGGGATTGTGCGGGAAAATCGCGATAACTTGACCCCTGAAATCCTGCAGCTGGCAAAACGCCACGGCTTTTCCGACCCGCAAATCGCAGAGATTATCGGCTCTTCTGAGGACGTTGTGCGCGGTGTGCGCCATGCCCTAGGTATTCGCCCCGTATTCAAGACTGTTGATACTTGTGCGGCTGAGTTCGAGGCGTTTACCCCCTATCACTACTCTAGTTATGATTCTGAGGATGAGGTCGCTCACCATGAGACTCCCTCGATCATGATTTTGGGGTCGGGGCCGAACCGCATCGGCCAGGGTATCGAGTTCGATTATTCCTGTGTACACGCTTCGCTGGTGCTGCGTTCGCTGGGATACGAGACGGTTATGGTGAACTGTAACCCGGAGACTGTTTCAACCGATTACGATATTTCGACTCGCCTGTATTTTGAGCCGTTGACGTTGGAAGACGTGCTCGAAATTGTTGAATCGGAGCGCCGCACGGGCGGTTTGTTGGGCGTTTTCGTGCAGTTGGGCGGACAGACTCCGCTAAAGCTCGCGAAAGCCCTCAAAGATGCTGGGGTCCCGATTTTGGGCACTACTCCCGAAGCTATTGACCTTGCTGAGGATCGCGGCGAGTTTGCGCGCGTGCTGGAGGAAGGTGGTCTGATTTCGCCGAAGAACGGTACCGCATACACCTTCGAGGGCGCCAAACGCGTTGCCGATGAGATTGGGTACCCGGTGTTGGTTCGTCCCTCCTATGTGCTGGGCGGGCGCGGCATGGAGATCGTCTATGACGAAGCAAATCTTGCACGCTACCTTGAAAATGCGACCGAGGTTTCTCCCTCTCAGCCAGCGCTCATCGATAAGTTCCTGGAAGATGCTATTGAGATTGATGTGGATGCGCTCTTTGACGGCACCGAGCTCTACTTGGGCGGTGTCATGGAACATATTGAAGAGGCCGGCATTCACTCAGGTGATTCCTCCTGCACCTTGCCGCCAATTACCTTGGGCCCCGATGTGATCGCCAAGGTTAAAGAAGCAACCGAGGCTATTGCGCGTGGTACCGGAGTGCGGGGCCTGATTAATATTCAATTTGCCTACGTCTCAGAGAATCTGTTCGTGATTGAGGCAAACCCACGTGCATCTCGCACCGTTCCGTTTGTCTCGAAGGCAACCGGAGTGCAGCTGGCTAAGGCGGCCGTGATGATCGGTTTGGGGAAGAGCATTGCCGAGCTAAAGGCAGAGGGATACTTGCCTAAGAACATGGATGGTGCATCCCTGCCGCAGAATACTGCAATTGCAGTTAAGGCAGCGGTTCTCCCGTTTAGCCGCTTCCGCACTCCTGAGGGTGTGGTGGTTGATTCCCTACTTAGTCCCGAAATGCGCTCGACCGGCGAAGTCATGGGTCTTGACGCCCTTTACGATACTGCCTTTGCGAAAGCCCAAGCAGGTGCAGGGTCACCGCTGCCGACCGAGGGCAAGGTCTTCGTGTCGGTGGCTAACCATGATAAGCGCAATGTGATCATCTATGCCAAGATGCTTGAACAGCTGGGCTTCGAGATTGTCTCCACCGGCGGCACTGCAGATGTGCTTCGTCGCAATGGTGTGAATTCTACGGTTGCCTCCAAGTTTGCGGAAGCAAACGGTCAGCATTCGATCGTTGATATGGTGCGCAATGGTGAAATCGATCTGATTTTGAATACGCCTGCCGGTGGTGCTGCTCGTAGTGATGGCTACGAAATCCGTGCGGCCGCAGTCAGTGTTGGTTGCCCTGTGATGACCACGATTTCGGAGTTCGCGGCTGCTGTTCAGGCTATTACCGCGCTGCGCGAGCGTAGCTGGGAGATTATAAATCTGCAAGAACATGGTGAGTTCTTGCGGACCGCCTGTACCGGCGAGCAGGGGCAGGACAAGGGCGAACAGGTGCGTGAGGGGGAACTTTCGTGATCCCCTTCGGCGATCGTCTTGCGGCTGCGATGGACGAATATGGTCCGTTGTGTGTGGGTATTGATCCGCATCCGAGCCTGCTGCAGGCTTGGGGTTTGGAAGATTCTGCCGAATCTCTGCGTACCTTCACCACAGCTGTCTACGAAGGATGCGCCCCCTATGCCGCAGCGCTTAAACCCCAGGTTGCCCTGTTTGAGCGCCACGGTTCCGCAGGTCTTGCCGTGTTGGAAGAGCTCTTTGCTCGCGCCGCTGAAGACCGGGTTCTAATCGTGGCGGATGCAAAACGCGGTGATATTGGCTCGACTATGAAAGCCTATGCGGATGCCTGGCTCAGTACCTCTTCACCACTCGGTACAGATTCGGTCACGTTAAGCCCGTACTTGGGGTTCGAGTCGCTTCGCCCAGCGCTGGATGCGGCAACTACGAACCAGCGTGGAACTTTCGTACTGGCGCTGACCTCAAACCCTGAGGGTAAGAGTGTGCAGCATGTGGGCAAAGCAGAAGATACCGGCGCGGTAGCGAAGCAGGTTATTGCCGCAGCCACTGCAGAGAACACTGCACAGACCTGGGAACGCATGGGTTCATGCGGTCTAGTTGTGGGCGCCACCGTGGGGGAAGCCCTCAAGGAATTGGCGATAGACCTGAGCACTTTCAACGGTCCCATTCTTTCGCCGGGATATGGTGCCCAGGGGGCTAGCGCTGAGGACCTATACCGAATTTTTGCAGGTGTTGAATCTCAGGTTTTGGTGAATTCCAGCCGTGGCGTGCTCTCTGCAGGTCCGCAGCCGGCTGACCTGGCGCGGGCGGCGCAGAGTGCACGTGACGATTTAGTGCGTGCACGTGGTACATCGTAACGTGTTGTGATCGCGTGGTGGCGTTGGCGTACAGAGTTTATCTGCTCTGTGCGCCATTGCACTATGTTGAGCCTGAAAGGCTTTACGTTACGAACCTCAGTTCATCGTTTTACAGTGCAACATGCTAAGTTAGAAAACGTAAGAACGCTGATTTATATACATATATCGCTTGATGGGAGACCCCATGCCGATTACGCCGCTAACCGATGAGGTTCGTGCATCAGCACGTGAAAAGGCGTTGCTTGCCCGTACTCGCCGCCAGGAAGTTAAGCAGGCACTTTCTACCCGTGAGCTGTCGGTACGTCAGGTACTCGATCTGGTCGATGACGACCAAGCTCTTGCAAAGATGCCTGTTGATCAAATGCTCCGTGCCCTTCCGGGAATTGGTGCTGTGCGTGCCGAGAAAATTATGGAAGAGCTGCAGATCGCGCCGACCCGTCGTTTGGGCGGTCTTGGCGTGCATCAACGCCGTAAAATGGTGGAGTATTTTAACCGCAATGTTCGGCATACACGCCGCCGTAGCGGTCGATAGTTCTTGCCGCCGATTAAAATAGCATTATTACATCACACCGTAGGAAGAACCTGATGACTGCTCAACCTAGACTTACCGTTCTGGCTGGTCCCACCGCCGTGGGTAAGGGAACCGTCTGTCAGTATATTCGTGAGCACTATCCGAACGTCTGGTTTTCCGTTTCGGCAACTACTCGTGACCCTCGCCCCGGCGAAGAAGAGGGGGTGCACTACTATTTTGTCTCGCATGAGGAATTTGATCAGATGATCGCTGACGGACAGATGCTTGAGTATGCGGTGGTGCATGGTAAGAATAAATACGGTACTCCGCGTGCTAAGGTTCAGGAAGCTCTAAATGCTGGTCGCCCGGTAATCCTTGAGATTGATCTTCAAGGGGCTCGGCAGATTCGGGAGTCTATGCCTGAGGCACAGCTGATTTTCTTGGCACCGCCCAGCTGGGATGAACTCGTGTCTCGATTAGTGGGGCGCGGTACTGAATCGGAGCAGGAACAGCAGCGGCGTCTTGAGACCGCCAAAATCGAGCTTGAGGCTGAAAGCGAGTTCGACGTAACCGTGGTCAATGATTCGGTAGAGCGCGCGGCGCAGGAGATTGCGCACATCGTGGGTGCTGAATCTGCTGAAGCATAGGTACGTATTTTGGCGGCGTGCTGGGTATTACTGTGCTTTCTCGTTAGGGTACGTGATTTTTACCGAGTTTAGCGGTAGAATATTGCTTTAGTTTTGGCTGAGTTCGTGTACATGAATGTCAGCAGTGTACAAAGACAACATATTGGAGTTTCTGTGGTAAACGAAATCAAAGAGCACGAAGACTACAACTTCGTTGATGGCGTAGCTCCCGAGGGGATTGTGAACCCCAGCGCGGATGCGCTGATTCAGAAGGCTGAGTCTAAGTACGGGCTGGTGATTTTCGGTGCTCGTCGTGCTCGCCAGATTAACGCTTATTACGCGAATCTGCAGGAGAGCGCGGGCGACCACGTTGGTCCTCTGGTTGAGTCTGAGGCTAATGACAAGGCTCTTTCGGTTGCAATGCGTGAAATTATGGCAGATCAGATTGTTGCTGATCACGTGCCGGATGGGCACTTCAACGAAGATGGTTACCTGGTTCCTGAGGAATTCGCATCCTTGGGTCTGGGCGACGCTGATTTCGGTGCTATCGAGGAGGAATACATTCCTGCCGGTACCGAAGAGGTTATTGCTCTTGAAGAGGTTGTTATTGACGACTCCGCTGAGTAAGGAACGTTTGTAAATACCATGCGCATTATCGTTGGTATTGGAGGGGGCATTGCCGCATATAAAGCGGTAATGCTCCTTCGTCTTTTCGCAAAAGATGGGCATGAGGTTATTGCCATGCCCACCGAAGCTGCCCTGGAGTTTGTAGGTAAAGCTACCTTCGAGGCCTTGAGCAGCAACCCGGTTTCCACGAGCGTTTTTGAGCGTGTTCCTGAGGTTAACCATGTTCGCCAGGCCGAGCTAGCGGATGCGATTGTTATAGCACCGGCGACCGCCGATTTGATGTCTCGGTTGGCGGCTGGGCGCTGCGATGATTTGCTCTCTGCTACAGTACTGACTACCTATGCGCCGGTGATTATGGCTCCCGCTATGCACACTCAGATGTGGGGGCATCCGGCAACGCAAACGAATGTGCAGACTTTGCGCGATCTTGGGTATCACGTGATTGAACCGGCGGTTGGGCGTCTAACGGGCCCCGACTCGGGGGTGGGCCGCATGCCGGAGCCGGAAGATATTTTTGAGGCGGCGCAGCGCGTAATTGCCGAGTTCCCGAAGGGGGAGCAGCATCCTTCGCAGATTCCGGGGTATACGCCTACGCGCCTGGTAAATGCTGGCTCGGCGGAAGAGCCTAGCAGCTCATTTGCATCAGGTATTGAGCCCGAGCCTGGAATTTTGGCGGGGAAACGCATCGTGATTACGGCGGGAGGCACCCGTGAGGCCTTGGATCCGGTGCGTTTTTTGGGTAACCGCTCAACAGGTAAACAGGGTGTAGCTTTGGCACAGGCTGCGCGTGATCTAGGGGCATCGGTACATCTAATCGGCGCTAATCTTGAAGTCACCGAGCCCGAAGGCGTACAGGTAACCCGAGTGGTGAGCGCCTGTGAACTACGCGATGCCGTGCTGGAAGCCCAGAACAACGCCGATATGCTTATTATGTCTGCAGCGGTTGCAGATTTTCGGCCTGCCGAATACGCCGAGTACAAGATTAAGAAGATCGCAGATTCTTCGGACGCTCCCACGATTCAGCTGGTACGCAACCCGGATATTCTGCGTGAAGTCGTGGAGCTTCGACAGAAGACAGGTGCCGGTGCGCACTTGATTGTGGGTTTTGCCGCAGAGACTGGGTCAGCTGAGCGAACCCCGCTTGAGCTTGGGCGCGAGAAGCTGGCGCGTAAGGGTTGTGATTTTCTGGCTCTCAACACGGTGGGCGTAAATCAGGGTTTCGGAACCGATGATAATACGATTACGTTACTTTCTTCGCTCACAGATCGGGAACCTGTTTTTTCAGGCTCTAAACAGGTCGTTTCCGATCAGATATTGCGCGCTCTTGCACAGTATGTAAAGCCCTGAGAAAAGCACAAATACGCCTAAGGTGCAGCCGATTAAGTTTGTGACTTCCTCCCTCCGAGCCTGTGTAACGTTCTGTCATAATTGATACACGAGTTCACATCCTTGGGTACTGTATCCCGCGTGCCCCAAACCTAGTAGAGTAGAAACCGTGAGTAATAACCATCTACGCCTTTTCACCAGCGAGTCGGTGACTGAAGGGCATCCCGATAAAATTTGTGACCAGATTTCTGATGCGATTCTTGACGGCATTATCGCGCAGGATTCCACCGCGAACGTTGCTGTCGAAACAATGGTGACAACCGGACAGGTTCATGTTGCTGGCGAGGTGACAACCTCAAGCTATGTTGAGATTCCATCGATCGTTCGTGAAACTATTCTAGGTATTGGCTACGATTCATCGACCCGCGGTTTCGATGGTGAATTCTGCGGCGTATCGGTATCGATTGGTGAGCAGTCACCCGATATTAATGCTGGTGTGTATGAGTCTTTAGAGGCTCGCAGCGGTATCGCGGTTGATGATTATGACCGCCAGGGCGCGGGCGACCAGGGCATTATGTTCGGGTACGCTTCGAACGAGACGAATGTATTGATGCCTGCACCGATTTGGCTGGCGCATCGTCTCTCAGAGCGTCTTACGAATGTTCGTAAAAACGGTACTCTGGTGAACCTGCGCCCGGACGGCAAAACTCAGGTCACTTTGGGTTATGACGCCGATAATAAGCCTGTTTCGGTTGACACCGTGGTGGTTTCTAGCCAGCACACCGCCGATTATGATTTAGCGGATTTGCGTGCGGATATTATCAAACACGTGATTACCCCGGTGCTGGATGCCGCCGAGTTTGATAGCTCGAACACGAAGTTTATTGTGAACCCTGCCGGTCGTTTTGTGCAGGGCGGTCCCGTAGGCGATGCCGGTTTGACCGGTCGCAAGATTATTGTTGATACCTATGGCGGTTCAGCCCGTCACGGCGGGGGTGCGTTCTCGGGCAAGGATCCCTCGAAGGTTGATCGTTCTGCGGCATACGCTATGCGTTGGGTCGCCAAGAATATTGTGGGCGCTGGTCTTGCCGACCGTGCCGAGGTTCAGGTCGCTTACGCTATTGGGCAGGCGGCACCTGTGGGCCTGTACGTTGAGACTTTCGGAACCGAAAAGGTTGATCCTCTCAAGATTGAGAAGGCCGTGCGTGAGGTCTTTGACCTGCGCCCGTTGGCTATTATCAATGACCTTGATTTGCGCCGACCCGTCTATAAAAAGACCGCGGCTCACGGTCATTTTGGCCGCAATGAACCCGAATTCACGTGGGAACGTTTGGACCGTGTTGAGGCTCTGCGTTCGGCGGTTTCAGCATCCTAATGCGTGAACCTGCGAGTATGCAGCCCAATGACGCGGACGCTCAGAACCCTACCGATACTTCGTCGATGAACGTTTCGGCTTCTGAGCCCGCTCAGCAGGAATCCCTGCAACAGCCTGATCTGTTGCAGGGATTTCCTGCTCTCCGCGATGCCCTGATTCCTCCCAAGCCTGAGCCGGTTGATATACACCAGCGGCTTGCCCAGAGCGGGGTTCCCTACCCGGTGGCGCGGGTTCGGTTAGATAACACCCTGCCGCATCTTGACCGTACCTTTGACTACCAGGTTCCCGCTGAGCTGAGCGAAGACGCGGTTCCCGGCGCTCGTGTGCGTGTGCGGTTCGGTTCGCAGCGGGTTACGGGTTTTATTGCGGAGCGCGCCGAAACGACCGATGTTGCTAAGGGTCTGCAGCCGCTTTTATCGGTTCTGTCGCGGATTCCTGCGGTTTCTGCCGAGATTTTTGACCTTTCAGAGACACTTGCCGATAGGTACGCCTCAACCGTGGCGAATGTTTTGCGGCTTGCGGTGACGCCGCGCGTGGCATCTCTTGATAAACAGTATGCACAGTTTCTGCCTACGTTCTCTGAGCTCATGGGTCTGCCGCAAGGATCTGATGAAACCGCAGATAGGGCTGAAGATAGCGTTTCTGAATCGGTCTCCGAAGATGGCTTAGATACCGAACACGAGCCGCAGGAGGAAGTTTCCGAGGAATTACCGACCAGTGGTTCGCCCTCTTTGAGCGATGATATTCGTGGTTTCCTCTTGGGTGGTTTCGCGCCCTACCAGCTTCACCCGCCTGCCGCCCAGGTTTCGGCAGAAGACTCCCGTGCCTTTAGCGATTATGAGAATGGTGCCGAATTTTTAGAGGACTTGGCGGCTGGGTCCCCGGCGCGTGCGGTCATGAACGTGCTGCCCGCGCATCCTGAGTTCGATTGGGCTGAACTGCTGGCTATTGCTGTGGTGACGGCGGCTGCGAATGGTCGTGGCGCCTTGGCGGTGGCTCCCGATCAGAAGACTCTCGACAGGCTTGAGTCCGCGCTGAAACGTCGGGTGCCGGCGGGCGCTTATGTTCGGTTGAGTTCAAGCGATAAACCGCATAGCCGGTATCACGCCTATCTGAAGGCACGCCTGGGGTTGGTGCCTATTGTGATCGGCACTCGTGCGGCGGCTTACGCTCCGGTTGCCAATTTGGGACTGGTGGTGTGCTGGGATGACGGCGATTCCTCGCTTGTGGAGCGCCGTTCGCCCTATTGTCACGCGCGCGATGTGCTGTTATTGCGCGCTCAGGCAACGGATGCGGCGGCGCTGTTCGCCGGGTACGCGATGAGCAGTGAGTCGGCACGATTGGTACGCACCCGGTGGGCCTCGCATGTGCGGGCACCTCGGGCGATAGTGCACGAGTTTTCGCCGCGCATTTTTTCGACGGGCAACGACTATCAGCTGGCGCGTGACCCGTTGGCGGCTGTAGCGCGTATTCCTCGGTTGGCGTTTGAGCGTGCGCGTGTGGCTCTGCAGAATGGCCCGGTGTTGGTGCAGGTTGCGCGCAGCGGCTATGTTCCGTCGTTTTCGTGCCAGCGCTGCCGCATGCCTGCGCGCTGTAATACGTGCCGTGGGCCGCTCTCGTTGGCGGCGGGTGCTTCGGTGCCGAGTTGTTCGTGGTGCGGGCGTTTGGCACAGCAGTGGCGGTGTGCAGAGTGCGGGTATGATCAGTGGCGGTCGGGGACCGTGGGGGCTTTGCGCACCGCAGAGGAGCTGGGGCGTGCCTTCCGGGGTGTCCCGGTAATTTCTTCAGCAGGGGATCACGTGCGCGCTTCGGTGGGTGCTGAACCTGCGCTAGTGGTTGCCACCCCCGGGGCTGAGCCTGTGGCGTTCGGCGGTTATGCGGCAGCCTTGCTTTTGGACGCCGATTCTATGCTGCGTTTTGATTCTTTGCGTGCCCCGGAGGCCGCGTTGAGGCGCTGGTTCAATGCTGCGGCGCTCGTGCGTTCTGCGGCTCAGGGTGGGGTTGTAGTGACGACTGCGTCGCCATCGCCGGTGGAGCAGGCGTTGGTTCGGTGGGACCCCACATGGTTTGCCCTGTATGAGCTGGATGAGCGGTCGCAGATCGGTTTGCCCCCGGCGGTGCGCACAGCGGCCATTACGGGTACCGAGGATGATGTTCAGGCGTTCCTGGCGGAGCTGAACCTGCCGGAAAATGTTCGGGTAACCGGGCCTGTGCCGCTGGACGAAGATTTCTTTGCACATCAATCTGTGCATGCCGGTGTCGAGAGCGGGGGAGAGAGCGATATATCTGAGCCTTCACCGTCAGGGGCCGAGGACGCAGTACCCGGGGACTGGCGTGCTATTCTCTTCTTCTCTTATTCCCAAGCACCTCAGGTCACCCACGAGCTGCGCTCCGTGCGTGCGGCGCTCTCGGCACTCAAGCGTGTCGGGGCGGTGCAGGTTCGTTGTGATGGGCTGGATGTGGTGTAACCAGTAAGTTCTACTCGAGATGGCATTTACTTTACTCTAAAAGTTATAGAAATATTTTATACACACCGGGGTGTTCACTTGATTCGCGAGTCAACGTTCGATAATCTACTCACGTATTTTATTCTCTGATGGTGGTGTTGGAGAGTTATAGACAAAGAAACTCACAGTCATTCCTGATGGAGGAAAATATGTGGATTAAAACTGTTGAAATTAAAAATTTTCGACTTCTCAAAGATGTATCTATAGATTTTAATAATTTAACCAGCTTTATAGGGCCAAATGGTTCAGGAAAATCCTCTGTACTATATGCTTTGGAGTGGTTTTTTAACGCAAACCCCAGCACTCTATCTGTCGAAGACTGCAATGAACCAGATAAAGAAATAAAAGTTAAAGTAACATTTAATAATATTACAGAACATGATAGAGATATATTAGGGATATATGCAAAGCCCGCATCAGATGAATTATCTGTATGGAAAATTTTCAACCCTTTAGATAATGATAACCCAGAAAAATTCTCTGCTAACCTATACGTACATAAGCCTTTCTACGAAATTCTTTACGATGAGAACGGAAATCCAAAAGGTAAAACAGAGATAAAAAATAGTTATAACGAATTTCTGGATAAAAATCCAGAATATAATCTTTCAAAAGTTACCTCCGGTAACAAGGCAGAAGAAAATATTAAGAATTATGATATAACTAAATTAGATATTAATGAGATATTATCACCGGATGCAACGAGTTTTTTTGGATATCGTAAAGAAAATACTCTCTCAAAAATTTTTGACTACGTCTTTATCAGTGCTGACATGCGTGCATCAGAAGAATCTCTTGAATCATCGCAAAAAACAGTTCTAGGAAAAATTATAGATAAAATAATTGAACCTGATAAGAGGACAGAATTATCAAAAAAAGTAGATAACATTATTGTCGATGCACAGGAAAATATAAAAAAGTCTATAGGAGAGGAAGAGTTCATTGAAGCTTCTAACGGAATAAGTGAAATTCTTCAAGAATTCTGTGGTGAAAAAACCGTTAAACTTCAAGTGGCAGAAATTGAATTTAGAAAACCTAAGACTCCGTTTGAGGTTTTTATTGTGGAATCAGAATCGCTTCTCACTAATGTTGATCGTCAAGGACATGGTGTACAGCGCTCTCTGTTATTAGCCCTGCTTCGTTATTTAGCAGAATCTTCCAATTCAAGTCAGAAAAGAACAATTTTTATCGCTGTTGAGGAGCCTGAACTTTATCAGCATCCACAACAAGAAATAGTTTTCGAGCACGTATTACGGAAATTATCCGACAGGCCAGATACGCAAGTATCATACGTCACACATAGTTCTAATTTTGTAAATCCAAGAAAATTTGAAGATATTCGGCGTATTATACGAAACTATAAAAGTAATTCATCAACCATAGTTTCATCTAAAAAAGATAATATCGTAGCAAAAGTGTCAAATCAATTTGGTATTAATATAAATCAAGATAATATTTCTAAACTAATTGAAAATTTTGACAATACAATCATTCCTGCTATAGAGAAAGGATTGTCAAAATCATTTTTTGCAGATAAAGTAATAATTGTAGAAGGAAGTACTGAAATTGCACTAATTAATGGATATTTTGCCTCTAATGGATTGCGTAAATCTCCTGAGTATAGGGGTATTCAGGTTCTTGAATCCCATGGAAAAACAAAAATTGCTATCCGCCATGCAATACTAACTAGTTTAGGAATTGATGTATTCACTATATTTGATAATGATATAAAAAATAAATATAATCTTGAAAGGGATATTAATGAGTTAAATTTAAATATAAAGCTAGATACTCTTCCTCTTAAAGACATTCGTGATAGAATTTTATCTTATTTAAATAATTCTTTAATTAAAGATTCACGCAAAGAACAAATAAAAGGCCATTTAAAAAATTATATTAACGAAGCGAAAAATAATGAAAGATTATTGAATTATTTTAAGTGCGCTAATGTTACATATTATCCTGAAAGTGGGCTTTATAGCGACTATAACTTTGCTATTTTAGATGATAATCTAGAAGAAACTGTTCGGAAATACTGGGCAGGTTTATATGATACATTACCCCGTAGGAATAACAAGATCACGAAAGATTCAGTTGCATACTATGAGCACGTATATAATAAATGTATTATGGGGTATGGACCCGACGAAGGGACATGTATAGATGACATTCTTAAGTATATTTTAAATTTTTAATATGGTTAGTTTTTACATACCTTTCACAATTCTTACCAGCTTCAACGCCGAGTCGCGCCACGAGTAGTGCGAGGCATCCTGCAAGCCTTCAAGGATGACGCGGTCACGTGCTGCGTCGTCTTCGAGGGAGCGGATTGCTTCACCCCAGGCGGGTGCATCTGCCTGTGGATCCTCGGTGACGGAAGCAAAAACAGCGTGCGGGGCGATCTCGCGGAAAATATCGATATCGCTAATCACGG
>ERZ772904.62-NODE-62-length-37310-cov-9.8925_pt1 | contig 37310 bp, 56 predicted proteins | sample MGYA00512122_ERZ772904 | MGnify/ENA primary metagenome ERZ772904 (study PRJEB29015, sample SAMEA2738104) | human oral metagenome | biome: human oral; feature: human-associated habitat; material: saliva | place: China | collected 2269 ... | reverse complement strand
CAATTCCAGCCACATAATCTTGGCGAACTAGAAAGGTAAAGGGCATGGTCACCAAGACCATCAAAACCACAGGTGGCACAATCCGATAAAAACGTCTCCTAAAAAATCCAATCAAGTCAATCTCATGGTTTTTAGAAAATTCTTCGATAAGTAAAGCCGTAATCAGGAAACCTGAAAATGTAAAAAAGACATCTACCCCGAAAAATCCTCCAGGAAAGATGGTCTGAAAGAAGTGATACAAGAGTACCAAAAGTAAACCTGTAATCCTAATCAAGGAAAACCATTTAATGCGCATACGAGTTTATTCTCCCTTTCATTGTACACTTTATTCTATCAAAAAAAGAAGAAAAATCCCAAGAGAAAACTTAGGATTTTTAGCTTATATCTATTCCGTTTTAGAAATTACGGCCTGACTTATTATAGCCATATTTTTCCACAAAATACTCACGGAATTCCAAGAGATTGTCATCCATGATTGCTTGTCGCACTTGCTTCATCAGGTTAAGCAAGAAGTAAAGATTGTGGTAGCTTGTCAAGCGAATACCAAAGGTTTCATCAGCCTTGAGCAGGTGACGAAGATAAGCGCGTGTGTAGTTCTTACATGTGTAACAATCACACTCAGGATCCAGCGGCGTAAAGTCCTCAGCAAACTGAGCATTTTTTACAACCAAACGTCCCTGACTAGTCATACAAGTCCCATTACGAGCGATTCGAGTTGGCAAGACACAGTCAAACATATCCACCCCACGAATAACCCCATCGATCAAACTATCTGGCGCTCCCACACCCATCAAATAGCGAGGTTTGTTTTCAGGTAGCAGTTGAGTTGTAAAGTCCAAGACCGCATTCATCTCTTCGTGGGTTTCTCCCACCGCCAAACCACCGATAGAGTAGCCTGGGAAGTCCATACTGACAAGGTCATGAGCCGATTGGCGGCGAAGATCTTCAAATCCTGCCCCCTGCACAATCCCAAACAAACCTTGGTCATGCGGACGACGATGAGCCTTCAAACCACGCTCAGCCCAACGGCTGGTACGCTCGATCGATTTCTTAACGTAGTCATAAGGTTGATAAAACTGGGGACATTCGTCAAAGGACATCATGATGTCTGAGCCCAGATTGTTCTGAATAGAAATGGCTTTTTCTGGCGATAGGAACATCTTAGAACCATTGAGATGGTTTTTAAAGGTTACTCCTTCTTCTGTGATATTACGGCTATCTGCTAAGGAATAAACCTGAAAACCACCACTATCTGTCAAAATAGGCTGGTCCCAATTCATGAACTTATGGAGACCGCCTGCGCGTGCAATGAGTTCATCTCCAGGACGAAGCCAGAGATGATAGGTGTTTGACAGGATAATTCCCGAACCCATCTCCTTCAATTCTTCAGGCGACTGAGTTTTGACAGTGGCTTGAGTTCCAACTGGCATAAACATAGGTGTAGGGAAGGTGCCGTGGGGGGTGATGATTTCTCCCAGACGAGCTCCTGTGTGTTTTTCTTTCTTAATCAAACGATATTTGATTGGTGAATCTGACATTTTTTACCTCCGAAGCTGGGAAAGACAGTCCCAGTTCATACTTTGTGCCCAAGGGCATACTGTATGATTTTATCAAAAAAAGCCGGAACTGTCACGAACTATGGTATAAAGAATTTGTGTTTACAAATAGTTATCATCGCTTTTCAATAGTTGAGTTTTTGGCTTATTTTTCTGTAAAATCATTCCCGTTAATTCCTATCATTTTTTTAAATCGTATTCATCTTCGTATTCATTTTCATATTTGCCCGTATAGTTGAGAAGGTTGCAATTTAATTCTAATAGTTTCCAAAAGGATCAGTGAGTAATTTCACTGTTTTTATTTTTAACAAAACCACTACTCTCATAAGCAGATGATTTTACGGATTTGAAATGCGTTTATTCGATTTATATTTCTTGGATTTTAAATCCATTTTTAAGCAAATAAAAAAACCGCAAGCCTGAGCCTGCGGTAGATAAACATTTTAGAAAAGTTTTCCTTTCATTTTATTTTTTAAAAATTATTTTGTAGTAATGAGCCCTTCTGGCTCTACTGTGAACTCTGGCTTGTTTGCCATCGTTCCGTCTGGTTTGAGGTAGTACCAGCCTGTTCCGTCTGCTGATTGGACAAATGAGTTAGATACCATGTTGCCGTTCTTATGGTCAAGGTAGTACCAAGTCTGCTTATGCTTAATCCAACCAGTGACCATCTTGCCTTCTTCATCGAAGTAATACCAAGCATTGTTGATACGAGCCCAGCCAGTGGCCATAGATCCTGAATCCGTGAACCAGTACCAAGCGTCCTTGTAGTTCAACCAGGCACTGCGTTTCATGAAGCCTTTTTCATCGAAATAGTACCAAACATCGTTGATTTTCTCCCATTTCTCAGTTGGGTATGAGCCGTCTTCACGAACCCACCACCAGCCATATCGGTTTTGTTGCCAACCAGTTTCGACTTCTTCAGGCGGTACGATATACCCAACGATTTCATCGACAGAACGCTCGTTGTAGCGACAAGGTCCACCTACTTCAAGGTAGTCCCAGTTGCCATCGATATTCTGCTCAATTGTCTTGATAGTATATCCGTCTGAGTCTTCATAGACAAGGCCAGTATGCCCGTAATTGACGCCGTCGCTAGCTACATAGCTTTTCACGAAGAACCAACCAGCCTTTGGATAGTCAGCATCATACACGACTTTCAAGCCTTGTGAACGTGCTGATTCAAGCAAGTCATAAGCGTTGCCCCAAAGGGTCACACCGTACCAATGACGAAGCCCGTAACAAGGCACGTCAGCGCACTGAAAGCCATAAGCTCCATCATTATCCACTCCATCGCCTGCGTTGGCCTTGTCGATGAAGAATTGAATCATTTCCTGTTTTTTAGACATGTCTACTCCTCACTTGGTTTCTTGTATTCTAGCGCTCGTGTGCTGTCTGTGATTCCGCTAGTCGTTGGGTCATTGACCAAACCGATAGCAGTCAAGAACACGAAGACTGCATTAACAAGCAAAATCAGCTTGTTGCCGATATCACCCAAATCAAGATGATATCCAAAGACTGCTGCACCAGCTTGCAAGACAAGCAAAAAGGCTGGGATTGCAGTCAGCCAAAAGTATTTATTTTGTAATCGTAGTTTCCAGTTAATCATATGTTTTTCCTTTCTATTAATCATATTCCAAAAACGGTCGCATCTTGTCCAAAATGACCGGATACATCTTCTTATTTCCTTCTGCAGTAGGATGTAGACCGTCTCCAATAAAACGATTTCTGACACTCTCTAAGACAGGATTTAAACCTGACTCATTATGCAGATCAACACAAGGGATAGCGTACATTTCAGATACTTCTTTTACCGCTCGAACATAGTCTTGTAACAAGTTTCCTTTATTATTTGGTGTTGTCTGAGCATTAACCCACGTTGTCCCACCACCTCTAAAATATCGTTTCAGAGGTGTCATTGTCATCACTTTCGCATTAGGACGATTGACAGCAAGCCATTCAAGAATGTACTTGTATGCTCCATAGAACGAACTCGTTCCGGTATCAGTAACATTTCCTAAAGTTGCATTATTACCCCAGTCGTTCGTTCCGCCAAAGATAACTACAATATCCGCATCAGCTGGTATTGTATCGAGTCTATTGACAAACGGCTTCAATCTATCTGTCACATAACTTGAAGTACAGACGGATGTTCCGCCAATACCCAAATTCGTGACAATACTATTGATGCCGTTGTTTTTGCACCAGCTGTCAATGTATCGGTGCCATTGCCAGCCTCCTGCATTGACGCCTTCAGTAATCGAATCCCCCAGACAAGCGATCTTCTTGGTTTTTGTCGTTTTACTAAAAGTATTGATGTAATAATTACCAACATTATTGTCGTAATAGCCAAGCAATACATCATTAGTCGTGTTCACATCGCCTCCAACAATTCGTTTTTGAGCCTTATTAAACACGATAAATCCTGCGGTGCCGTTAATAGGAACCTCTTGAGCCTCACACCAATAACTGGACTTTCCAACTTTTACATTGCATTTTGGGAAAGATAATTTCTTTAAGCTCTTGTTGTATACGATATTTCCGTTAGGAATATAGATGACTGTATTGCTATAAGTCGCTATCTCTTCAGTACCGAGACCACCACTTCCTGAGTTTGGACGGCTCTCTAACGTTGAAATCCTTTGTTTTAGTTCACTGTCATTGTAATTTGTGGGCAATATTCTCTCGCCAATTCCTTGAACAGAGATGCTAGTTCCACTAACAGCAGTTACTTTCCAAAAACCTTGATTCGTACCAGTAGAGCCATTCCAGTAATCTTCAATGATATCTCCTACCTTAATGCCGTCAGGGTTCATGAGTGTATCTGGCGTTATTATTCTGTTAACACCGACACCACCACCGTTGATATCTCCCTTAGCAATGCGATATGTTGGTGTACTACTGTCTGTACGCCCCTCTAAAACAGTCAATCGTTGCTTGATTATAGAATCGTCATATGGAATAGGTAATTCCGATTTCTTAGCGTACTCTTCAAGCGACTGGTGTTCTGTTAGATAGTTTCGTTCTGCTAACTCGTTGCGTGTAATAACGTCACGTTTTAGTAAATCAAAATCGACCTTATCTAGTTTCGTGACTACCTCTGCTTTGGTCGCTAGATGAGAAATATCCTGATGAGCCGTGAGATAATGCTTAGCTTCTAACTCTTCATGCGTCACGATCTGTGAGTAATCAATCTCAGTTGCCTCATGAAGCTCTTCTTTAGTTGCGTAACGTGTCTTGATATCCTTGATATCTGTACCAATAGCTGTTGCTAGATTTTCAAGGTTATTCATGGCAATCACGCTTTCGCTGCGTTATAGGTTGCAACCAAGTCGAGATTGGCAAACTCGTCAATACGATGGCCAAGGTCAGCCAATTTTTGCACGACTGCAGTCTCAACATCTCCGCTCAAGTTGGCGATTTTTTCAGCAATTTCTTTAAGCGTGTCGAGATTTTCAGGAACTCCATCACCCAGAATATCATTCTTCACTGCTGTTTTCGCTTGCTCGATAGCCTGCATTAACGTATCGTTGTCAATCTTTGTATCGATTAACTGCTTCATCATCTTGTTATCCGCTCCCAACGCCTGAGCGAATGCAATTAATTTACTTGTATCCATGTTTTACACCTTTCCTAAGTTATAGTACATGAGCAGGTCTGGAATTTCCGGACACGCTCCACCTTCGCTAAGTTGTCTTTTGACTTCTTCAGCGATGTCCAGCTCTTTGAGAGTATGAACCACCTCAAGAACCAATTCTTTATCCGACGCTTCAATTTCAATGTAAGTTTTTCGATCGCTTGGAAAGATATATCCCCCAGCCGAAATTTCTACACGGTATTTACCGTTTGGCAGAATGCTGTCTAAATTAAAGCTAACAGATTGATCCTTGACGAGTGCTTTTGTCTTCCAACAATATTTATCTTTTGTTAGGGTTATAAGAGCTTCTTGTCCCTCAAGAGAAGTAATACCATGGAAATTTTCATCCTGCAATTCAAATCCGAAAGTAGAGGACAAATCTCCTTGCTTGACACGAACGCCTCCGTCAACCTGAGCCAAATTAGTCGTATTACTACATCCCATTCCATGCCCCCTTTCTAATCATCTATTAAAATGCCTTCTTTGATATCCAATTTTTCAAAATCGCTGAATAAACGGTCTATGTATCCATTGCCTCCTAGAGTTTTGTAGCTTTTATGCATGCTTTCCACTAGGGAGAATTCATCTCGAGAGGTATATCCTCTGTTAATAGCTCGTCGCATATCACGGTCAAGGCGCAACTTCATAGTGTTTAGATGCGCCTCATCGTGAATTTTTAATTTTTCTTGCACTTCGTCGATTTTGGAATTACTATCTTTAGCGGTAGTCTGGACATCTTCAATCTGTTTCTTAACATTGGTTAGTTCCGAGACGATTTTCTCCGTCTCTTCTTTGGCTTTTTTCGGCAATTTGTAGCTAAGCCAAGCGATGATAATCGGTGAAGCAGATGGTAGCACATTCATGAAGAAATGCTCTATCTGTTGTAAGACGTCCATAGTTACCCCCGTTATTGGTTAGGCGCAACTGTTGTAGCAGAAGGTTCTGTTACTGTAGGAGTCACGGTAGCTGTTGTAGAAACTGCAGCTGCTGGTGCGACAGTCGTAGGCTCATTTGGTGCTTTCGGTGCATTAAACTTCCAAGTTGCTAGAACGCCATTCTGGTAAGGTGTTCCTTCGAGTTGAGCAAGGGTTTCTCCTTGATAAGTAAAGGACTGATTGGTTTGAATCAGGATCCGTTTACCTTCTCCGTTGATTTCAGCGTGACTTGGGTCTTCAACCGCAAAGATTGCACCAGGCTCATAAACCTTCCCAATTTCAGCAATAGGGAATAGTTCAACCATTTCTTTGTAGGTAGTACCGTAAGAGACTTTTTCGCCCATAATTGAATCTTGAGCCATCACTCGCACTACTTTATTAATTCGGTTTGCAAGTGCTTCAAGATCATTCTGCTTCGCTTCTGTTTGAGTTGCTTTCTGCTCTGTCTCAGCCAATTTTTGTTCTGCCTCTTGAAGTTTAGCCTGAGTTTCTTGCAGTTTCGCTTGTGCTTGCACGATTGCACTCGTTGGGTCAAGTTCTGCACGAACTTGCTCTAGGACTGCTTGAATGATTTTTTCATCAGAATCGCCTTGACGATCTCCATCAAGCTCACGAGTGTAATACGTGAAAGGTTGTTCCTTGCGGATAGTTACTACTGTTTTGTCAACTCGAAAAAGTTTGTTTTCTACTAAAAATTCCATGTCATTTACTTCTTTCTATAATTTATTTCGGTTTTAACCAACTGCCTGTGATAATTAAATCTCTGGTTTCTTCCTGATAGCTAGCGCTACACCCTACAATTTCCTGATTTCGATAATATTTTCCTTCTTCATACCGCGCTTTACCATTAAAGTTCGATTCTAGAAAGTCATAGATGTGGTCCTCTCCAAAGGACTCATAACCAACTTTATGAATATTATAAGGATTTCTATTTGAAAAAGCATATTCCTTCGGTAGTTTAAATAAACTTTTGACACTATATTCAATAGTTGTTTTCGACTTGTTAATTGAATCTTTATCAACGACTGCAATTAATGAAACCCAATCCCCAATCACATAAATCTTATTCATTTCTTCCGTTGCTAATTTTGAAGGCAGGATACCAGGTATAAATTGAATTGGAATAACTTTCATATCCAGCCTGGGCAACACCTGCCAACTTCCCCAAGCGCCATTCACTTTCGTTCGAACAGCAGTAAATGTATTCATGTTATCTACTGCTTGCTGCATGACGTTTTGACCGTCGATTTTTGTTACGGTCACATAGAGCGGAGAACGTGAGCCTTTGGGTGAATTTGTCAGACCTGCTCCTGTATACATACCTGATTCCACATAGCTATCCCAATTTCCTGTAGCAGTTTTAGCACTGCCATTGTCATTTGTCAGCTTGATTAATTGAGCGTTATTCCATCTGTTCTTATCCACGCTTGATACGTGAATAGTCGAATTTTGCGAATGAGAATTAAATTCACTCTTACTCGCTTGTTCTACGTTGGCTACGTTACCTAGACCAACCTGTGCCTTTGTAACACCGTGAGGGTTGTTGCGGTTCCCTGTGTGGTCTGTCAACGCACGACCATCTGCCTTACCATTCCAAAAAGTTCTCTCTTGTTGAGTAATGTGTTTAGTCGTGTCTCTTGAATGAGCGTCAAAATCGGCCTTGCTTGCTTGTTCTACGTTCGTCACATTTGCTAGACCAATTTGAGATTTCGTCACATTGTGCGGATTGTTACGATTAGTAGCGTGAGCGTTGAACTCCTGCTTAGTAGCCTGTTCCACATTCGTGACATTCCCCAAACCTACCTGTGTCTTGGTCACACCGTGAGGGTTGTTGCGGTTCCCTGTGTGGTCTGTCAACGCACGACCATCTGCCTTACTATTCCAAGAAGTTCTCTCTTGTTGAGTAATGTGCTTAGTAGTGTCTCTTGAATGAGCGTCAAAATCGGCCTTACTAGCTTGTTCTACGTTCGTCACATTTGCTAGACCAACTTGTTGCTTAGTGACATTGTGTGGGTTGTTTTGGTTTTGAATGTGAGCAGTAAGGTCTGCTTGATTAGCTTTATTTGTTGTTTGGTTGCCGATAATCGCTTCAAGACCCTCGATGTCTGAAACCTTATGACGGTGGGTTGCGTCGGCTTTATTTTCCCATCGTTGCGCATCTTCAGCGCCGATAATATCTCTTGACCTCCAGATTTTAGCCATCTGTTAGCACCTCCAGTCTATATTTGAATCGTGTCGTTGTTTCAATCGGAACGTATACATCTATCGCAGATAGAACAATGTCTGATACGTCTAACAACTCCACTTTCGTGACCTCTCTTACTGAATCTGGTACTAAAAATTCAACAAAAACAAATTGTCTATCTCGTCTTTTTTGGATTGAAACAATTTGATTGCTATTCAATCTAGCTTTGCTTATTTTAGCTAATACAGTATCAGTAATCGAGGTAAATAATGTTTCTTTAATCATTGAACAAAACCTCCTCTTGTGGCCCTTCATACTCAAAAGGTGTCACTCCTACAACTGCATAACCTGCTCTAGCAAAATCTACTGAGGTCTTGAATAACCGTTCTTTCAATTTGACACGCTCTGTTACTGTCGGGATATGCGTATAGCCCATATTTGCTGGTTTGATTGCGTTGATAAAAACAACTGACTCTCTGAAAAGTCCGCTCGTTTCTGCACCAGACTCAACTAGTAAAACCTGATTAGCGAAATCTACTGAAGCCTTGTACTTTCCTTTCCCGAAAAGGTCGTCTAATTTGCGAATTAAAAACCACCATGAAAATGGTGGCCTCATATTGATTCGCAGTAAGACACGCTCTCTTCTCCACTCCAACGTATCGTCGGCGTGGGCAACAATACCGTAGACTTCCTCAAATTTCGTTAAGGTAGGAACGTCGCAGAGCATAATAAACTGATTCTTAATGAACTGCTCTAACGAGATAGTCCCGTCTTTAAACAGAGCATTTTCAACCCGGACCAGTTCTTTCATATCTTTGACGCCCTCGTAGTAATCTGGAACGTATTCAGATAAGTTTACTTCTTTTACCATTAAACCATCCTCACTGTTCCTTTATACGGCAATTGTTGTAATTGTCCTGTAAAAACAAGTGCTAAATCAGCTTCACGGTTATTCAGTTTCATCTTATCCACGTTAGCAACACCGTTAATGGTCAGTAACCTGGCCATTAACTGCGAGCGATAGATTTTCATACTGTATGTATTGACATCTGAGTATTGCGCCCAATTCTTTCTTAAATCCAAGAAATACTGGTCTAGAGCCTTGTCTACCAGTTCTTTCACTTGATTTAGCTGATATCCTGTCATCAATTCAAGTTTAAACTCAATATCAATCGGGAACCGTGTCGCAGTTGTAACTGTCACACGATGATTGATAGGAGCGAGTCCAACGCCTTTTCCAGTATATTCTAGTGGATCCAGAACGTTTTGCACCTTCTTGATTGTCTCGGTAGATGCCAAGTTTAAGTCGTTGTCTAAAACAACCACTTTAACCGTTCCCGAGCCATTCCAAACGGGATAAACCTGAACTGCACCAACTCCGTCGATTTCACGGACACGCTGAACGTACTCAATGAAGTTACCGCCAAACGGTTTCTCATTGACGTAAATCAAGAAACGCTTCCGCAATTCATCGTCAGTTTCTTCATCTTGGCCAGATGTAACGATTTCCCCTAAGACTGCAGTAGAAAGATTTCTGTAGTTCTCCAAGGGCAAGATATTACCATAGTAGCGATTTCCGACAACGCCAGTCGTCTCACACTCTACTTCATACTTACCTACTACATCTGTTGCACGAACTACCTTGTAGATGAGTGCAGCATCGTCAATTGTCGCAAAACGAGAACCTAGAGTGATTTGTACGCCTTCTTTTCTCTCGTTTTTAAACTCCGCAAAGCGTACCGCTTTTTTTGACGGATAACGATGTAGTCCGAACTCTTCAACCTTGTAGTCTAGGTATTGGCCAATAGCGGTCTGTGGAAATGTATCTAGCAGTAGATTTTTCAACTGCAAATAAAAACCAGCTAACTCGTAACAAGCAGGCGCCAATGCGTCATAGATGATAGAACCTTCCCGTGTATCAATATTTTCATTGACACGAGAAAGAGCATCATTCATCAGATAATCAAACGTATATTTTTCTAAGAAATCACCTATCATTAATCAGCGTCACCTCCTTTTCAACTTTAAATAAACCGGATATAGTATGGACTTCAAAGACACAAAGCAAGCTGTCCTTGGTTTGCTGCTCGATGAAGAAATTTTGGACACTTTTAATTCTTGTATCAACTAACAAGGCTTGAGAAATTGTTCTCTCAAGGTCAGCTTTTACAAAATCATAAGGTTTTCCAATCAAGCGCTCTAATTCTACTCCGTAGTTTGAAGAGTAGATGACCCACTCAAACCGTTCTGTAAGCAAAATCTTTTCAACTGCTTGCCTCATGGCCTCTAATCCATCTATATATCCGTGTATTCTGCCATTTTTCACTTGATAAGTGTAGGATGGCAAAACAACTTCTTCAATGTTTCGTATATCTACCATCTTCACTCCATCCTTTGTAAAACGTAGTATAATTGCCCGTTCTGGGCTTTAATCATCAAGACTTTGTCTCCTGCTTCAAGATCACGAAAAACAATCCACCTCTTATTGTCCCCTTCAGTATCTCCAGTGCGTAGTTCTTTAACCATCGGACTTAGAACTAAAAAGGACTCAGGGATTTCAAGTTTATTATTAACCTTGATTGTTAGAGGAGAAACAGATGTGACAGAGCCAAAAACAATATCTGTTCTGTCTGTCCCATCATCTACTCCTTGCGCCAAAAGGCGTGCTAATAACTCTCCTGCCATTATTCCAGCGTCCTCAATTCTAAATCCATTGTATGCACCTTATCCCACTTGTGGGTACATTTAGAGATGATACCAAGACTGTTCTTCTTAATCCCTTCAGACTCTAAATCAGCAAAATCCAGCACAACACTGTTGCCTGCACTGATTCCAAGATGTCCTAAACAAGGAACTTTAAAAGTCTTTTTAGGATGATTCTTAGCTTTCAATAAGAGTTCAGCCTTTTGTTGAATCTGACTCTCATTCATCTTTTCATCCACTTTTTCGTGGTACTGCAACTTGCCCCAAAGAGCAACGTTTTTAGAGTCTTTCACGACGTAAACTTCACGCTTCTTACTCTCTTTGTTGTCTTTAGTCAGCTTCACATAGTTGAAACTATCATCGATAGAGCCTTCATAGTCAAAGTCTGTCGCCACGCTATCATCTCCAATTACTAAGTCAGTAATCAGCGAATTTAAGGCTATATGCTCGACTGTACCAAAGTTATCCCTGATGATGTACCACATGCCACCATGAATCAATGTTAAGTCCAAGGCGTTCTGGATCATCGCAAAATAAGTTTTTTTATCCTCGATTTTCTCAGGACACGTCCAGTTCCCTTCATCGACAACCTTGTACTCAAGTTCTGATATTTCGCAAATCTTACTAAAGATTTCATGGCTTTTAGAGGCTTCAAACACGATTGTGTCAGTGTTTTTCAGGTACCTCATTCTGTCATAAGCAGTAACCGACCATTTCTTGGCTGATTTCCGCTTTTTCTTGAAAACTTTACCGTAAAAAATGCCCTTATCATCTACCTTGAAGCGAATGACGTCTCCAAAGTTACAAGCTACCTGTGAGTCTATGATCATATCAAACTCAAGTTTTCCCGGCTGAAAATCAATACTGGTTTCCCATTTGACACCTCCGACCAACTCAGTGATATCAAAGACTTTACCGTCATTCACATCTTGAATCAGAAATTCCATCATAGGACTTGCACCGAATCAGCAGTAACCCAACCACGCCAACCGCCATCTAGCATAGTAACGTGGTAAGGATGCGACCCTTTCATATTGATATAATTGACAAGCCTAGTTGCATTTGACTCAGTTTGACCTGGACCTTCTCCGTAGCTATCTCTATGCAGCTGCCCATTGACGAGGACTTTAGCACCGATAGTCACTTCTTTCTTAGTTGAGGGGGCTTGTTCTTTCTGAGGCTGACTCGCTTTCTTCTCCTCTGATACCTTCTTCTCGATTTTTACAAACCGAGCCTTAGCCATCTTGTACTCTTTAAATGTGATGTCGTAGTAAACATCCTCATGAATACCAGCTTTTCTTTGTTGCTCAAAACTCTCAACTGTCGCAAGCATATTGATGCCCACGCCAGAGATAATCAAGCGACAAGGTTCTTTCCCATCCATGATTTTCTTTAAGAGTCGGACATAGGTTTCAGGCGTTCCTGATTTATTCAGAACATAAGAGCGAAAAGTGTCTCTAGGGAAGAATGAAGTGAAAGTAACCTCAGAGAGTTTAGGAAAACTCATCTGGGTTATTTCTCCTAGCGCAATACTCGTTGTTGACTCGTTATTGGCGCTATTCTTTGTTTTCAGCTCCTCTGGATTGACAGGAAGTTGTGTGACTTGACCTTTGTACTCTACGAAAATACCAATCGCCATTTCTTTCTACCTCCTACGCAATTCCTAGGTCGCTATCGACCAAACCGACAATCTTTTCTTCAATTCTGTCAACCAAATCGTCGATATCCTGTTCAGTAGCACTATTTTTAGACTCATATTTAACACTAACTTGAGGTGTTAGAACTTGGTAATCAATGATGTACTTGCGCTCTGCAACATCACGCATCATCTTAATATCTTCGTCTTTCAGCTTGACTTCATCTTCAATCTTACCGACGTTACCAATGTTCTTGCCTTTGCCTAGCTTGTCGCCAAGACCACCAGCACCACCAGAAGGAGCACCAGCCCCTGCTGGTGTTTGGTTCGCTTGGTCAAATTTAGAAGCAAGTTCGTCTTGTTTCTTCATTTTGTCTCCAAATCCCTTCATAGCGTCACCGATGCCATTAAAGAAATTCTTCGTCCCTTGATATGCTACCACAGAATCAAGTAAAGGATTCTTCGACCCTTCTGTTGGGTTGTGTAGTTCTAAATATTTTCCTTTCATACCAGCAAGAGAAACTTTTTCAGGAGCGGAACCAGGATCTAAACCATCAGCTAGACCTCTAATTGAGTTACCAAGTCCTCCATTGTATGACATGGCACCAATTTCTCCGACAGTTCCAAGTTTTACACCAGGGATTTTATTTAATGCTTTAATAATCCAGTTAATAGCCTTGATAGCCATATTAGCACCAGCTATGAAAGCATTACCTATTGATTTAGCAACGTTTGCTGCGCCATCTGCGACTGCTGCAAATGCACCTAGAACTGCTTTAGCAAGAGTGGCAAATGCTTTCTTAACTGCCCAAACAGCCATTAGAAATGTGTTTGCAATTGCTTCAGCAACGGTTATTACTGCATTCCAAATTCCTATAAATACATTGATAATCAGAGAGCCTAAAAATATAAACAAGTTGATGATGAATAGTATGACATTGTATACTGTTTCACCTATATACACAAACATACTAATAATGGTAGCTGCAACATCTACAAAAGAAATACCCAACTCACTCAAAGCGGTCGCAATTGCAATAACAATTGCGATGATTAAGAGTATTTGCCAGTTAGCTATTGCCCATGCAGCTGCAACTGCCAAACCTGCAATGACCCCTACTGTATCCAAAAGTTCAAAAGCAGTAATTACAAAGTTAATGTTCTCAGTCACCCAGTTCCAACCTGCAATAAAGAGATTAAAGAGCCACATAGCTATCTGGCCAATCGCAAACATAGCGGTTTCTAAACCTGCCATGAAGTTTTGACCAGCGGTACTGTTAATAAACTCTTGCCATGCTTGAATTAAAGGCTGAAATGCGTATGTAGCTACGTTGCCAACCTGAGTCATCATATCAGCAAAAGTCATCGGCATTTTCGCAAATTCAGCATTTGTCTCAACTGCCGAACCAAGCAAAGCGCTCTTAAGAGTATCCCCGGTTAATTGGCCATCTTTAGCCATTGCCCTCAATTGACCAACGCTAACGCCAAGGTGTCTAGCTAGTTTTTGGGCAACAAGCGGAGCGTTCTCCATCATAGAGTTAAACTCATCACCACGAAGAACCCCTGAAGCAAGCGCCTGTGTGATTTGAAGCGTCCCTGCTTTTTGTTGCTCTAAGCTTGCACCACCGATTTTATACAGCTTGTTCAACTGTTCAGCGAATGCAATAGCTTCATCATTGCTTTTAAAGGCTTCTCCAGCTTGTGAGCGTAGTTTAGCCACAGAGTCCGCCATGATACCGAAGCCAGTCCTTGAGCGTTGTGCTGCTGCCATGATGCCATCTTTAAGTTCTTGACCAGTCCTTGTTCCGTCTTCTATCGTCTTAAGCCTTGCCATGGTCTGAATATAATCATCGCCTGACTTAATCAGACCACTCATTAAATTAGCCATTTGCCTCAAGGCTTGAATAGCAACCATGAAATTCAAAGCACGAGAAATAGAAGTCATTCGCCCAAGCATGGATGTAGCAACACCTAACCCACCAACAAGAGGCCCAGCCGAAGGAAGTTTAGGAGCGATAGGTGTCGCCATTTTAGGCGCTACAGGGCTAGTAGCTTTAGGCGCAGTTAAATTCTTAGGCATATCTGCTTTGACCTTAATCGTTGCAGTCTGCGTCATTTTCTTAACACGTCTGTCCAACTCACCGAACTTAGCAATAGTCCTGTTAATCGTACTGTTAATTCGGTTTAAAGGGCTTGAGAAATTATCTCTAAGCGCTAGTGTTTGCATTAATGTAGTCATCTTCTACCGTCTCCTCCTTCCTCTGCTTTTTCTTTCCATTTCTTTGTGTTCCTTTTCTTCTGCCTCTACTCGGATATCGATAAAGGCAAAAATCAAGGCTTTTTCACGCTTGGATAAGCTATCCAAAAAGGACGGAGTCCAGTTGAATTGATGCAAACAGTAGTAAGCATAACTCAACTCTGCGTCCCCGTCCTCTAGTCGTTTTTTGCTTCTTCAACAAGATCATTGATATCTTCATCAAATCCGTTAAGCGACTGGATTTCTTGCATTAGGGTAGCATATTCCCCAATCTTCAACATAGCTTTCAAGGTTGCTGCTTCATCCCCAACTGTACGATAAGACTCTTGTAGTTGAGCGTCTTTCAAGTCTGGCGTAACAACGCAAGCAGACATCAAAGAGCCAATGTACTTATCGTTGTTGAACTCAGGAATAGCAACACCTTGACGGTTTTTCTTCTTGATTGTTGCACGTTTCTTCAACGTATCATTTAGACTTTCGTCAATACTTCGAATGACAAAAGGAGATTTGAAACGCTTAAGATGTACCTCCTTTGTTTCTTCCTGCTGAACGTTTTCTAGTAAAAAGTCTGAAATTGCCATTTATCTATCCTCTTTCTAACCTAATTTAGGCGCATTAAATTTTTCTAAGATATCCACATCTTCAAAAGTAAAGTTGACTTCTTCTTCCAAGAAATCATCCTCAACTTTTAGTTGAGCCATCACAACTTCATCAAGGTTACATTCACGTAAGATAGTTGTTTGGCGACCGATTGAACTTGTCGCATCATCATTGGTCACTTGGATATCAAAGAATGTATCACGACCATTCTTCATGTAGTCCAACATCATTTCCTTGAATATTGAAGTCACACCATAAATGGTCATCTTGCCTTCTCCCTTGAAACCAGTCGATTTTGATTGCGTACCACGTTTGTTAAGGGTGCGGACTTCTTCTTTGTTTTTCTTAACTGTCGCTTCAAGTTCCTTTACATAGAACATGAACTCATTTCTTCCGTCGATGTGAATAAAAGCGGTACCTTCCTGACCGCTGATTACGTCACGACCTTTCAAATAAGCCATACTTTCTCCTTTTCTAATCTACTACAACTGTCATATACAGCTTTTCCATGCTGTCCACTGGTTTAACTTTAACGTTAACCACTACAGACTCTTTCAACTCACCACGTAGCACCTCGATATCTTCAACTTTGAAGTCTTCAATAGCGCCACGAGCCTCAAGGTCTTTGAAGTAACGAATACGATTCGCCTTGAACGCTTGACGTCCATCTTCGTTGTTGTCAACTTTTCCAAGGAAATATTCAGAAAATACATGCTTTGTATCATTTCTAATATCGTCCAAGGTTCGAAGCATACGATTTTTTTGGAAATCTTGATTAATTTCTGATGTGATAGTTACAAGTGAGTTGATATCTTTTTCAACAACTGCTCTATCACGTTTGTTCGTGAACACAAAGTGTCCTTTTTGAAGAGCAGCAATCGTCTCTGTATGGCTCAAACGCCCCACAACATCAACAGAGTCTTCATACTTCTCATAAGTCAATGATTTTTCAACACCGGCATTTGCACTTGCTGCTGCAACCCATACAGTCGCTTTCGTCTTATCAATAACCGTCTTATCAGACAAGATAACGCCGTTTTTAACATTGATTACTGCTTCACTGTCTGCGTCAGAGTCCGCAACAACCAATTGGGCGCCAAGTCCTTCATCTTCACGCATACGTTTGATGAAGTTGATAGCTGCCTTCTTGATAGAAGCGTCTTCTACTGGCAAGGCCATGTAGTTGAACTCAACTGTTTCAAGCGCTTTGAAGTATTCTGAGTAGTCTTGAGTTGATACTGTTCCGTCAGTACCGCCAGTCAGTTTAGCACCAGCCACCGCTTGCAGTTCGCCTGTTCCTGAAAACTCAACTAGATCATTGTTTTTCAAATCAGCCAAGACTTTTACAGTTTGCGAGTCCATAACCACCGTATCAAGGAATGTGACAACATCGAATGAGCTTGGGTCGTCTACGTTTGTTTTGACCGTTACTGTGATGTCATTCCCACGAACTCCGCTATATTTAGCTTGAGCCGTTACATTGTCCGAAAGGCTTACATTTGCCTTTTCGCCTGTATTCAGACGATAAAGCAAGACTTCACTCACACGCTTGAATGCTTCATTTAGCAACAATAGTTGTGGGCTTTCTTGCTCATAACCTAGCTTCTTAAATAAGTCTTCACCACGTCGGATTTTCATCAATTTCTTTGATTGACCGAAACTGAGTGCCAACGGTACTGTTACGACACCATCACCACCTAGGCGAGTCATTGCGATGTCTTTTGATTTGACGTTGATGTAAGCACCTGGTCTTACTTTATTTTGGCGTTTCCAAATTCCACCTGCCATTAGTTAATTTTCCTTCCTAGTTCGTATTCTAGTTTTGCTCGTGCTTCTTCCAAACTATAAGACTCTTCTGGGTCTAAAATAGCCCCCAAAATGTCTTTTTCTCCGTTGGTAAAAGCGCTACTTTCCAAAATGTCCGCAGTAGGGAACACAATTCCGTCTACATTATCCATCTTTTACCTCTTCTTTCACTTTCAATTCACGTTGTTTGATATCTTCCTCTTCTAACTTCAAGCGTGTGCTTGCGTTAAAAATACAATGCAGAACATTGTCAACCACTTCATACTGACGGTCAAATAAATGAATCGTCGGTAAGTGCAAGAGTTTATAGCTCAATTCTTCTTGCATTGCTAAACACTCGCTACGCTTTTTCTTAGGAGGAAAATAAGACAAATCCACTTTAGAACGTACTTTCACATACTTATTGGCCTCTGGAGTGTACTTTGTATCAACCACATGGATAAAAAAACAAGGTTCTTTAAAACCTTGCTCCACTTCATCCAGATAAATCCTGATGTCAGGATATAACCCCTTAATGTGACTAACTAACTCCTCGACTAACCGAAAGCCTTTATTTGCCATTTCCTAACACTACCTTTCTCATAAAGCCATCATACTTATCACGGACACGATTTTCCATATCGCTTTTAGTATCTTCAACCGTTTTATGAAGGAAAAACTGCCCTGGAACAAAGCCACCATTGACCGTCTTATGCCCGTACTCAACGTGTGGGGCATAGTAGACCTTGTTATAAACTTTCTGCTTATAAGTCCGCCCAGATACTTCAATACGGCTTTTAGACCAGCCTTTTTGCAAGGTTCCGCCTTGTTTTCCATGAGCACTTGCCCAAAATTTGACGTGTTTGCCATCTTTGGTTGTGAACTCAACCCAATGATCCGTATAAACACCAACAGGCGTTCTCTCTTTCACTTTGGACTTTAGTTCTGTGCCTTCGTAATTCAAGGTCTGTCTCATAAATCGGTCTACTTTCGCATGATTCGCATTCCTGTTGAAGTTGTTAGCAAACTTAGCGAAACTACGATAATCAAAACTGCCACTCATGACTTGCCCTCTAGCTTTATAGCAATTTCTTGATGTGACCAGTACTGACCAATAGGCACATTAGAACGTGTAAACACTTTAACGTGCCCATTTCTATCAGTCACCTCAATCTTGCAACCTGCAGGAATATCATAGACAACAGAACAAAAGAGTTTCATATCATAGCCATTGACTTGATAGTCGCTCCCGTTCGTTGAGCTATTGCTCATTTGCGAAATCCTGCAAGGAATGTCCTCTAATAGCACGCTTTCTGACATGCTGGTCAATCCGTCTATCTCTTGCTCTGTATAACCTTTAACCGTCATTTTACAGTCATACAAGCAACCAAAGACTGTCTTAGCATATTCGGTCATAGTAGCTTCCTAAAACGATTCAACTGACGCTTGTAGCGCTCAAGTGATGACGGCACTTGTTTCATTCGTTGAATCATTTCATAAGGACTAACCTTTTCGATTGTCGTATCGCCCATTTTGATACTCTTGACCGAAAAGTCGTCTGCGTCAGCCTTTTCAGCAAGAACACCTTGCTCCTTGACCTTATCCAGTAAGTCGTTGGTCATGTCTATCCATACGTTCTCTAAACGTCCAGGCACACTGTCTTGGTGAATATAATTCAAAATCTCGTTTTCTGCTTGGGTCAAAGCGTAGTGAAGAACTTCCATATCTTTGAAATAATTATCCTGACGCATTTTCCGAACGCATGAGATCAAGTACATTGTGTTGTCTTGTTTCAATTCTTGAATCATATTCTGTTACCCAATCTATTTGCCAATTTTATGTTTCAGAGCGATAATACCGATGTTCTTAGGCTCGTAAACACGTTGCCAGTTCTTGAATTTAGCTAAGTCAGCGTTTGATGGAGTGATGTTTCCAGCGTCCACTTCTGCGCCAGTCCATTTCACGCCGTAAGGGTGCATAACAAGGGCACGACGAGTGTAAATCATGTCGTTACCTTTAGCTGCTTCACGAGAAGTTTCAAACGTAGTCAATCCTGATGGATTTCCTGTATTGAGACCGATTGAACCTGTGCGGAAAAGGTATGAAGTATAGACATCTCCTGCTGGTGCAATGCCATCATCGATAATGACACGGTAGCCAAGGTAGGTTGGAATATTGATAGTCGCAGTTGTTGGCTGGATGTATTGAATCAAGTTGTCTTTTTGTAGTTTAGTGTAAACCGCAGAGTGCATAGCAATAGCAGTAACTTGATCAGCAGAATCCCCAAGCAATTGTTTAGCGTCCAGTACCATAGCTGCATCGATACCAGTAGACGCTTTTGATTGGTCTGATACGTGAGTTTCTTCAAGCGCACCTTTCTCACCACCTGTTCCAGCAGCAAAGATACCATTCAAGGTAGCAATCAAGGCTTTTTGGTCTTCACGTAGCCAATAAGCACCGATACGGTTCAAGATAGCACGAACTGGGTCAGAACCAGCTACAATACCAGTCAATTCGTTGGCAGCCCAACCACGTCCACGATAAAGAACACAGGCAATGTCTGCTCCAGCAGTGATTTTCCCAGTTTCTAGGGCTTTGTCGCCATTTCCGAGAACCTCAGAATCACCAGTAAGGTCGTTCCAGAAAGGCATGTTGACCAAAAGACCACCAGATGTAATGTTTTCAGAGACACGCTCGTCTGATACTGCGATACCGCTTTGAACGAAAGCAGATTTAGCAGCTGTGTACTGTTGCATGTAGGCATTGTACTGTTGAGGTGTAATCGTGTCTAGAATTTTTGTAAGTTCATTAGCCATTAGTTATTTTCTCCTTGTTGTTCTAAAAATTGAGTTAGGTTGAAGTTAGGATTGCTCATAGCAGTTTCCCAACTCCCTAAATTAGCACCTTGCCCATCGCCTTGCTTTGGCGTATATTGGGCTTGTTTCTCCCCGTTAAATAGATATGGACTCTTAGCACGCTGAGCCTCGATTTGTTCAGTCAAGCCAATTAATTTGCCATCTTTTACAGAGATTTCGTCTTTGTTTAAGATTTTTCCAAAAATTTCTGCATCTCGAACGCCAGCTTTTGTTAATTCAGCATCGATTAAGCGAGATTTGTTCTCATCTGCTAGTTTCGTCTCAAGCGCTTCTGTATCTTGTTTGTACTTAGCTTGTAAGTCCTCTAGCTTTTGCTGAATATCTTCAACATCTGCGCCTTTTTTCTTCAAATCATTCAAGTCTTTGTCACGTTGTGTCAGCTGTTCACGAACGCTCTCTAATTCGCTTTCTTTACTTGCCACATCATCCTTAAACTTTTGGATATCCGCACCATGCAAAGCGAAGACTTGAGAAATTTGGTCTTCAGTTAAGCCGATGTTTGCTAGTTGTTCTTTTTTCATTTTGAAAATCCTTTCCTCTACGCTAGGCTTTTTAGGTGTTCTCCATCACCAGTCGCTCCGCTTTTATTAGGACTACGGACTTGTCCAATGTTTGAACCTTTTAACGCCGTATTCAGGGCATAAGAAAACCGCCTCGATTTCGATGCGGTTAGGTTATTTTTTAATTTCTTTGATTACTTGTTTTACAAATGCTATGATAAACAGCATTAAAAACAGAAATGCCAACCACCCGAAAGCGATTGATACCCAATACCAGATAAACATGTCTTTACTCCTTTTAATGTCATAATCAATCAACTTCATACGATAATGAAGAAATGTCTTTTAATATTTTAGGTAGTAACTCAATCACACTTAACGTATCTGTCCCATGGATATTTAACTCTAATTTCACTGTCGCTGAGTCATTTTTGCTTGATCCTAAAAATTCTACGTTAGGTATCCCAATTCTTGCTGTATCCATTTTCAATCCTTTCTAAGCATAAGAAAAGCACTTAGATTTCTCTAGGTGCTTATTTATCTAATCGGTAAGCCTTTTGCGTAAGCTTCTTTAGCCTCAGCAAGTGTCATTTTATTTGGACCGCCATCGATATTAAATGCTCCCGTATTTTGCCAATGACAAACATCACAAATATCATAAGTTTCTACTAAATTTCCACATACGGGGCAATGCACATGTTCCCATCCGTCAATCATTATTATATTCTTTTTTATAGTCGTCATGGTAATATTCCTCTCCATCATCTGGCTTAAACATAGTTGTTATTCTCGCTTTTCCTGAGGCATTTCTTTTCCCAATCGCAATTGTCCCCGTTTCTCGATTAAATCGAACTCTTCTTTCTCCAGTATCATAACCTATAATATTTTTAGAGACAACAGAAGATAATAAATTTCTAGCCAATTGTTGATATTCTTCAGGGCTTTCCGCTCCGAACTCTTTCCCATGACTTTTGAAATGTCCATTTAAAGATTTCTCAGTAGGAAACTTGGACTTTGCCCATCTGATGCGGTCTTTTAGTTCCTTATATCCCTCAGCATCATTATACTTCAAATCATAGAAACCTGCAAATGTTTTGGGCATATTTTGAGGGCCTAAAACCTGCCTATAAGCTATGAACTGCTCCTTGGTTCTGCGGACTCTGTCCTTTTCCAATCGTTCAGCTTGCAGCTTGTCTTTGATGGCAGTCTGGCCATACTTATCAAGTTGTTGCTTTCGCCAATCCTTGAAGGTCTGACCACTTTCTACCTCATAGCCTTTTCCTGTTTCAATATCTCTTGCATAGCGTTTCCCACCTTTTTCTAAGGCAGGAACCGTCGTACATCGACAATGAGGGTGCATAGTAGGATAATTCACACCCTTTTCTGCATCCTTAACAAGAAATACCTTGCCGTCTAACTCGCCACAAATAGGACATGTGTGAACCTCTAAGATCGCTAGATACCTGTACTTCTTAACATTATCGTCTTGGTATTCATCTAACGTTGCCTGAGCCTGTATGCCATTCGTTTCCGTCTGCAAAACAGTCACTGCACGATTGCGAGCACGGTCAAACTCAATTGCTAGAAGTTTACTGGACTGGTCTATCGGATAGCCTCGGTTTAAATCGTTGGTTACAAGCGATTCTACTCTATTAACCAGTTCGTCCATATTGCTACCCCAAACACGCTCAGAGAACCGCTTGCCTTTGAAGTTTTCGTTGATTGCCTTTTGAAGATACTCTTCTTCTAGGCGCTCAGGCTTGAAATTCGGTTCTCTTTTGGTCTGCTTATGGTAGTTGTAAGCACGATTTAAGTAGGTTTCTTGGTAGGTTTGTTTGAGATGTGTTTCTATTCGCTTGTTGATTTTTCCAGTCATTTCAGCGATATCCATCTCAACACCAGCAAACAAGGCATCTGCATTTGTTTTGACCTTTATTGACCTTGACCACTCTGTTAAATCAGAATGTTTCTTGACAAAGCCAGCAATCTCTTGCTTGTTTTTTAATTGGTCAGTCTTAGTCAGAGATAACAAATAAAATGGCAATATATCACTACGATTTTTAGATACCCTCTCAAACGCCTCTAAACGCCCTGTAATGCGTTTTAGTGTTCGGTGGTATAAATTATCGATGTAGTCTATTATCTCGCCGAGGTCGTCAATCTGAGCCAGCTCATATAGCAATCTGTCTTTCTCTTCTCGATTGAGGTCGTCAAGAGATTCGATAAAGGCTATTTTCTCTTCTTTATTCAGTTTCCGACTCATGCTCTACCTCTTCCATGTCGTAGAGTTTTTCAGATTGTTCCTCTTGTTCAGCTTTCTGCAAGCGTAGTTCATCCTGCCAATCTTCTACAATCGGATTCGATTTAGCTACGTTCTCTCTTGATGTGATAGTTGCAAGAGTAGAAACCACTTGAGCCATTTCTGTATCGTTATTGATTGAGTTCCGTGTCCATGTTTGCTTGATTTTAAGCTTGTCGGGTAACCCTAGATGTTTCAAGATCATCTTAATGAGTGTGGCATAGCCACTTCTAAACTGAGTTTCCATGTTGCCAGCTTTTAACTCTAAAAGAGAGTATAGGAACTTCAAGGCAACGCCAGAACTGTTCCCTAATTTGTCTGTTTCAGGGTTAACCCCTTGGCCACTGATAAAGATTTGTTTCTTAGTCCGCTCTAAAATCAGATTTCTAGCTTCGGTTGGGATGTCAATCGCAATAGTTGTAACTCCTGACTGATCTCCCATACCGTCGTTATCCATCTTAATCATCTTGTAGCGTTTCAAATCTTCTAGAAACTCTTGCTTGTCCTGCCCACCGTAGTTTGTAAGGACGAAGATAACCTCTTGAACATCATCTGTATCATTGACAAATCCACTAAACACCTTGTCGTACACATCGACTAGGTCTTTGATTGGTTTCAAGTCGTTGGTCTCGATTTCATTATTTTTGAATGGAATAAAAGGAACAAGACCAAAATCATGTTTGAAAGTGTTGTCGCTAGAGTGCTCTCCATTCATGGTATCAATCAAAGAGATTGCTTGGAATGTCTCTAATTCTTCCAGTGGCTTATTTTCTTCGTGGCGATAGAAAGAACACTTTTTATCGTTCCAGTATTCGTAAACAGTGTAATTCTTACCATCTGTTTCATCAATGCTAGAGTAAACTCGCAGTACCCCAATCAACTTCTTATCCAAAGACTTTGAGTAGATAGGTATCACTTCTTTTGAGTCCACGCAAGCGTATCTAAACGAATTGTCACTAGCGTCTTTCCAAACGTGAAGCCAAGCGATACCAGCATTTCCTGCATTCACACAAAGCTGCTTACTGATACGTTCATAATCGTCTCCTAAGACGTCTACAATCTTATCATTAACGCTTTTATCGTCCACATCAAATGTAGGCGGATAGGTCAACGCATAAGCCTTTTTCTGGTCAAGCAATAACTGGTGCCAGTTGTGACTAATACGGTTGTCAGCATTACGAAACGCATTATCTTCTGCTTTTGCTTCGTTCTCTGCACCTTTCTTATCGGCAGGCTTACGATTCCGTTTAATGTCATTCTCGTTGCGATAGTATTTCTCAGCTTCAGCTGCTTGTGAGACAAACTTTCCATGTTTGACCATCTGCGACGAGATTATTTTTTTAATTACTTCTATTTCCAAACAGTCATACCTCCTGACTTGAATAATACTGTATAGCAGAAATAACGCAGGGCGTCCATTGCGTGGTCGAACTGTTTGATAGGCTTGTCCTCGCCATTCGCAGAGGCTTTCTCGTCCCAGACATAAGCGTGGAACTCTTTCAACGTATTCACACAGCTCTCATGCACTGCTATTTTCTCTTGACCTAGCATAGACCCAACAAAACGAATACCTTCAAGGACATTATTTCTTGCTTTTTTGATTTTATATCCTCGCTTCTTCAATTCAGCAATGAATGAAGCAGCAGACGGGTCAATAATAATACGTTCGATGTTCGTATCTCCTAGCCAAGCAGTTAGATCATCAGCGTACTCGGCATTGGTCTTCTGTACGTTCTCGTCACGACCAGAATAGTAGTATTCCCTTGTTAAGTAATACTTGCCATTGATATCTTTTTCCCACAAAAGAAAAACGGTCGCATTCTGCGTACCGTAGTCGACCGAAACATATTTGCCCAGTTTGCTCATTTCTGGCAAGGTTGATACAACATGCTTATCCTTACTGAACATATCGTAGACAATACCTTCTGCAACCGTCCAAAGCCCTTGTATGTATCGCTGATAGAAAACACCTTGATATTGACTCCTGTAACGCTTCTTGATGTTCTCTGAAAGAGAAAGGTTGTCGTCCATATCAAAATGCAGATAAAGCATATTCTTTGTTTCTGCTTTGTCTATCCAGTTAACTTTAAACCAATGATAAGGCCCGTCTGGGTTGCAGTTGAACCACCACTTCGAGCCTGTCACAGAGCAACGTCCTGTACCTTGGTTAACAAATGACTCAGGCATAAGCGCTACTTCATCGAAAAAGATACCTGCCAGCGTTAAACCTTGAATAAGATCCTGCGAACTTTCGTCCTTACCACCAAAAATATAAAAATCATTCGACACGTCGCCTTTGGTGATTTCTATCAAGTTATCCGTACGGTGATAGACATAGCTAAAACCTCTTGACTGTATCATGACCAATAACAATTTCAGGACGTTACGATTAAAAGAGCCGATTGTCTTTCCGCACATCGCAAAGTTCTGATGGTTGAATGATGTCATCGCCCAGATAACAAAGGCTAGGCTCATAGAGACAGTCTTACCAGAACGGATAGCACCATCAGCAATAATGCCTTCTGACTCATGAACTGGAGAGTTCCAAAGCCACCAAGTCAGCACTTTCTTCTGCTTTTTGCTAAAAGGTTGAAATTTGAATGTATTGGTTTGCATTCTTAATCTAGCCAAGTTTCTTCAACCACCCCTTCTAGAGATTTAATAAAGCCGTCGTCTTTGACATCAACTTCTGATGTTCCCATCTCTCTTCTACGCTTGTCGTTTCCTAACTTGAGCGCTTCAATGCGTTCTTTTTGCTCTCTCTTATCAAGGCTATCCTTGGCATCAGTCGTAGTCAGCTTGCTGATTTGTTCAAATGCTCTAACGTTACCTTTCATAGCTTTCTGCATCATAACCATTGCTAAAGCCATTTCGTTAGTCGTATCAAAGCCCATATCTTCAAGTTGCTTCTTGACACTTGGACTCGCTACGTCTGCTTGCAGGATTGTCTCAAAAGCCTTTTTTAAATTTGCTTTTTTTCTTCTAGCTTTACCAGAAGCCACTCCGCCTTTTCTTGCAATTTCTCTATGTTCGCTCTTAGTTCGTTTGTTTGCAGGCTTCAAATTTTGCTCATTAGCCATCGCCTCACTTCCTTATCAAAAAAATAAATTTAACTTACTTTTTCAGCAGTAAGTCCTGTCTCTTCTTCCCAACGTTTAATCGTCCGCTCTACATACACAGGATCTAATTCCATTGCATAGCAAATTCTTTCAGAGCGTTCACAAACCATTAATGTAGAACCTCCGCCATTAAAGCTATCTAAAACCTTATCCCCTTTTTTACTTGAATTCAAAACACACCTAGCAATCAACTTCAAAGGCTTCATCGTCGGATGGATATCGTTTCTAACAGGTTTATCCTCGTAAAACACAGTCGTCGGAGATGTATCCTGCATGGTCTTGATGTAAGAAAGCAACTCGCTTTTTGTCATTTCTTTTAGATTTTCTTCATCTTCTTCAATGACAGTAGCTAGTGAGCGATTATCCACAAAATAGTGACTCGCTCCGTCTTTCCAACCATATAGACAAGGCTCGTGCTTCCATTGGTAGTCCTGACGACCTAACACAATAGCATTCTTGACCCAGATAATAGACTGTTTCAGTAACCAACCTGTCTCTTTTACTGCAGCTCTAAAATTCAAACCTTCCGAATCTGCATGCCAGATATAGAACGCCCCACCTGATTTCAAGTGATTGTTTGCAACCGCAAATGCATCTCTTAGGAATTGTCTGAAACTAACATCATCCATACTATCGTTCATGATTGTCATGGCTTCATCAGTTCCTCCTTGATAGGCCACGTTGTAGGGTGGATCTGTAACATATAGATCTATCACTGCGCCATCAATTAACCGTGCCATATCTTCAGCAGATGTGCTATCACCACACATCAAGCGATGTCTCCCAAGTTGATAAATATCTCCGTACTCTACTTTTGGCTTCTCTTCTGAATCGGTATCAACTTCTTCTCCCTCTTCTTTTTCTACTTCTTCAAAATCATCTAAAGAAAAGTCGATATCCTCGAACCCAAACATTGTCATATCAAAACCAGTAAGGTCCTCCAATTCGCTATAAAGTAGCTCAATGTCCCAATCAGCAAGCTCCCCTGTCTTATTATCAGCAAGTCTAAATGCCTTAATCTGTTCCTCTGTCAAATCATCTGCAATAAGAACTGGTACAGTTTTTAGCTTTAAAAACTTCGCTGCCTTAAACCTTGTATGTCCGTTTACGATTTCTCCATCAATCGTTGCGACAATCGGAACCTTAAAACCGAATTCCTTTATAGAATTGGCCACTGCTTCAACTGCCTGATCATTGTTCCTAGGATTGTTTTCGTAAGGCCTTAACCATTCAATCGGCTTGTCAATAATCTTCACTGCTTCACTCCTCTGAAAACCAAAAAACACATATCAAAAAGATATGCGTTTCTCGGGTTATATAGTCTTTGACTTTGTTTTTTACAGCCAATTCTGTAAAAATTGGAACGGCAGGACTCGAACCTGCCTACGTTTCAGACCCTTTATAGTCATATCGCTCCACCAACTGAGCTACGTTCCAACTGCAAGACGACTACTACCTTGCGTGTTAATTAGTAATCAATTTGAAAGTTTTCCTTTTTTTTATTTTTTTGTAGTCATTACAACCTCTGAGGGAATCAAACCCTCTAGCTTATAACTTACCTAGGATATAAGTAGCTACGCATCCATGCGAGGTCCAGTCGCTCCGCAACCATTTGTAAGTTAATGAGTGATATGTGAATGCTAAGCCTACTGCCTACCCCATTCTGGGACACAAACACTCAAAGGAGAGGGGAGGACTTGAACCTCCAAGGCCATTACAGCCCCCTGATATTACAGGTAACCATCTACCAATTCTGAGACCTCTCTTTTCATTTCTTGATACTACCATTTTATCAGAATTACAAAACTGTGCTAACAAGTATCATTTTTTCCTGTACGGTTTTGTAAAGTTCAATTTAGTTCAATTCTCTCCAAAACCTCATTCAGTTCAGAGATAGCCATATTCCGCCAGGTGTAGAAAGTTGTTCTGCTGATTTCCATTTTGTCACAAATATCATCAACATACATCTTAGTAATGTAAGTCATTCTCAAAATTGTCCGATACTTCGGATTTGTTAACTTATTGATCATTCTACCAAGTTCAAGTTTTCTGTTAATAACCTCTTTAGTATCCTGCTCTATAGCCTCTTTCATCACGACAAGCTGAGTATAGACGTCATCAACTTTTCTAGTTTGACCACCTTGGACTTTGACCTCGGACCACTTGGGACTTGAGAGCAAACCTGCCTCAAGCTCATTGATTTCATCTATACGGCTTTGGATGTCCATGTCAAGGTCTTGTAATTCTTTCAATAGCTCTTTAGCCTTGTTCACTCTCTATCTCCTTTGTGATATAATAATATTATTGAGATTATAGCTGAGGCAGAGAGTGCCTTGGCTTTTTTATTTTATTCTTTATTCGTGATCACACTACCTGCACCGTTAACAGTGACCCAGCCATGCTTCTCTCTGGCTTCTGCTTCTTTCATCCGGATAAGATTATCTGTGATTGAGTCTGACTTAGCTTTGTTAGCCTTGGCTTCACCTTCTGCTTTGATGATACCTGCGTCTGCTTCTGCTTGAGCTTGAACTTTCTTGGTATCGGCTTCAACCTTAGCTTTTTCCTGTTCCTGTTTAGCTGTATCGATTTCCTTTTGTTTGACTGATTCATTTTTGATCGCTGCTTCAATCTCATCGCCTGCATCTTGGTCCGTGATGGTAAAGGATACAAACTCCAAATCGTAAGACTCAAATTTTTCTTTGAGAGCCTTATCAATCGCCTCATAGACTTCTGTACGCTTGTCGCCCAGTACATCATAGATATCGTAATTACCTGTTACCGATTCTATAGCACGTTGAACTGCTGGAGATACTACACTGTCATTTACTGTTTTCAAGGTAGTGTAGTTAGAGAATACCGTCATGGCTTTTTCCTTATTGACACGATATTTCACATCGATATTCGTATTCAACCATTGACCATCTTTAGTTTGGGTCGTGATTTTCTCCATTGTTTTTGTTTGAACAGATGTAGATAAGGTGTAGACTTTGTCAATAAATGGCATTTTTAGATGATATCCTGTTTGCAGGGTATTTTCTTGCACACCTCCAATTGCACTAACCTTAACTCCAACCGTATTAGCTGGGATACGCTTCACGGCCGTGAGACGAAAAATCCCAAGTGAAGCAATTGTTGCAACTGTAATGATACCGCCCTTAGCAAGTTTTGTAAGTGTTGTTTTTCCTGTTTCATGATTGTATTGTGTAAACATTGTTTTTACTCCTTTTTTAAATTATTTTCCCATCAAAAACTAGTGTTATTGTACCTGTACCAACTCTCCGACATTTACCATATCTTGTGTCAAGACGACTTTTTTATACTCTACGTCGTTAGCTTTTTCTTCAAAAAATGTTAAGTAAAAGCCAATGCCTTCAAACTCTTGATATGCTACATATGAAGTATGTTCAAATTCATACTTACCAAAATTTACGCTCGCAATGATGTCGAAAATCTTGATAGTATCGCCTTCAAAAATCTCTTCCCCATTTTTATCATAACAACCCGTAGAGCGTGAGAAAAGGTAGCGGGGGTTTTTCAAGTCTGCAAAAGTTAAATGTTTTTTAACTTCTTCAAAATCCAAAAATCGTTTTTCTTCTATATCATATGCTCTCATTCTTATCATCATCATTATTTTAGTCCTCCAATTGGTAGTCGTGCGCAACCTGCGTCAGTGATACTTGTGAGTAGGTCGCCAAAAGTATTTGCCCAAGCATAATTGCCTTTTTCCTTAAATTCATATACAGTCATTTTCAGGATTTCTTCAATTACCTTTACTTTAAAGTGTGTCATAGTGTCCTTATCAAAATCTACACTTTGTAAAATCAATTTTGACTGAAAAACCTTGCCAAAACCTGCTATCTCTACATATACTCTTGTCCAAGACATAAGGTGGTCATACTCCCAGCCTCCACTCAATTTAAAATCAGGTAGATTCACCTTTTTAAACATGCCTGCAATTTTCTTGATTTCATCTTCTTTTTTTGCTCCTGCAAAAGGATATCTTTGTGGCTTCATCATAGTAGTACCTCATCTCCTATTTTTAGAGATTCATAGTTCGTTTGAGTAACTACGAATATTCCGTAATTTTGCACTGTTATAGTGTACATGTCGCCAATCTTCTCCTTTTGTAAGACTCTGCCTTTGATTTCAGCGCCTTGATTATCAGCTTTATAGATGATCATCGGGCGCTTTTCTTCTAATTTTTTGATTTGGATGCTCTGCCAGATGTTTAGACCAGCAGAGACGAGGATACATACTGTAATGAATCGTTTCACATTACCACCTCATATATAAATATTTCGTATCAATATCTTGTTCTAAAATACACTCTTTCAGCGACTTTAAAACCTCCAATGCACCGCTAACTGTTCCCCATCTATTTTCAGGTTCATACTGCACATACTTTTCAGGGTACCGTTCTAATTCAGAGATACCGCGTTGAATGTTATCTAAAACATCAGCAATGTTGTACGTAGTGTCTTGGTCAAAATCCCAATCCATAGCAATTCTAAACATCTTTCCGAGATTGTAGGTCGGAGAACTATATTTAGGTTCAGCGATACGAATATAATCCCCGTTTTCTATTTTCGCTAAGATTTCCAAATCATAACTCATCACTCAACCTCCTCGATTTTAGCAAATAAGATCTTGCTGGGATTGAGCAACACAATCTCAGGACCAAGATTGATTTCAAGAAGTTGCTTGTTTTCATAACGAAATTTTAATTCATTGATAAAATCATCTCTATCTGTTTTGAATTCTATTTGCTCGCCTCCTAACCCTATGATAAACGTTATTTTCTTCATCACTCCACCTCCTCAATCTCAATCCCTGGGCAATCGAACACCCAGCCGAATCCAGCCTCTTCTAGTTGTTTTCGGGTGAATTTAGACCTTAATCTACTTTGTAAGAATCCTAAGAAATTCTCATCTTCAACTCTTACAAGATACTGTTCTGCAGCTGTAATCTTCACATAATACCGTCTTTCTTCCTCGACCTCGTAGCCGTCAAGCCAAGCACGAGCGAATGTGTCTACGTTATCAGCTGCCCATCTTCTTGTTCCTTTATCTGCAATGCTTTCTTTAAAAATGTAGTACATGACACGATACACATCATCACTAGGTGCTATCTCTTCATAAAAACCATAAGTATTTTTGAATTTAAGACCATTTATTTTTGCAAAACTAATCCAATCCGCCACAAACCGCGGAACTTTGACTTTCTGCGGTTCGTCTAGTTGTTTCAAGTCTTTTAGAACGCTTTTTAGAATAGTTTTTCCGCTAACAATACCTACAACATATTCAACCGCTTCATACTTCTTAATCAATGCCTTAATATTCATCTTAGTTTCCTCCATAAATCAAATAAACTGCAATAACTACCTGAGCCATGCTTGGCGAATAGCCAACCCAATCATCAAACTCCTTAGATTTTGGCAACCAACCCTTAGTAGCTCCCAAATCATAGTCTATAGGCTTTTCATCAGCGAAGATGCATTCCATCGCTCCCATAAACGTCATACCATCTTCTGCCATTTCCCAAAAATAGTCCGCCCGGTCTTTCACTGCTTGTGGTAAATCTTGCTTGGGAGGTTTGGGCTTCCCATCTTCTACCGTCCAGTTGTATACTTCATTAACTTTTTTCTTTAAATCTTCCATCATCTTCGATTCCTCCAACTTATTTTTAAAAAATCCAGCTCTTGCCCCTCATGGCTCAAAGGCACAAGAGCTAGCAAATTCTTTATACGTCATTCGTCCAAGTCTGACGCATATTCTAGTTCGCAGTTTTACAAGAATGCACGGCTTGTTGGTTTTTGAGTTGTTTCCAAAATGGAAACAGTTGGTTTTGGTTATTTTTTATCTTTTCTGGCGTTGCTTTCTCCGATAAAATATCCCAGCAATATCCAAACCAGTGCCATGCCAGCATCTTTAATAAAATCAATCATTCTTGTTCTCCTTTGCATTCATAACATACATTTTGGCCTACATCTTTTCCCTTGATTATTGATAAGCTACCACATTTCTCGCAGTTGATTATGAAACCTAAACCATTTGAATTGATACTGCTTATATTGTTCTCTGAGGCAACTTTGTAAATAATCAATGCTGATGTATGCCAATATTCACCGCTGACGCCACTGTCAGCAACAGCAGATACGTTTGATTGAAATTTGATGTCAATCAACTTAATGTCTGGATTTTCGGCAAGCCAGCTATTTATTTGATTATCAATCGCCTCGTCAGATGGGTAGTCGGATGATAAAAATACTGTTTTAATCATTTTCTTTCCTCACTTTTTCAAACTTAATAATTACTTTCAATCCAGTCACTCGGTAAATTTCCTCGTCCGAAGCATCCTCTTTCAATAGCTTCAACGCAACATCTTCCATGCTTTGAAACGCTCCGATATACTCATCAAACTCTCTACACGTCTCGCAGTAATCTGGCTCTTCATAGCGACCCAACGTATACCAGCCACCAAGATGATTTTCGTATAGATGAATCATCAGATTACCTCCACACGCTGGGTCAACGCTTTCGATTTGCAATATTCGCAATGGCGGCACGGCTTCGCCTTCTCTTCGCCTCGCTTGACCTTGTCAAGGCGCTGGATAAGCATGGACAGCTTGGTCAACTCATAATCGAGTATTTCCTGCGACTCAAAAGCAATCGCTCTGGTATCAGGGTACGGCTCTTTTGTCACTGCGTAGATGATAGGGAGGAACTCTTTGCCATATTCTTCTTCCAACATCTTCTTGTAAGCTGCCATTTGAAGAATATATCCCCAAGCTTCAAACCAGCGGACTTGAATATTTCGCCCACTTGCTTCATCCTGAACCCAGACCTCACTATCAATATCTGATTTTGTGGTCTTGATATCCACGAAGTAGCCCTTTTCGACATTGAGGCAGTCAATCTTGCCTTTAAATTCCACTCCTTCGATTTTGCCTGTGACAGCAACCTCTTTCTGGCCGACGTAACACTCCATAAATTCCTTGTCAGCTTCCAGTCGCTCAATCATTCGCTGGCCGACTAAGAAGTCTGATTTTAACTGACCTTTGGTTTTACCAGCTTTTGAAATCATGGCATCTGCATTTTCATCCATAAATTTCTTGTGTGCTTCTGGACTTTCAAAATAGCTGTGAACCATGTTTCCGACCAAGAGGGCTGTGTTGTCTCGTTGGTCTTCCCACTCTCCTTCTAGATCCGCTAACGCCCGTGCTTCGCACTCTCTAAATCGCTTATATTGCGAGATAGACCAGTAGCGACGTGCAGAAGCTGCTGAATAGTAGTCTTTACCAAGTAAATCCATTGTCATTCCATTTCCACCCTTTCAGCCTTGCTTGCCATTTCAGGCATTACTCGGACAATAATTCCTAACTCTTGAGAAATAGCCTTGAATTGCTCTTTGACTTGACGCATATTTTTTTCAGGGAAAATAATTTCCATATTTTGGTATCGATAACCATATTTTTTAGCCATATCCTCAGAAGTCATATTTTGCGATTTTAGGCCTGTTTCTTGCTCTAGGGTATTATTACCCCCTGAACTGCTTTCTGACCCAAATTCAGGCTGATTTTGGGCGCAGAATCTACTCTGAGCTTCTTGTTCTGCTTTAATCCGTCTAAGCTCATCTGCGTCTGCATGTAAGATATCGATAGTATCCAAAGCAGAGCGACCCTCTCTCAGCAAATCAACGTACTTTTCAGGATTCAAACCTTTAGCTACTGCGATAGCAGTCATTTCATCTATGCGCTTTTTCAACTCATCTTCCGCTTTAGTTCGTTCAGCTAATGCCTTGTCATCAAGAATTGCCTGCAAAACATCAACAAGTTTCGCTCCCTCGTCATATCTGCGAATGTAGACAGTAGGTCCAAAACCAGCCTTAGCTGCCGCTTCTGTAATCTGGATAAGTCCAGCTTCACGTTGTTGCTTCTTAGTAGCTTCTTCTGCAACCAATCCGACAATCATCTTAGAAGTAGCTTGATTGATTCGCACATTATCGGCCATAAAACACTTCTTCTTGCTAAAATCGTCAAAGTAAATAGCAAACAGCTTGATGTCAAGATCAACTCCACTTTCTGCGATTGCAGATTCAAAAGCTTCTCTGACCGTTTCCTTTCGTGCTTCTGTTTCTCTCTCCTCAAACTCCCTTATTTGATTTTTAATGTCTGTCTGCAAAGTTTTGATAGGGTCTAATATGCTATCAACCCAAGCCTTTGCTTCATCAAGAGGTTTAGAGTATTCTGAAAGCTGGTTTTTAAGTTCTTGTTCAATCTGACGCTGTACTCGTCCCAACTCGTCTTTAACCTTGGTATCATCTGACAAGGTTTCTTCCGTCACGATATAGCCAGCGTATTTCTTTTGATAAGCTACTAAAGCTTGCTCCAAAACTTCTTTACCTTGGATTTCGATTTCAGCAGCCTTTAGAGTAAAGCCGATCTCTAAATCTGTTACTGGAATGAGTTCTAGACTATCCGTCACATCTTTTAATTCTTCAGTCATTTTAGAAATCCTCCCCTTCTAGCATGTCCATTTGACCATTTTCTGGCTCCTGATCAATTACTCCGCCTGTTTCTTCTGGAGCACCTAGCAAATCAGATAGATTGTCTGTTCCTGGAGGTGTGACGTCATTCACCCTCTTCACTTCGTTTACGTTGGAATCTTCGTTATCGGCGATGATAGCTTCCTGTAACTCCGTTGAGAGAGGAGCATACTTGCTTAAAAGCTCTTTGATAAGTGTTTTTTGAGCCATGGCATCAAATTCGGTTTTCCAAGGAGTTCCAGATTTAAAATCTCCAATCTGCTTGTCGTAGGTTTTAGAATATTTCTGAGCATGTGCTATGACTTTTTCTTTTTTCCAGAAAATCATCTTTCTGAATCCATTGATCAATTCCAAACTTGCAAAATATCCCTCAACCTCTCCGCTATCGACTTGCTCTTCTTTGAGGTGTAACGTGCCATAAACTTTGTCATATCGCAAAAATTCTTCTTTGTAAACGATGTCGCAGTTTATATTCCTGATTTGTCCGCTCCGTTGAGCTAGTTGAATGAAACCTTTGTAACCCATCTGGAATTGTGCTTCGTTTATTTTTACCCAAGTGTTGCCTTGCTTCTCGTTTCTGTTATACGGCACTATGTATGCCATTCCAAGACTTGGTTCAATCGGTAGTTTTAAAGTCGCTGCTTTCATAGCAGCGGTCATGATACTTTCATTGGTAGCTTTAGCTAGTAGGTTATTGTTCGTTACGATACTAAGCAAACTGGCCACGAATTGCTGGCCATTACCGTCTAGCACTTCAGAAAATTTCTGTTTTACTGCTGGTGAGTTAAAAAAATGTTTATGTGTTAGTTCATTTGTCATTTCTGTTTTCTCCTATGCATCCATGTCAATCCTGCTTCTAGATTTACTGTTTAAGTTATCTAATTCATTGTTGTAGTCTTGAATAAGTTGTAAATTCCGGTCAATGAAGCGTTCTACAACTTGACCTAAAAGTTCTTGTGTTGTCACACCTCTTAATCCAGCAAGAAGTCTGATATATTCTTTTTGTTTTTCAGAAATCTCTGCTCTTATAAATGACTTGCCTTTGTTAGCTATCTGCGTCATTTCCTTCTCCTTTTTCTTTTAGTAATTAAACATTGTTCCACAGTATCCAGCTTCTTCTAATGCTAATCGGTTCAAATAGTGTGACATATCGCTAATACTCATTTTTCTAACCATTTTCTCGGTTAGATAATCGCCATCAATTTCTTCTCTCATTTCCTCTCTAAGTTCTTGTTTCCATTTTTTGTAATATAATCGTTTCTTCATTTTCTTCTACCTTTCGTCTTCTTAAGATTCCAATTTTCACGCTTTATGCGTCTATTTTCGTTTTGCAATTTTAAAATAATATTTTGTTGCTCGTTGATGATTTCCCCGAGCTCTCGGCCAAGATGAATATATTCAGCTCGCCAATTATCGATTTCTGCGTGTAGTTCCTGGATCATATTTCATCACCCACATATCGACGTCTACCGCATCCGATATCCACATATTCGCTCGGGTCGAGCTCTTCTCGCTCTTCAGGCGGTTGCATCATATCTCTGTCGTAATCAAACATGAGCATACACCTTTCCAAGTTCCAGAACTCGCTTCACATATCTGGCCTTGGATGTTAGCCCAAGATCCAGTAATTCGTTTTTTTCTTCATGATTGGCCAAAAGCCATACACGGTTTTCAAGTTCAATTCTAGTCATTAGCGTCTCCTTTGCTCTATCCCAAATACTTTGCATAGCGTACTCTTCGTGGTTCTGGCAAGGCTAATGGCTCAGGTCGCAATCCTTGAGGCGGTTCGTTGTCAAATGTGAATCCCTTGAACTCCCGACGGATATTCTTGCGGATTTGTTCTCTTTCAATCTCACGACCCATTTCAAGCAATTTATTACAAGTTCTAACCACTTGCGTGTCATATTCTTCTTGCAAACGTCTTTCTTCCTCTTTTTGCTTTTCTAATTGATGAACTAGTATTCCTGCGCTAATAAATCCCAAAATCACTGCGCCAGTTCCTAAAAGCTGATTAATTAATGGTGGTTCAAACATTTCTTCTCTCTCCTTATGCTCTTAATTTTCGTACTTCTTTTTCTAATTCCAAAATCTCATAAACATCATTGACATCGTACATAATATCTTTCCCTTGCTTACGAAATCTTAAGCCTTTACGTTCTAACTTCTTAATATAGCCATGAGTAAAGCCAAACTTCTTCATCAAAGCCTGTTGATTGATTGGCATACGATCATTCTCTAACTGCTCCTTGACTTGCTTTTCAGCAAAGGCCAATAATTGATTAGTGAACAATTCAGCACTTTCGCCGTCCAATCGTAATTTTAACGTTATACCTTCCATTTTCTACATCCTCTCAACTATGCGGGCAAGCATTTTTGTGATATAATGGTCTAAATTGTTTTAGTATGCGCCTGATTTCCGTCAGGTGCTTTTTTTTGCGTTGTTGTCAAACTGTTTTACTTTCCATCGCCCTAAGTTCAATCTCATGGCTGACTTGTTTCAATAGCTTCTCACACGCTATTTTAGCTTCTCTGTACGTTGTCGATTCGCTGATGAAATAATCAGCAAGTTCAATGACTTTATCTTCCATTCAACCTCCTATATCGGTCTCAAGACTGATGAAATATCCTCCTAAATTGCTATAATAATCTTGACTAGGACCTCTCACCGTTTTAGTCAAAAT
>ERZ772904.61-NODE-61-length-37892-cov-7.21442_pt1 | contig 37892 bp, 31 predicted proteins | sample MGYA00512122_ERZ772904 | MGnify/ENA primary metagenome ERZ772904 (study PRJEB29015, sample SAMEA2738104) | human oral metagenome | biome: human oral; feature: human-associated habitat; material: saliva | place: China | collected 2269 ... | reverse complement strand
TGATGAAGCTTTAAGGGAGTGTTGGGGAAGTATTACAAAGCATGGTACATAACACCCCGTGCTTTTGGAGTGTTATACACTGTGTTTAGTAATGCCTAATATTTTAGGTCTGCAATCTGGATCTCGCAGGCAAATCAAAAAACCTGCACTAATGTGTCTTGGATCATCTATAAAACTGAGAAAAATTGCTTCCTCATGTGTTGGTAGATGTCAGGTTGAGCCTCAGGATGGGGTTGCTTGAGGTGGTAGCAGTGCTGTTTGCTTTGGCGACGCTGCCGCCCAGCTTGGTTGAGTCGGTAGTGTTGAAGTTAGCGCCGCTGAGCATGGCACGCTCTGGCAACACTGAAACTAGCGCCATCCGCATGGCGCTTAAATAGAGCCCTCGCTGCATTCCCTCATGATCAACATTGCTTGATTAGCTAAGGAAGTGATGAGGACTGCTACAAAACATGCTACATAACGCCACACATTATTAGGTTGCTGTTTAGAGTGTTTAGTAATGCGTGGGTTAGTGTGTTTGGTGATACGTAAAATTTTAGGCTCACCCCGAGCCCTACATGGCTAAATCAAAATCCTGGAACAACACCTCATAAATCCGCGTCTGTATCTACAAAAAACCATGCACGCGCTACCGAGCAGGTCAAACGGCCAAGCCTCGCTCAGCCCAGGTCGGGCAGTCGGGGCTGCTCAGCCCAGCTCAAGCAGGTAAGCCTCGTTCAGTCAAGGGCGAGCAGGTAAGCCTCGCTCAGCCCAGCTCAAGCGGCCAAGATTCGCTAGCGGGAACGGCATCAGGGCGCGTCTTACTGAGCCACTGGTTGAAGGAGCGCGCCCACTTGGCGTGCGAGCGAGCTTGCCAAGCATTAGCCTCAGTCAGGTTTAACTGCGCCAACTGCTTATGCTTAAGTGCCATCGTCTGCAAAACATCCAATGTGGCCTGCACATCTACCTCAGCGGTGTGCAGCCGCTCGTCGTTTTCGACGCCGTAAACCTCAATCAGGTTCTCCAACTTGCGCTTGCCCTTACGCCAGCGCTCTAGCTCTCGATCCAGTACCAGCGGATCTAGCACCGGCGTTGGCTCGCCGCCCAAACGCTCGGTTAGTGTGGCCAGGCCGTGGCGCTTAAGCTCGGATTCCATCAGGGTTAGGTCATAGCTGGCGTTAAAAATAACTAGTGGGATCGAGGCCTGCAGTGCGTCAACAATATGGGTGGCGAGCTGTTCCAAAACCTCCTCAATGGGGGCGCCGTGAGTTTTAGCCACCTCGTTGGTAATTCCGTGCACGGCCGTGGCGCCGGCGGGAATCTCGACGCCGGGATTGGCCAGCCAGGTGCTTACGGTGTCTTGAGTGCGGCTGGGGGCGTCGCTACTGGCAGGGCGGAACACCAAAGCGGCCGTCACCAGCCGGTCATGGCGAGGGTCAACCCCGGTAGTTTCCGTATCGAAGCCCAATAAAGGGCCGTTAAACCATGATGTGCTCATGTTTTCTCCTGGTGGATGCGATTTGGTGGATAAGTTGTAATTTGCCGGCTGCCGGGTGCCCGGTACCTGTACTGCTAGGCGCCGGCTGCCGAGTTACCTATAGCGCCAGGTGTCGGGTGCCAGGTGCCTGGGCTGCCGGATTCTAGGCCGCAGGTGCCGATGCAATGACAGGCAATGCTGCCGGCATGACACTCCGGGCCGGGTGTTACTTTAAGTTTGGCATGTCTATACCCCTCGCTAAGGTGCCATTTTTACGTCATTTTGGCGGGGATAGGGGAGCGCCGGGGATAGAGGCGGCGGCAGGGGCGGAGGATAGGGGCAGGAGCGGGAGACAGGAACGGGAGACAGGGAGCAGGGGGCGGCGGCAGAGGCGGCGGCAGGGGCGGAGGATATGGGCAGGGGCGGGGGACAGGAGTGACGGCAGGGGTGGGGGTAACGCCGGTGGCGGGGGCGACGACGTCGTAAAAGCCAGCTGGAACTGAAAGCCGTCTGCTGCTGGGACTGAAAGCCTACGCTAAGTCCTTACAGGCGTTGTACAGACAATCAAACCAGTATGTTTGCCAAAAAATTTATTTACCCACTTAACCCAGGTGAAATTTTGACCTAGAACACGGTAAAGTAATACCCAGCACGCGCGGCGACCTGCGGCGCGTTCTCGTAGCTACCAGCCAACGCTGGCAATAACTTCAGTCAAGGAGAATGTTTATGGCACAGGTAACCGCCACCATCGCCTCCAAGGTCGGCCTACACGCTCGTCCTGCCGCTGCTTTCGTCAAGGCCGTTGGCGAACAGGGCATCCCGGTCACCATTGCCAAGGAAGGCGGCAGCCCGGTAGACGCTTCCTCCATCCTCGGTGTCATGACCCTAGGCGCCACTTTCGGTGACGTCGTCACCCTGACCAGCGAGGCCGAGGGTGCCGAGGCCGGTCTGGAAGCCCTCAAGGCTCTGCTGGAGACCGACCTGGACGCCTGATACGTCTAAACTTAAGCCCCCGCCAGCGTTTTTACGCAGCGGGGGTTTTTGTTTGTCTTTAATATTGGCTTATGACGACTGTTGTTGCGATAGATGGCTCGGCCTTGGGCAACCCCGGCCCAGCTGGTTGGGCCTGGTATGTGGACGAAAACTGCTGGGCGGCCGGGGGTTGGCCTAATAGCAGCAATAATCGGGGCGAACTTACGGCGCTGTTGGAGCTGTTGAAAGCTACCGCGCCCACCAATGAGGAATTGCATGTGCTGGCTGATTCGCAGTACGTGATTAATTCGGTGACTAAATGGATAGCGGGCTGGAAAGCTAATGGTTGGCGTAAAGCCGATAAAAAACCAGTGGTTAATGTTGACTTAATGCAGGCTATCGATAAAGCCATTACTGGCCGTAAGGTGAGTTTTGAATGGGTGCGTGGTCACAGCGGTCACCCCCTCAATGAGGCCGCTGATGATAAGGCCCGCGCCGCCGCCACGGCTTACCAGCGTCACGGCTCGGTGGAGAGTGGCCCGGGGTGGACTCGCGGGGAAAATAAGGGGACTACGACGACGGCGCCCGGCTCGGCTCAGGGGTCGAAGTCTGCTAGTAAAGCTGCTAGCCAGCCAAATAAAAAAGAGCATGCGAAGACTAGTGCTAGTGCGTCAGGTGAGGTGAAAACGATGTCTAGCCAACAAAAAATTGCTAATGCACAGCAGAGCATCGCTGCTTTGCAACAACAGATTGCGCAGACGCAACGAGAAATTGCCTCAGAACAGCAAAAGATAGTTACCGCCCACCAAAGTATTGCGGCGATTCAACAAAATATCACGGCAGCGCAACAAAAGATCGCCAAGATTCAACAAAGAATTGCTAGCGCACAGCAAAAAATTGTCTCAGCGCAGCAAGAAATTTTGTCTGCTAACCGCCACGGCGGACGCGCTAAATCAGCTGACCCTAACCCCGACACCCTGTTTTAGGGGCAGGCTGCACGTTTAACGTGAAACAAAAAGATGTGGGCCGGAATGTAAATTCCGGCCCACATTGCTTTTAAACCCGGCTAGCTTTGCGGCAACAACGCGGCGCCACTGGCGCTGGCGCTGTTGCCAGCGTGGCCAGGCGGACTGCGCGGCTAGGCTTTGCGCGCTGCCAGGCGGCTAGCGCCCAGTGCCTGATTTGGTGGTGGCCAGGGCGTCGGCGCCGCTAGTAGTATCGCGGCTAATGTCTCAGACCAGGGTCATGGCCTGGCGGGCGATGGCAAGCTCCTCGTTGGTGGGTACTACCAGCACCTTCACCTTCGAGTCGGGGGTGGACACCACGCGCGGCTCGGGGCTGCGCTGGTTGTTGGCCTGCTCATCTAGCTCAACCCCCAACCAACCCAGGCGAGCGCACAGCTCGGCGCGAATGGCGGCGTCGTTCTCACCAATACCAGCGGTGAAGGTGAGGGCATCTAGGCCACCCATGACAGCGGTGTAAGAACCCACGTACTTGAGTAGGCGGTGAATGTAGATGTCCATGGCTTCGCGGGCCTGGGTGTCGCCGGCGTCGATACGCTTCCACACTTCACGCATGTCGTTGTCGCCGCACAGGCCCTTCATACCGGACTCGCGGTTGAACAGATGGTCCAGCTCCTGGGCATCCATCCCGGCCACGCGGGCCAGGTGGAATACCGCAGCCGGGTCGATGTCACCGGTGCGGGTACCCATAACCAGGCCCTCCAGCGGGGTTAGACCCATGGAGGTGTCTACTGCGCGTCCGTTCACAACAGCGGAGGCACTGGCGCCGTTACCCAGGTGCAGCACAATCTGCTTGAGGTCGTCACGACCCAGCAGCTGGCTGACAGTAGAGGAAACGTACTGGTGGCTGGTGCCGTGGGCGCCATAGCGGCGAATCTCGTACTTGTCGGCAACCTCGCGGTTCAGGGCGTAACGTGCGGAGGCTTCCGGCAGGCCCTGGAAGAACGCGGTGTCGAAAACAACCACGTGCGGCACATCGGGCAGCAGCTGGCGAGCCACGCGGATACCGGCTAGGGCCGGGCCGTTGTGTAGCGGGCCTAGCGGGATTAGCGCCTCAACCCGGTTTTCTACCGCCTCGTTCACCAGGGCGGGGCCGTCAAAGTAGCGCCCACCTTGCACTACGCGGTGACCGACGGCGGCAATGTTGGCTTCTGCCAGGGAGGGGCCTTCGCTTTCGAATAGCTCCAGCACCTTGGCTAGGCCGGCGCGGTGGTCAGGTACGGGAGCTTCGATCACAGTCTTAGCTTCGTCATGCTTGTGGGTGATCGCGCCCATTTCCTCACCGATACGCTCCACCAGACCCGAGGCCAGAGCCTGGCCAGAGTCAGGGTCCACCAGCTGGTACTTGATGGAGGAAGAACCGGAGTTGATCACCAAAACGGTGTGCAGTGCCATAAAAATCCCTTGCGTTACTTGCGTTGTTAGTGCTTGCTTTTAGCCCTGTGCCTGTACGGCAGTGATGGCCACGGTGTTAATGATGTCTTCCACCAGCGCACCGCGAGACAGGTCGTTTACCGGCTTGTTCAGGCCCTGCAGGATCGGGCCCACCGCCACCGCTCCAGAAGAACGCTGCACGGCCTTGTAACCGATGTTACCGCTGGAAAGGTCCGGGAAGATGAACACGTTGGCACGTCCGGCGACGGCGCTACCGGGGGCCTTAGTGGCGGCCACGGAGGGGTCAATGGCGGCGTCGTACTGAATGGGGCCCTCAACGGCCAGTTCAGGGGCCTTTTGACGGACCAACTCAGTGGCGGTGCGAACCTTGTCCACATCCGCGCCCTTGCCGGAGGTGCCGGTGGAGAAGGACAGCATGGCCACACGCGGCTCCACCCCGAACTGGCGGGCGGTTTCAGCCGAGGAAATGGCAATGTCAGCCAGCTGCTCAGCGGTGGGCTCAGGGTTGACGGCGCAGTCACCGTAAACCAGTACGCGGTCTTCAAGCAGCATCAAGAACACTGAGGAAACAATGGAAGTGCCCGGCTTGGTCTTGATGATCTGGAAGGAAGGCACGATGGTGTGGGCGGTGGTGTGTACCGCGCCCGAAACCATACCGTCGGCGTCGCCCATGTGCACCATCATGGTGCCAAAGTAGGACACGTCCTGGACCTTTTCGCGGGCCTGCTCCAGGGTGACACCCTTCTTGGCGCGCAGGCGAGCAAACTCGGTGGCGTACTTTTCTAGCAGCTGCTCGTCGTTTACAGACACGATGCGGGCACCGGAAATGTTTAGGCCCAGCTCAGTGGCGCGGGCGTGCACAGCCTTTTCGTCACCCAGCAGCACCACATTGGCTACGTTGCGGCGCAGCACTGAGTCGGCGGCGCGCAGCACACGGTCGTCTTCAGACTCGGGCAGCACAATGGTGCGGCGGTCGTTGCGGGCGCGCTCGATCAGTTCGCTTTGGAACATCAGCGGGGTAACCACCTCGGAGCGGGCCACATCCAGGGCGTCCATAATGCCCTTAACGTCAGCTTCCTGCTCGAAAGTGGTGATGGCGACGTCGATCTTGTGCTTGGAGCCCTGGGCGATGTGAGCCTTAATGGAACCAGCAGCCAGACCCACCTTGAAGGTGTCCAGGTTGGTGGTGATGATGGGCAGCGAGGTGCTTAGACCCTTGATCAGCTCAGCGGGCACGGTAGGCAGCGGGAAACCGCCGTTTAGTACCAAACCAGCCAGGGAAGGCATGGCGGTGGAGGCGTGCGCAGCAGCCAGGGCGATGATGATACCTACGCGGTCGGAGGGCACAACCACCAGCTGGCCGTCACGTAGACGCTCCATAGCGTGGGAGACGTCCATAGCGCAGATGAGCAGGTCTTCAGCCTCGCGTTCTAGCAGTGCCGGGTCGCCGGAAAGTAGCTGGCCGTCAATAGTGCGCATAACTTCGCCGACGCTGGGGGCGGCCAGTAGTGGCACTTCCGGGATGGAGGTGACGGTTAGTCCTTCCAGCTTGGACTTGAGCAGGTACTCGATAGCTTCGCGCTCGCTGGGCTTGCAGCGGTTGGCTACCACGGCCACCACCCGGGCGTGTTCGGCTGCGATTTCCTTAATCGATACCTGGGCGCTGGCTAGTGCTTCGGAGGGGCCCTGGTTGCCGTTTACTACCAGCAGGGTGGGGGCACCGATGTTGGCTGCTACCTGGGCGTTTAGGGTCAGTTCGGGGTTGCCGGCGACGCCGTCGTAGTCAGAGCCGTCAATGATGACCACGTCGTGCTCGCGGGCCACGTTACGGTAGGCCTCAATGATGGTGGCCATGCCGGCTTCGGGGTCGGCGCGGAATTCGTCCCAGGTGACGCCAATGGCCTGCTCAGCGCTTAGGTGTGAGCCTGAGTGCTCAAGTAGGAGCGGGGTGAATAGGTCATTTTCACGGTCAAATACGAAGGGGCGGAAAATACCAACTTTGGCCACCACCTTGGTTAACGCTGAAGCTAGGGACAAAGCCACCATTGACTTGCCCGAGCCAGCGCTGGGAGAGCTGATATAAATGCTGTGTGCCACGCTACAACCTCGGATCTTCTATCAAATCGTTTGCGGGGCGGCCGAGGTGACCTCGGCGTCCCATGCTCTAAGTCTGCCTCATTGTCATGCTTAACTTTGCCAAGCTTGGCTGTAGGCAGGGGTGAAACATCTCTTATTTTGTGGGTTTTTGTTAGTTATGTCGGTTTCCGACGGCGCTCGTGCGGGTTGGGTGCGGGGGCTGATGGCCTCCCGGGCCGCGTCGTCGTCGCTGTAAATTAAGTCAGCAGCAGCGGCAAGGTAGAAATAATGGTGGTGATAATGACCAGCGGCTCAAACACCGCCAAAGTTAGCCGCTTAGCCAGGGCGCGCCCCACCAGTGCCCCAAACAGCACGATCGGCACCAAAAAAGCCGCTATTTGCAGGTGTTGGGGCTGAATTAGGCCCAGGGAAATAGTGAAGGGAAGCTTGGAAAGATTAACTAGGAAGAAAAACCAGGCGGTAGTTCCCAAGAAAGTTTTTACACTGAATTTGCAGGCCAAAAAGTACATGCTGGTAACCGGGCCGCCAGCATTAGCAACCATAGTGGTAAACCCTGCTAAAGCCCCAGCAATGGCGCGCATAGGTTTATTTGCGGGAATATTGGTTAGCTTACGGCGACGCTGCCAAATAGTTAACACCACTAAAAGCAATAAAATAATGCCAATAGATTTACGCATCTGTGCTTGGGTAACAAAACGCATAAAGATAGCCCCGGCCACCACCCCGGTAAGCACTGAAACAACCAGGCGGCGCAGCAGTTTAAAGTTGGCGTCGTGGCGGTAAGCCCAAATGGCCAGTAGGTCGCCGGCTAGCAGTAAAACCAGCATCATGCCGGTAGATTCCTTGGCGGGTAGCACTAGGGCATAAAGCGCTGCCGCAATTGAAGCTAAACCAGGGATGGAGGTCTTTGCTAGGCCGGTTAGCAGCGCTGCAACGATTAGCATCGCCCAGCTCAGTACCGTTAAAGAAGCTAACATCCCTGCAGTCTACAGTAATTGTAAGAACAATTCTTGGTTGAATTTACTTAAAGTAGACTGCCCATATGCCCAACCCCACCCAGGCCGACGTCGTCGGCTCGGCTGCTCTGCGCGTGGGCGGCATGGTGACTTTAGGGGCGCCGTCGTGAAAGAAAGTTCGTCAGAGCGGGGCAGGGGAGTGGGTGGGGACTTTAGGGGCGCGGGCGGATATAAACGTGCTCAGCCCTAACAAGGTGCGCCAGGCCTAGAGGCGCTTGGGCATAAAAAGTCCCGGACCGCTAGTGAATGAATGAACTGCGATCCGGGACGTATTCCCTTACCTGTAAAGCTGGCTTAATTGCTGGCTTTACAAGCTTTGGGGTAAAGCGCTAGGCATCAGGCGTTGATGAGCTTTTCCTCAACGTAGCTGCGGGCGATCTTGGCGTACTTCAGGGGCTCGGCAACCTTGGGGTCCTGCTCGGCCTCAACCAGGATCCAGCCCTTGTAGCCGTGCTCGACCAGGAAGTTGTAGGGCTCGGTGAAGTCGATGGTGCCGTCGCCGGGCACGGTGAACATGCCGGCCAGGAAGGAGTCGAGGAAGGAGCGCTTGGCTTCCTTGGACTCGGCCATCTTCTCGGGGCGAACGTCCTTGAAGTGGACGTGCTTGATGCGGTCGATGGCGCCGTGCAGCAGGCCCAGGACGTCGCCGTCGCCCACGAAAGCGTGACCGGTGTCGAACAGCAGGGAGACCTTCTCGGGGTCAGTCAGCTCAAGCAGCTTGAAGGTTTCTTCCTTGGTCTGCACCACGGTGCCCAGGTGGTGGTGGTAGACCAGGTCCAGGCCGTACTCGTGAGCGATCTCGCCGAGCTTGTTCAGGCCCTCAGCCAGAACCGGCCACTCCTCGTCCTTGAGAACGGGCTTGTTCTCGAAGATGCAGATGTCGCGGATGCCCTGCACGGAGCCGGTCTGCTCAGAGACCACCACGCGGGTGGCGCCCAGGAACTGCAGGTACTCGCAGGTGGCGCGGAACTCGGGGATAACGGCGTCGATGCCGTCACGGATGATGAAGGAGGAGAACCACTGGGCCACGATCTTCAGGCCAGCAGCGTCAGCCTTAGCCTTGACCTCTTCCTTGGGCGGGTACCAGCCGGCAACTTCGGTGCCACGGAAGCCAACGGTGGCCAGATCGTCGAACATGACGTCGATGGTGTTCCATTCGCCAACCTCGGGAATGTCATCGTTACGCCAGCTGATGGGGTGCATACCCCAGGTGATGCCGTGCGGGTCAGTGATGGCGGTGGTGGGGTCTAGCTTTGCTGCCATTGCAACTCCTTTGTGTTTTAGCATTTGGTGAGCGGCGTATCCCGGTCTCAAGCGCTCACTAAGAAGTCTATTCGAAACGTTTCTGAGACTTCAATGTCTGGACAATTAATTTTATTTTGTTCGGGCCGGTGAACAGTTTTGCGTCCGACGTCGCCCCTGACCGCTTGGGGCCTGTGTGCCTTTTGGGGGGATGCGGCGGTGCTGCCCTGGTGATAACTTAGCGCAGTTAACGCGGCTAGTTAGGGGCGACGTCGAAACTATAGCGGCGCTTAGGGGCGGCGCTAAAGTGGGGTGCTTGTCTTACGGCAAACACCCCACAAGTTTTGGTCAGGAGAAGCGAGCCTTCATCTCGACCTCAATCTCTTCCAGAGACTTGTCAGCGGTCTCAGGCATGATCTTGAACAGGATCACGGCTACGACCAGGTTGGTGACACCGTAGATGGTGTAGGTGATGCCACCACCAAGGTTCTCCATCATGTAGGGGAAGGTCCAGCCCACGATGGCGTTGACGATCCACAGGCAGAAGATGGCGGTACCGTTCATGACGCCGCGCACGTTGGACGGGAAGATTTCACCCATCATGGTCCACACGATGGTTCCGTTGGAGGACTGAACGATCAGCATGAATACGGCCATCAGGGCCAGGATCAGGTAGGCAGCCCAGCTCGGCGGGGTGGTCTTGTTGGTGATGTGCGGAGCAATGGTGAACTCGAAGATAGCGGCGATAGCCAGCAAGGAGATACCTACACCGATCACGTCAGCAATCAGGATCTGGCGACGACGGAACTTCAAGATCAGCCAGATACCCAGGGCAGAACCGATAACACTCATGACACCGTTAGCAACCTGGGCGGTAATGGAGGCGGAGGTGGACATACCGGCGTACTGCAGAACCTTGGGGGCGTAGTACATAACGGTGTTAACACCGGTTAGCTGGTTGGTGATAGCCAGGAAGATACCGACGAACATCAGCTTACGCAGCCACGGAGTGGACATGACGTAGCCAAAGCCCTTGCGCTGAGCGTGCTCTTCTTCTTCCTGCTGGTGAGCCTGGACCATTTCCATGAGCTCGTCGGCCAGCGGGCCGTCCTTTTCCTCGTTGCGCACGCGCTTGAGGGCGCCGATGGCGTCGTAGAGACGTTCTTTAGCCAGGTACCAACGGGAGGATTCAGGCATGAGGCGGATACCGATCCACAGGGCCACAGCCGGGATTGAGCACAGTACGATCATGTAGCGCCAGGTGTCACCGTTACCGGCGCTGACCTGCAGCTGCTCTAGGAAGGCGTGGTAGGCGGCGGGCTCTAGGTTACCGCCCTGGGAGGTCTGCATCTTGGACAGAACGTCGAAGGAGATGTCGTGGCCCAGCAGGCTCGGGTCCAGGGTGCCAGAGGGGTCAGCAGTGATGGTCAGCTTGGGGCCGCCACTCATGGAGTTGATGATGGCGTTAATGGTGAAGGCGAGCAGCTGACCGGTAACGATCATCAGCTGGTCGAGGGCCACGATGGAGCCACGAATACGCTTAGGCGCGGTTTCAGCTAGGTAAACAGGAACGGTTGCACTCGCACCACCCACAGCAAAGCCCAGGATGAAGCGGAAGATGTACATGATCCACACGTTCGGGCTGAAGGCGTTACCGCAGGCACCGAAGAAGAACAAGATGGCCAGCAGGGTGATGTTGTGACGACGACCGTACTTGTCAGACAACAAACCACCAATGAGTGCACCTACGGCTGCACCGATTAGCAGAACACCAGAGATACCGCCCTCTTCGAGGCTGGTCAGTGTCAGGCCGGAAGCGCCGTCGGGCATGTACATGTAGGGCAATGCGCCACTGATTACACCGGTGTCGTAACCAAATAGCAGTGAACCTAGCGTGGCTACAGCCGCGATGGCAACTACGCCACGGTGCTTGCCAGAAGACGGAGTCTTGTCAACCGCCTTCTGCATCTGCTCCCTGTTAATAGTCTTCAGGGAGATGTCACCCTTTGACATTGGGTGGCTCCTTTCCTATTTTTCACTCGTCTACGAGCGTATACCCCCAGCAGTGGGGGCAAGTCTTTTTAATTGTTTGTTTGCCGGCAGTCCGGCGCGGGGTTTACCTGGCCCCTGGGCTAGGGGCCCAAAGGGGCCAGGCGCAGTATCACTTGTCGAAGGTGGTGTTACCTTCGACGCGAGCCACCTCGTGCCACTGGCCATCAGCGGCAGAGGCGACGGTAGCTTCGTCAACTTCAGCGGCGCACCAGGCGTCAGCTGCTGAAGGAGCGAGCTGCTTGCCAGTTAGAACGGACTCGATGAACTGGGCGGCTTCGACTACCTTCATGTCGTCAAAGCCCATGGAGGTGCCGATAGCCGGCTGGAAGCGGGACCACTGACCCCAAGCCGGGTTGGCCATGGCGCGGGTGTAGCCGTGGGTGGCTCCGCCGTCGACGCCGAGGCATACTTCCAGCTCGTTAAGGCGCTCGAAGTTCCAGCGGGCAGAGCCCTCGGTGCCGTAAACCTCAACCACGTACTCAGCGCGCGGGCCTACGCTGACGCGAGAGGACTCCAAGGTGCCCACCACGCCGTTGTCAAAACGTACCAGCATGGCTACGTAGTCTTCGTTTTCAACCTCGCCAACCTCATCGCCGATCTCAAAACCGGAGTGGCCCACACCCATCTTGGTGGGGATAGGACGCTCGGTGATGAAGGTGTCGGTGATGGCGCTGACGGAGGCGATGCGGCCCACGATGTACTGGGCCAGGTCTGCGCCGTGGCTCATCAGGTCGGGCACAACCCCGGCGCCAGCCTTTTCCTTGCTAGCGCGCCAGGTCAGCGGGCTTAACGGGGAAGAGTTGTAGTCCGCAATGAACCACACGCGCACGTTAGTCAGGCGGCCAAGCTTGCCTTCACGCACTAGGGTGCGCATGTACTCAATGGCGGGGGTGTGGCGGTAGTTGAAGCCGACGGCGCTAACCAGGCCAGCCTTCTCAGCGGCCTGAGCGATTTCGCGCGACTGCTCAGCGCTTACACCCATGGGCTTTTCGATCCAGAAGGGCTTGCCGGCAGCAATGGCGGCAAGGGCGATTTCCTTGTGGAGGAAGTTAGGTGAAGCAATAGAAACGATGTCTACCTCAGGGTCTGCTAGCAGCTCGTGGTAGTCGGCGTAGGCGCGCTTGAAACCTAGCTTGCCGGTCGCTTCTTCGCGCACGGAGTCAATTGGGTCAGCGGCGGCAACTAGCTCTACTTCTACCCCTAGCTCGGGGAAGTACTCTGCTACGGCCTTGTAAGAACGAGTGTGTAGACGACCCATCCAACCTAGGGAGATTACGCCAACCCCCAGGCGCTTCTTCTCACCCATAGCTCCTCCTTGGTGTCTGTGGTGTGGTCTGAATGTGTTGTATTCGGTGCAAACGCGCGTCAGCAATGACGTTGGGTACACACTAGCATCACGCAAATGTAAGTACAACTGCCTGATTTAAGTGGCCTGTGATACTAGGTATCGCAGGCCGGTTTATCTAGTCATATGTCAGTAAGCGGCGCAAAAACTGCCACTTGCCGCCACCTTAAGAGCACATTTAACTAACCCTGGCGGAGCGCAAAGAAGAGGCTCTGACCTGCAAAAACGGCTCAATTAACTGCATTTGCGGAGTGGGGTTGGGAGGATCAACCAAAGCTTTAACTGACAATGCGGCCATTTTTTCAAGATTCTGATCGATCGAAGAAAGCGCAAATTCAGGGTGTTCAGCCATGCGGGTATTGTCGTAAGAAACCATGCCAACGTCCGGACCTATCCGCCAATCTGAACGGTAAACAGCCGCCGCATAGTCAATAGCCAGCAGATCGTTGAACGCAATGATGGCGCAGTGACCGGCGTCGTGAGATTTAGTGAGCATCCCTAAATTGGCCTGGCAATCCCAGTGAGATTTAAGAATCTTAAAAGGCACCCGTTCCTGCGCGGCCACCAACTGGCAAGCCTCCAGGCGCTCGTAGACAATCGGCTCCATACGGGCGGAGGTGGGGGTAGCAAAGTACAGGTGGCTATAGCCCTGCTCAGCCAGGTGGCGAATTACCTGTGTGGCCGCAGCTATCTCATCCATGCGGGTAACCCACACCGTGTTATCACTTAACTGGCGGTCAAGCAGGCACAAATTAATGCGCTGGCTCAGCTCCATCACTGCCCCGGTATCCAAGGTGATCCCGGCAAAAATAACCCCAGCCGGGCGCATTTGCAGCACCTGTCTAATTACTTCCTGCTCACGCTCAGGTACTCGGTCAGAGACCATTACCAGTAGTGAATAGCCAACCTTTTCGGCTGCCTTACGCAAAGCGCGGGAAAGCTGATCAAAATAAGGGTTATCCAAATAGGGCAACACCAACAGCAGTCGGTGCGAATCGCCGCCAGCCAGTTCCGCCGCTGCCGAATGGGGCTGATAGTTTAGGGCGCGCGCGGCGCTAAGAATACGCTCGCGGGTGTGTTGACTCATGCGTCCACCCCCGCTTAATGCCAGGGATACCAGGCCGCGTGAGACCCCCGCGAGTTCAGCGACATCTGCCTGTGTTGCTGGGCGAGCCTTCATCATGTCTCCTGTGACTGATTATTTATGGGACAATCCTAGCAAGTGTGTTAGGAGATATATGGGCGCCAAGGTAACTATTTCCAGCGTAGCTAAAGCCACCGGCCGTTCTATTTCCACAGTTTCGGCTGCGCTCAATGGTGCTAGTGGAGTTGCTGAGTCTACTCGCGCCGAAATTTTGCAAGCCGCCCAGCGCCTAGGTTACGCGGCCGATCCTAACGCCCAGCAGCTGCGTCGTCGCCACAGCGGCATGATGGGGGTGGTGCTAACTGCCGGCCAAGCCTTCCAAGTGCGCCTGCTAGATGCGGTCTATGCAGCCGCCAAAGACCTAAACGTAGATGTGCTGGTAGCGGCCACTACCGCTAACCATGATCAAGAAGCTGGGGTGCGGGCCCTGCTGGCGCGTCACTGTGAGGGGCTAGTGCTAATTGATCCCGACGACGACGAAACTGGCCGTCAGGGCCAGATCGGTAAGCGCGTGGCCACAGTGGTGCTTAGTAATGATGCTGCCGCACCTGGGGTTGATAGCGTACTTTCGCGTGACGACGTCGGTATTAGCGCCAGTGTGGACCATCTAGTTTTGCAGGGGGTACGTCGCATTACCTATATCGACGGCGCCGGCTCTAGCGCTTGTGTGCGTCGCACCCGGGCTTATCGCCAGGCCATGAAAGATCATGGTTTAGAACAGTATATTCAGGTGGTAGCCGGGGGTACCTCAGAAGCTGAGGGGGCCCGGGCAGCGCAGCAGTTGCTAGATGGCGGTGATTTACCCCAGGCTTTGATGTGCTTTAACGATCACTGCGCTATAGGTGCGCTAATGGCGCTAGTGCGCGCGGGTAAACGGGTGCCGCAAGACATTTTGGTGATGGGTTATGACGGTATCGATTTGGCCGGGGTAAGTGCGCTAGAGCTAAGCACTATCGACCAAAATGCCACACTAATGTCACGGGTGGCCTTGAAGCTAGCACATGCGCGCTCGCTGCAGCGACGCGGTGAATCAGTAAGCTTGTCTGAAACCCTAGAGGAGTTTGGCGATAATATACATATCACTATGAAAGCTGATCAAAGTGTATGTGTGGAAGTAAAACCACGAATGATTATGCGTTCATCCACCAAATTTATGTAGCGGCATTTAAACAGCAGCTGCTGATTTAAAAAGCGTTTTTGGGGGCGGAAAAATATTTTTCCGCCCCCAAAAACTTACTGGAGAAGCTGTGAGCGCACTTAAAGCCTGTTAAGGCTCACAGGTGTACAACCTTGCCGGTGGCCACGGACTCGGTGGCGGCCTCGGCTAGGCGCAGGGCCTCGATGGCGTCCTTGATGCCGGGCAGGGGCTTGGTGCCACCGTTGACGGCGTCGATGAAGCTGGTCAGCTCGATGCGGTAGGCGTCGGCGTAGCGCTGCAGGAAGAAGTCCAGGTAGGGCTCAGCGGCGTCGGTCAGCTCGTCGTTGTTCAGACGCACGGTGGTGGCGCGGATGTTGTCGGCGTTGAGGGTACCGGTGGCGCCCTGAGCCTCTAGACGCTGGTCGTAGCCGGAAGCGCAGTGACGGTTGTTGATGATGGTAGCTACCACACCGTCAGCGTTCTTCAGGGTTACCACAGCGGCGTCGGAGTCGCCGGCTTCCTTGATGGCGGGGTTGAAGTTCTGGCCTACGGCGTAAACCTCGGTGATGTCGCCCAGGAAGAAACGAGCCATGTCGAAGTCGTGGATGGTCATGTCGCGGAAGATACCGCCGGAGACCTTTACGTACTCGGCCGGCGGGGCGGAGGGGTCGCGGGAGATGATCAGCAGGGTCTCCAGGTCACCGATCTTGCCGTCGGCAACAGCCTGGTGCAGGGTGGCGAAGGAGGGGTCGAAGCGGCGGTTGAAGCCGAACATAACCGGAACCTCTACGGCGTCCAGCTCAGCCTGGGCAGCCTCAACGTCCTTCATGTCCAAAGCAATGGGCTTCTCGCACAGCACTGCCTTGCCAGCCTTGGCGGCAGCCAGCAGGTGCGGAATGTGTAGCGGAGTAGGGGAGCCAATAACGACGGCGTCGACGCCTTCGTCAGTGAAAACGGAGTCGATGTCCTTGGTGTGGGCTGCACCGTACTCAGCGGCGAGTTTCTCGGCGGCGTCGCCGAAGGGGTCAGCAATCAGGGCCAACTTGGCATCCGGGTGAGAGGCGATGGTCTTAGCGTGGACGTGGCCAATGCGGCCGGCGCCAATGACGGCAATGTTTAGCATATTTTTCCTAAAGTAAGTGAGTTTGGGTGTGGGCGGTGGCCTGTGCAGTCAACCATTAGCTGCAGCCGTATCTTTAGGCCACCGCCCGTGAAATTTAAGCTGATCTTAAGATCAGGGCTTGGGAATGAGCACCTCGCGTACCAGGCGGTCTAGGTCGTTGTCGGACTCTAGGAAGCCGCGCAGAGTCTTGCGGGTGGCGCCGAACTGGGTGAACTCCTCGGGGGTCATGCCCTCGGGCTCGTAAGCGCGGACGAACTCGGGGATGCCCAGCAGGGTCTCCATGATGTCGTCGCGCACGGGCACGTCCATGCGCTCAACCATCTTGTAGCCGGAGTTGTTGATTAGCTGCTGCCAAGCGAACGGCGGGGAGACGACGACGTCGCCACCGACGAACTCGCTCCAGTGCATCACGTTACGGAAAGCAGCGGAGAGCATGCGAGCACGCAGGCCGCGCTTTTGGAACTCGGCGTAGGCGCGCTTGAAGGCGGCTACACCGGCCCACTCTAGGTGACCGGGGTCGAGGAACAGCTTGTCGCGCTTGGCGACTTCCTTGATCCAGTCGTCCAGACGGCCAACCATCAAGGTGACCACGGGGCCCATGGTGGACACGTCCTTGCCCTCAGCCTCACGGCGCTTTAGACCACGCTCAATGGCTTCACCGGTGGTAACAGCCTGGGGAACGGAGAAGGAGACGGTTACGTTAACGCTTACACCACGGTAGGTGGCTTCTTCGATGGCCTCAACGCCAACAGCGGTGGCGGGGATCTTGACGATGATGTTCGGAGCTAGCTTGTGGAACTCTTCGGCCTGGTCAGCTAGGGCCTTGGCGGAGCGGGCTAGGCGGGGGTCGGTCTGCATTGACAGGCGCCCGTTGCGGCCATTCTCGCGCTCGAAGATGGGCTCTAGTAGCTTGGCGGCCTCTAGGCTCAGCTCACGTACTGCGGTCCAACCAACCTCAGACTCGGTGATGGTGGGGTTTTCCTTGGCGATCTCGGCGATGCGAGCGTTCCAGAAGTCCTTGCGCTTGATGATGCAGTTGTAAGCGATGGTCGGGTTGCAGGTAGCGCCAACACCACCGTAGGAAATGGACTGACGCAGCTCGTCTGGGTCAGAGGAGTCGTTCCACAGCGCGGTGGGGGTGTTGCGGGCTGCATCTAGCAGCGGCCCGGGCGTGTATTCAATGCTCATTGACAGGCACTCCTTCGTGAAAATCTTTGAAGACTACCTCAGCGGTGTCGGTAGCAATGACTTTAGGGGAGGTGGTCCACACCTGTCAACATATGTCAGTACAAAATCTATAATTGGGTAGATGCCCGCGTTTGATCCTGGGGTTGCGCACGCTTTTGCAGGAAGGTTTGGCTTTATTTCAGCTAAAAAGCTACGACGCCACCGAATTGGCGACGTCGTAGCTACAGATTAATTAGCTTCGCTGGGCCGAAACTAAGTACCTGTCTGAAAATTGACAGGGCAATTACTCACTGCGAAAACAGGGTGGTTTCGAAGGAGTAGCGTGAAGCACGGTAAATGTGGTTACCGTATTCAATGACTCGACCGTTAGCGTCGTAAGTGGTGCGCTGTGCGGTTAGCACTGCGGCGTTGCGGCGCTCGTTGAGCATCTGGGCTTCCTTAACGGAAGCTAGGCGGGCTCCAATGACTTGGTGAGCAGTGGTGGGAACAATGTCTAGCTCACGGAATAGGTCATATAGAGAGTTGTCCTCTAGGCGGCGCATCGAGGGGGCGATGTCAGCCGGCAGGAGGTTGTCAAGGATGGAGACGGGCTCGTCGTCGGCATAACGCAGACGCACGATGTGAACTAGGGCGGTGCCAGGGCGAACCTTGAGGAGCTTGGCCTCTTCGGCGTTGGCGGGGTGCTCCTCATAGTCGGAGACCGAGGTGCGCACGGTGTGCCCGGCGGCCTTTAGGTCATTGAGGAGGCTGGTTAGTTCCATCGGGCGGTGCACGTGGGTGGGAGCCACGATAGTGCCGACGCCGCGTCGTCGGGTTAGTAGGCCACGGTCAACTAGACGCTGTAGGGCCTGACGGGCGGTAGGGCGGGAAACTTGTAGGCGTGCGGCCATAGAAAGCTCGTCTTCTAGGCGAGTACCTGCAGGCAGGTCACCATCCAAGATAAGCTTCGCGATCGGCTCAGAGATCTGGTAGTAGAGCGGCACTGGGGAGGTGCGATCCAACTGTATCTGCAGCGCGTAGGGGGTCGCGGGGGAGGTAGCCATGGTGTCTTTTCTTTCGTGCGGGCAACTAAATCAGGGAACCCGTGAGGGTATTTAGAAGCTCGATAACTGTGTAGTTATTCGGGATGTTGGGGTATCACCACACAACAAGCCAGTTGGCAACGTCGCTCGCACATAGTGACATGCGCCGTTGACATCCGGCTTGTCTGATCAAGTGATGATGGTGCTAATAATAAAGCAATAATTTGTGTGCTGTACACATATAACCGTTTGTAAGTACAAAGCTTGACGCTGCCAGATGTGAGCGGGCATACTGTTTATCAGGCGCGGGGGCCACCCCGAAGAAGTGGAAAGGTAGCCCACAGATATGACAAATCAAGCCGGCCTAGATGTGCTGACAATAGGCCGTAGTGGCGTTGACATCTACCCCTTACAAACTGGCGTACACCTTGAAGATGTAGAAAGTTTCGGCAAATTCCTGGGCGGATCTCCCACTAACGTGGCTGTGGCCGCTGCTCGCCTAGGTCACACCAGCGGGGTAATCACCGGTGTAGGTGACGATCCTTTCGGTCGCTTCGTACAGCGTGAGATGCGCCGCCTAGGTGTGAGCGACGCAAATGTGGTCACCGTCCATGACTTCCACACCCCCGTCACTTTCTGTGAGATTTTTCCCCCCGACAACTTCCCCCTCTACTTCTATCGCGAGCCCAGCGCCCCCGACCTAGAAGTGCTACCCCAGCAAGTAGACTGGGCCGCCGTCGAAAATGCCAAAATCTTTTGGTTCACCGTAACCGGCCTATCGCGAGAGCGCTCCCTGCAGGTACACACCACCGCCCTGGCGCGACGTGACAAGCGTCCCTACACCATCGTTGACCTGGACTACCGCGAAAACCTCTGGGCCTACCCGCAACAAGCCAGCGAGCGCGTATGGAATGTGCTCGAAAGCGTAGATGTAGCCATCGGTAACCGCGAAGAGTGCGCCGTCGCCGTCGGAGAAACCGAACCCGAACGCGCCGCAGACGCCCTACTAGAGCGAGGCGTGGAACTAGCCATTGTCAAGCAAGGCCCACGCGGCACCCTAGCCAAGACCCGCGACGAAAGCGTATGGGTGCCCGCCACCAAAGTAAACGTAACCAACGGCCTAGGCGCTGGCGACGCCTTCGGCGGATCTATCTGCCACGGCCTACTAGAAGGCTGGGGTCTGGAAAAAATGATCAAAGCCGCCTCCCTCTCGGGTGCCCTGGTGGCCTCACGCCTAGAGTGCTCCACTGCTATGCCCACTCGCGCCGAACTAGAAACCATGCTTGAAACCGGTGACGTATTGTGAGCCTAATTGCCAAACTCTCCCAAATCCGTATGCACGAGCCTGAGGCCTTCGCCAAGGCTCTGCGCGAGCGCCCCAAAGCTGAGCCGGCGCAACTTAATGGCAACCTAATGATTATTGCCTGCGACCACCCCGCCCGAGGTGCCCTGGGGGCAGGCGGCGGCGAGCAGGCCATGGCCAGCCGCGAGCAGCTACTAGATCGCTGCATCCAGGCTCTGTCGCGTGAAGGCGTAGACGGCTTCTTAGGCACCGCCGATCTAATCGAGGACCTGGCCCTGCTGGGCGCGCTAGATAACAAGCTGGTATTTGGCTCCATGAATCGAGGCGGCTTGCAGGGGGCCCAGTTTGAAATTGACGACCGCTTTACTGGTTACGACGCACGCGGCGTGGTGGATGCTAATCTCGACGGCGGCAAAATGCTGCTGCGAATGGACTACCGCGACCCCGCCTCGGTGCGCACCCTAGAGCACTGCGCCCAGGCGGTAGATGAGCTGGCGCGCTCGCGCAAAGTGGCCATGGTTGAGCCTTTCATTACTTACCGTGAAGGCGGCTCAGTTAAAGCTTTACTAGATGCTAAGAGTGTCATCACTTCCATTACCGTAGCCTCTGGGCTGGGTTCAACCAGCGCCTACACCTGGCTGAAACTGCCGGCTGTAGATGACATGGAGCGGGTTATGGAAGCCACTACCTTGCCGGCCCTGATTTTGGGTGGAGCTGGCAAGGGTAATCTAGATGAAGACCTGGTGGCTTGGGGTAAAGCTCTTCAGGCTCCCAACGTGCGCGGCCTAGTAATTGGTCGCTCGCTGCTATTTCCTGCCGACGGCGATGTGGCGACGGCAGTAGACAAGACCGTCCAACTATTGAAGTGAGAAACATGAGTGCAGATATCTTCATTCCGGCCCGCACTAGTGGGCATGGTCAGTTCACCGTGGACATTGACCACGAAAAGGCTGGCTGGGGCTACAGCGGCCTGCGTGTGGTGGAGCTAGAAGCTGGCGCTAGCCAGGCTCTAGAGACCGGCGACAGCGAATTGTTGGTGCTGCCCCTGGCCGGTTCTGCCACTGTAAACGTGGATGGGCATGACTATGAGCTAGTCGGCCGCCCTGGGGTTTTCCAGGCAGTAACCGACTATCTCTACGTGGGGCGTGGCAAGGAGCTGACCATCACCAGCGCCGCCGGCGGTCGCTTTGCTTTCCCCTCGGCGGTGGCCACCAAGGACCTGCCTACCGCTTACTACCCCAAGGAGACCGTGCGTATTGACCTGCGTGGTGCGGGGGACTGCTCGCGTCAGGTAAACAACTACTGCCTGGCTGTGGAGGGTGTCACCACCTCCCACCTGCTGGCCTGCGAGGTGCTCACCCCGGGTGGTAACTGGTCTAGCTACCCGGCCCACAAGCATGATGAGCACAGCGAAAACGAGCGCGAGCTAGAAGAGATCTACTACTTCGAGATTGCCTCTGGCCCCGACGGTAGCGCCGGATTTGGTCTGCACCGCACCTACGGCACCCCCGAGCGTCCCATCGACCTGTGCACTGAGGTTCACGACGGCGACACCGCCCTGGTCCCGCACGGTTACCACGGTCCTTGCGTAGCCGCCCCAGGCTACGACATGTACTACCTCAATGTCATGGCTGGCCCCAGTGAGGACCTAGTGTGGCTGGCTCCCGACGACCCGGCCCACCACTGGATCCGCGCCAGCTGGGAAGGTCAGGAGGTAGACCCGCGTCTACCGATGACCAAGTAAGCCGGAGATCAAAAGCCGTATACTAAGTAAGCCAGATTTATCAGCGCTAATGCGCAAAGATTGGGGCCTGGCGCAGCCAGAAGTTGCCTGCGCTAGGCCCCAGCTAAGGCTGCTAGATCGTGAGCGCTGGGTTTGAGTCTTGGGCTTGAGTCCCGGGCTGGACAAGTGCGCACGCGCGTCGCTGAGTGGGTGCACAAAAGTCTGATTGCGCCGGCCACAGCAATACCCTTAATGTATAAACAAATCTAAGCGTAGATCCACAGAAAGAGAACCAACGTGAGCAATGAAGCCTACACCGGCACCGTGCGCCTAACTGTCGCACAAGCCACCATTCGCTTCCTGTCCAACCAGTACTCCGAGCGTGACGGCGTCGAGCACCGTCTAATCCCGGGCGCTTTCGGTATCTTCGGTCACGGTAACGTGGCTGGTATCGGTCAGGCACTGCTGCAGAACGAAATCGCTCCGGTTGAGGGTGAAAACCCGATGCCCTACATCATGCCGCGTAACGAACAGGGCCAGGTGCACGCTGCTGCAGCCTTCGCTAAGACCACCAACCGCATGCAGACCTACATGTGCACCGCCTCCATTGGTCCGGGCTCGCTGAACATGGTTGTGGGTGCCGCCCTGGCCACCACCAACCGTGTGCCGGTGCTGCTATTTCCCTCTGACCAGTTCGCCACCCGCATTCCGGACCCGGTACTGCAGCAGCTAGAAGACCCCACCACCCTAGACCTGACTGTTAACGACTGCTTCCGTCCGGTCTCGCGCTTCTTTGACCGTATTAACCGCCCCGAGCAGCTGATCCCGTCCCTGCTCAGTGCCATGCGCGTGCTGACCGACCCGGCCGAGACCGGCGCCGTCACCATCTCCATGCCCCAGGACGTACAGGCTGAAGCCTTCGACTGGCCGCTGGAGTTCTTCCGTAAGCGCGTATGGCACGTGCGTCGTCCCGCCGTCGAGAAGGCCGCCCTAGAGCGCGCCGTCGCCAAGATCCGCGCCGCCAAGCGCCCGCTGATCATCTCCGGTGGTGGCACCATCTACTCTGAGGCTTCTGAGCAGCTGCGCGAGTTCGCCTCAGCTACCGGCATTCCGGTGGCTGACACCCAGGCCGGTAAGGGTGCTATCAACTACGACCACCCCTGCTCCGTGGGTGGCGTAGGCTCCACCGGTGGCGACAGTGGTAACCACCTGGCCGACAAGGCTGACCTGATCATTGGTATTGGTACCCGATACTCTGACTTCACCACCGCTTCCAAGACCCAGTTCAAGAACCCCGACGTACAGTTCGTGAACATCAACGTAACCGCTTTCGACGCCGCCAAGCAGAGTGCCGAAATGGTTGTAGCTGACGCCCGTGAGGCCCTAGTTGCCCTCAAGGAAGCCCTGGCTGACTACCACGTTGACGCCGCCTATAGCGAGGAAATCACCGCTGAGCGCGAGGCTTGGGCTGCCAAGGTAGACAAGTGCTACCACCTGGGCCACGGCCCGCTGCCGGCCCAGACCGAGGTATTTGGTGCCCTCAACGAGCTGCTAGGTGAAGAGGACATCGTCATCAACGCCGCCGGCTCCATGCCCGGTGACCTGCAGGCTCTATGGCAGGCCAAGACCCCGGTGCAGTACCACGTCGAGTACGCCTTCTCCTGCATGGGCTACGAGATTCCCGCTGCCCTGGGTGCCAAGCTGGCCCGCCCGCAGTCCGAGGTAGTTTCCATCGTCGGTGACGGTACCTATCAGATGCTGCCCATGGAGCTAGCCACTGTGGCTCAGGAAGGCATCAAGGTTATCTACGTTCTGCTGCAGAACTACGGTTTTGCCTCCATTGGTGCCCTGTCTGAGTCTCGCGGCTCCCAACGCTTTGGTACCAAGTACCGCAAGCGTGGCACCGGCTCGCACCTGGAAGACGAGCAGAACATTCCTGGTGTAGACATCGCCGCCAACGCCGCCAGCTGGGGCATTGACGTAATCGAGGTCTCTACCATCGAAGAGTTTAAGGACGCTTACCGCAAGGCTGAGGCCAGCGACAAGGCCACCATGATCCACATCGAGACCGACCTCTACGGCCCCAACCCGCCCGGCTCCAGCTGGTGGGACGTGGCAGTCTCTGGCGTTTCTCGCCTAGAGTCCACCCAGAAGGCTTACGAGGACTACGTGCGCGACCGCAAGCCGCAGCGTCACTACCTGTGATGACTCTTTAGTGAGCTTTGGCTTACTTAGCGACGACGCCACGTGAGTGGCTAGTAGTGGGCCGGTACCCAAAAAATGAGTGCTGGCCCACTATTGTACTATAAATGTCTTTAAGTTCTGTGCTGATGCGCTAAACTAGGGCTTAAGGCTCAGAGGCTGAGCGAAAGTTAGTGACTAGACGACGCAAAGCGTGCTATATTTGTCCTAACAAAATTAACCGGCTGTTCGGTGAAGAACAGTAGAAAGAGGAGATCATGGCGATTTCACATTGGGTGGACGGTAAGCCCTACACCGGTTCTTCAACCAAGACCATTCCCGTTGAGAACCCGGCCACCGGCAAGGTTGTTGACGAACTACTCATGGCCAGCAAAGAAGACCTGGACCATGTAGTTGAGGTAGCCAAAGCTGCCCAGGCCAAGTGGGCCCGCGTTTCCCTGGCTAAGCGCGTAGACATCATGTTCAAGTTCCGTCAGCTCATGATCGAGCACGCTGACGAGCTGGCCGACATTATCGTGCGCGAAGGCGGCAAGACTCACGGTGACGCCCTGGGTGAGATTGCCCGTGGTCGCGAAACCGTGGACTTTGTGTGCGGCATTAACGCTGCTCTCAAGGGTGAATTCACCGACCAGGCCTCTAGCGGTGTAGACGTACACACCATGCGTCAGCCGGTCGGCGTCGTCGCTGGCATTTGCCCCTTCAACTTCCCGGCCATGGTGCCGCTGTGGATGCACCCGGTAGCCCTGGCCACCGGTAACGCCTTCATCCTCAAGGTAGCCTCCCCGGTTCCTAGTGCCTCGCACTTCGTAGCTCGCCTCTACCAGGAGGCCGGCCTGCCTGACGGTCTGTTCAACGTAATTGCTGGTGACCGTAACCTGGTGGGCGACATCCTCACTCACCCCGGCATTGACGCCATCAGCTTCGTGGGCTCCTCGCCGGTGGCCCACATTGTGCAGGACACTGGTGTGTCTCACGGCAAGCGCGTGCAGGCTCTGGGTGGCGCTAACAACCACGCCATTGTTATGCCCGACGCCGACATCGAGTTTGCTGCCCAGCACATCAGCGCCGGCGCTTTCGGGGCTGCCGGTCAGCGCTGCATGGCCCTGCCGGTAATCGTTGCTGTGGGCGGCATTGCGGAGAAGCTGGTTCCGGCCATCAAGGCTCGCGCCGAAAAGATTGTGGTTGGCCCCGGCACTGACCCGGCCTGCGAAATGGGTCCGGTTATCACCCGCTCTAGCCAGCAGCGCATCACCAAGTGGATCGATGAAGCTGAAGCTAATGGCGCTAGCGTGGTGCTCGATGGTCGCGGCTACAAGCCCGAGGGTGAAGAGTACGCTGACGGTTTCTGGCTGGGCCCGACCATTTTGGATAATGTGGACCGCAAGCTGGACATCTACTGCGAGGAAGTTTTTGGCCCGGTACTGGTAGTGGTGCACGCCGACACCTACGAAGAGGCTATCGAGATCGTTAACTCTTCGCCTTACGGTAACGGTTCCGCCATCTTCACCTCCGACGGCGACACTGCCCGCCACTTTGTGGTTGAGGTTGAGGCCGGCATGGTGGGCGTCAATGTGCCGATTCCGGTGCCCGTGGCCTACTACTCCTTCGGCGGCTGGAAGGAGTCGCTGCTGGGCGACACCCACATCCACGGCCCCGAGGGCGTGCGCTTCTACACCAAGGCTAAGGTCATCACCACTCGCTGGCCCAAACGCGGCGAGAAGGTTGGCTACGTCGGTATGAACTTCCCGACCAACGGCTGATTTCAAAGCGCCAATACCTTAAGTTAGCTTAGACTGCGCAAAGGGTATAAGGTCCCATAAAAAGTAACAAAACCTATCTTGAGCTGCCTAAAAAGTGGTTCAGGATAGGTTTTGTGCGTTACGGGTATTTTCGGGTAAAAACGACGACGTTGCCGGCGAAATCAACGAGATGCTGGAAGTTCAGCGCGCCGAAGCCAGCCAGGAAAAGTGGGGCCTCAAGCAGGTGGTATCACCATTTCGCTAGCCACTCGAACCATTGTTTTGTCCAGATAAAACCCTCGCGATATATTTCCTAGGTACAACCGACAGTCGCAACGTCGCCTGCTTGCCAGTGTCTTGCCAGGGTTGCTTGCGTGCTAGCGCCAAAGGAGGATGGCCTTGAAACTAGCCCATATTGGACCGGTTTACTTGCGCGCATATGCCTGGCTAACTGGCTTGGTGCTGGGAGCTGTTGACGCCGTCGCCGCAGTTTATGTGCTAGCCCACCCGCAGTGGCTGGGGCATATGGTGGCCTGCCTGTGCCTAAGCGGAATCTTGGCGGTGCTGGTGACGCCCCGCCTGGCGGTAGTTACTGGCAGGCGCCCAATTAACTTTGCAGCTTCCCTGTTTATGCTGGCCGGGGCCTGTATCGGCATGGTTGACGCGCACGTGGCCCGCCTAATTGCTTTCGCGCTGATGGGCTTGGGTTACGGAATGAGCTGGGCTAACTTCCCCTTCAGTGTGCATGAGCTGTCGTTGCGTGGCCATAGGCGTCTAACTCCGCAGGTAACCGCCATTATTGGGATCGGTGCCGGGCTGGGGATCGCGGTGGCCTGGGCGGGTTGGCTGTTTAACGGCAGTTATTCACCTACCTTTGCGCTGGTGGTCCTCGCTTTGCTAAGCGCCGGATTGTTGCTGCTAGTGGCCACTTTGCCAGAGTCGCCGGTGTGGTATGCCCTCAAGGGGCGCGAGGAGCAGGCCTTTGCTGCCCTAAAGGCGCTGCATGGGCCGCTGGAGGCCGCCGTCGAACTTGACTGGGTGCGCATGGACTCCCAGATGCTGGCCGAGCAGCAGCCCCTACGCTGGGCGGATCTGAAACTTCCCCAGGTGCGTTCCTCGCTGGTAACTGCCGTGATTTTGCTGTTGGCTCAGGAAAGCCCGGGCGCGGTGGCGCTGGTGGTGCTCACTCCACTGGCGCTGGTGAGTGCGGGCTCTGCTAGCTGGGCGGTGGGCGTGTTTGCGCTGGGACTGGCCCTGATTTCGGTGGTGGCTTGGGTGATAGTGACTCACCCGTGGGGCCAGCGTTATCTGCGAGTGCTTTTTGGCTGCATTGTTTTGGCTTTAACGTCGATGACGGCCCTGGCCACCTTGCCTAAGCTGGGCTTGGATGCCTGGGGTGGGCTGTTGCTAATAATCCTGGTGAGTGCTTCTTTGGCGGTGCAGCGGTGGCTGATTTACCCGGCTTGTCACGGGGCTATTGATACCCGCGTGCCGCCGTGGCTGGTTAACTGGCAGCGCGCCCAGAGTGCTTTGGCCAATGCCCTGGCCCGCTTTGTGGTGTTGGGTGTGGCCGCGCTGGCGGTTGAATTTAGTTTCCAATCTCTGCTAATGGCGCTGTTTGTGTTCTATCTGTGGGTATTTATGCTGGTTATGGTGCGTATGCCCCGCGAGTTGCGGATGTAACGACGACGCCGGGCCGTGGCTGGGTGGCCGTGGCTGGGTGGTCGTGGCTGGGTGGTCGTGGCTAGGCGGCTGTGGCGGGGTGCTGCGGCGCCAGGGTGGCCGTGGTGCTGGGGCGGCTACGGCGTCGTCGCGCGTGCCTAACCGCGTAGCCGGGACCTACTTCCCAAAAAGTTGCACGAACTCCCTTGCGGGCGCAATTGACAGTGCAAATCCTCAATTTCGAGACTTTATGTCACGACAAATTGGGGTTGGTCGGGTAGGCTAAAGCCACTGCATCGGCAGGTGCTTAAAATACGTATCACACAGAGAGGTGGGCCGTAATGGCCAACGAGAGCGTCGTGGAGATCCCCGAAACTATGCGTGCTGCAGTGCTGCGCGACCCGCAGGTAGGCCTGCAGGTAGAGACCATTAAGACCCCGCGTCCGGGTTTCGGTGAGGTGCTGGTTAAGGTTAGCGGTTGCGGTCTGTGCCACTCTGACCTGCACGTTATTGGCGGCGCCATTGCTTTCCCACTGCCCGCAGTGCTCGGCCACGAAGTAGCCGGCCAGATCGTTGAGGTAGGCCCGGGTAACGAGTTTACTGGTCTAGAGGTTGGCCAGCAGGTTGCCGGTGGCTTCCTAATGCCTTGCGGCCGCTGCCACCACTGCAACTCCGGTCACGACGAGCTATGCGAGCCCTTCTTTGAGCTAAACCGCCTAAAGGGTGTGCTCTACGACGGCAAGACCCGCCTAGAGTCCCTCGACGGCGAGCCCATCTACATGTACTCCATGGGTGGCCTGGCTGAGTACGCCGTAATTCCCGCCACCGCCGTGGCTCCTGTGCCCGACAGTGTTGACCCGGTTACCTCCGCCATCCTGGGCTGCGCCGCCATGACCGGTTACGGCGCTGTGCGTCGTGGCGCTGACCTGCGCTTTGGTGAGACCGTGGCCGTGGTTGCCACCGGTGGTGTGGGCTCCAACATCTGCCAGATCGCTAACGCTTTTGGCGCCCGCCAGGTAATCGCTATCGACGTCGACGACGAGAAGCTCGAAGCTGTCAAGAAGTTCGGCGCCACCGCTGTGGTCAACTCCGTCAAGCAGAACGCTCGTGAAGAGGTCCTCAAGCTCACCGACGGCAAGGGTGTAGACGTGGCTTTCGAAGCCCTGGGCATCCCTGCCACCTGGGCCACTGCCATGGACGTACTGGCTGACGGTGGTCGCATGGTTCCGATCGGCCTGGGTGCCGGCCGCCAGACCGCTGACGTTGAGATCAACCGCACTGTGCGCCGCAGCCAGAAGATCCTGGGCTCCTACGGTGCTCGTACCCGCCAGGACCTGCCGGCCGTGGTAGACCTCGCCGCCCGTGGCGTAATCGACTACAACGACCTGGTCACCCGCCGCTACAAGCTGGAGGACGTAGCCGAGGGCTACGAGGCTCTGCGTAACCGCGAAGTTCAGGGCCGCGCCGTCGTGGACATGTCGCTGTGACGCTTTTGGCCTGCTAGCAGGCCATTGATAACAGGCTAGACGGTGCCCGGCACATTAAGTGCCGGGCACTTTTGTATCTTGGCATCTATGTTGTTAACAGCATGAGGGGTTTTGCGCAGCCACTTCTAGAATCTGGCCGCAGGGGAGTGCTTTGGGAGGCAGGTGGTTCTGCTGGAGGCGGTGTGGCTGAGGACGTTGCTGCTGGAGGCGGTGCTGCGGAGGGAGACGACGGCGTCGTCGTCAAAAAATAAAAAGAGTGAGCGAAAGTGGCGGGCAACAAAAAAGGACGCCGGGTGCGTCCTGGGATATTCGGTTAGGCGCCAAGCTTAGGCCTGCCACCAAATGCGGTGCTTACTACTAAGCGCGGTGATTACTGCTGACGCGTATTTATCGGGCGGAGCGTATTTACTGGGCGGCGCGTATCTACCGGGTGAAGGAAACCCCGGAGGGTGGCTGGCGGCGGCTATTTAACTACAGTGGCCACCAGCCACCTGAGGTTTAGTCAGCGGTTAAGCAGGTTAATGCCGGTGTACACACCGATGAAGGTGGCGGCGCTGGCAACTAGGCCGGCGGCGATGGTGATGATGGCGGTGCCGGTGACGGCGCCAACTAGGGCCATCAGGACAACCATGACGGCGATAGCGCCCATGGCCATGGTGAAGCTGTAGAGGTCGGCGTCGCGGGTGTCGTTCTTGGCGACGGACTGGGTGGAAGTAGCGGTGGTGGTGGTTTCGAGTACGGCGGTCATTTTCGTTATCTCCAGGGGTTTGTATGTATTTGGGAGGCTTGGGATCAAGCTCTCTAGCAAGTTACTGCAATCTGTTTCAGAAAATCTTCCGAAACGTTTCGTGTCTCGCTGTTGATGAATACATTACCCGGTCTGAAAAGATTTGTATGCACGAATTTTCGTGAGCTGCGGCATACGTCTGCGCACTGTCGCTAGGCGGTGTGGCGGGCGTCAAAAAAATCAGGTTTTATTACTGACAAACCTAGAGGATTGTTCCAATTAAACGGCACCGGGCGCTCTTCAGTTAGTGACTGAGCGAACGCTTGTGTGATCACTTGCGCAACAATGGCGTCTTGCAGGGTGGCTGGTGGGGTTTCCTCGCTCTCAAGAGCACTCAGGAAACCCTCTAGAGAACTGGCAAAAATCGGGGCGATACGCTCATGCCAATCAGCATCAACATAGCGTTTTACTGAGCGTTGGGTCTGGTGCAGGCGCAGTGCCACGCTAGAACCACGTTGGGTTTCGGCGGCGGCAAATGCACCGCGTGCACTTACTCGCTCGTCATAGCTCAAGCCGTCACGCATGGAGGCGTCCAACTGGCACAGGGCGCCGTTGACAAACCGCAGCGTGGCCACACAGGTGTTGATGGGGGAGTTGGGCGCATTTTCAAGCCGACTGGAGGCTGCGTAAATATCTACCGGCAGGCTGTTAAGTAGCCAGGTGGCCAGGTCAAAGAAGTGAAATAGGCGCTCACGCAGGCGGGCCTGGCGGTGTCCATAATTCTCAAAGGGGGACAGGGAAATGCCGCGTGAAGAGATCTGCAACAGCTCAATGTCTCCCAAAGAGTCATCACAAATACAGGTGCGCAGCTGAATGTAGTTGGGCGCAAAGCGCCGGCACAGATCTGGCATAGCTAGCAGGTGTGCATCGGTGAAGCGCTTGACGTAATCGTTGCCGCTAAGTGCCGAAGTGGTTAGAGGCATCTCAACCAGTACAGGCTTTTGGTGCTCTAACGCGAGATCGAGTAGTTCGGCATGGGAGTCGGTGGTGGACGCGATAATTACCGCATCCACGCTGGGATCGGCAAAAACCTGGCGGGCGCTAGAGGCGGCAATGCCGTGATATTTGCGCGCGGTTAGTTTAGCCAGCTCGCTCTGGGGGTCAAATACCCAGCTCAGTTCTGCGTGCGGGTGCACGGCTAGGTTGGCAGCGTGGAGATTCCCAATGAAGCCTGCACCCAAAAGCGCGACGGTTGCCATTGGGCTAATCCTTTCTGCTAGTGGTTGTAAATAGATGTCGCAGTATTGAGGCAGGTGGAGGCTAAATGAATTAACGACCACGATTTTGAGGTTGGTTACAAGATCAGGGGCTGTGCTGATGCTGTGAAGCCCACCTCACTAAAATTATTTATCTGCCAGTTTTCCTTGTCAATGCGCCAAAAAGTCCGTATCTGTAGGGAGCTGCCAGGGGGAGTGTTGCAAGCCGTCGTGGCCTGCATTCTTATGTAAAGCCTATAAATCGAAGATGGAAAACTTCTATTTTAATAGCTCTTGATTTTGCAAGAAATTGCAACTCAGCGGGTAGGTTTTGGGGAGTTTTGGGTGTTTGCGGCGTCGGGCGCGGGAAAGCAGAACAAGCGGAACTTACACCCTGGGCAGGAGAGACGCGGGCAGGCGTGGGGCCCCTAGCCTAGACGGTTAGCCTTACGCCCTGGGCAGGAGAGGCGCGGTGGCAACAGGGAGTAAGGGAAGCGGAACTTGTGCCTTGGGCGCGAGGCGAGCGACGGCGTCGGGCACAGGGCTGAAAACTTTAGCGGCGGGCAGGTAACCTAAGAAGGTGACCGATTCTGTAAGCCCTGCCGGCGGCCCCAAGCCGGTTCTTGTGGTGGACTTCGGTGCCCAGTACGCGCAGCTAATTGCCCGACGTGTACGTGAGGCCAAGGTCTACTCCGAGATTGTCCCGCACACCATGAGCGTCGCCGACATGCTGGCTAAAGAGCCGGCGGCGATTATTCTTTCCGGCGGCCCTTCCTCGGTTTACCAGGAAGGCGCCCCGAGCGTAGACCCGGCCATTTTCGATGCTGGCGTTCCGATCCTGGGTATCTGCTACGGCTTCCAAACCATGGCGCAGGGCCTGGGTGGGCGCGTGGGCCGCACCGGCACCCGCGAGTATGGACACACCCCCGCCGAGGTGGACTCCAACTCCTGTCTGTTTGCCTCCACCCCCGCAAACCAGGTGGTGTGGATGAGCCACGGCGACTCTGTGCAGTCCGCCCCTGAAGGCTTCGTGGTTACCGCCTCCACCGCCGAGACCCCCGTGGCCGCTTTTGAAGACCGCAGCCGCCGCCTGTTCGGTATGCAATGGCACCCTGAAGTGCTGCACAGCGAGTTCGGTCAGCGCGCCCTGGAGCACTTCCTTTACGATGGCGCCGGCCTGGCTGCCGACTGGACGCCCGGCAACATCATTGATGAGCAGGTTGAGCGCATCCGCGAGCAGGTGGGTGACGCCCACGTAATCTGTGGCCTAAGTGGTGGCGTGGACTCCTCCGTGGCCGCCGCGCTGGTACACAAGGCCATTGGTGACCAGCTCACCTGCATCTTTGTGGACCATGGCCTGCTGCGTGCCGGTGAGCGCGAACAGGTTGAGCACGACTACGCCGAGGGCATGGGTATCCGCGTAATCACCGTGGATGAAACCGAGCGTTTCCTCTCCGCCCTGGCCGGGGTAACCGACCCCGAAACCAAGCGTAAGATCATTGGCCGCGAATTCATTCGCTCCTTCGAGGCGGCTCAGCGCCGCGTCATTGAGGAGGTTGGCGCTGCCGGTGGTGAGATTAAGTTCCTGGTGCAGGGCACGCTCTACCCCGACGTCGTCGAATCCGGTGGTGGCGAGGGTGCGGCCAACATCAAGAGCCACCACAACGTGGGCGGCCTACCTGACGACCTAGACTTTGAGCTGATCGAGCCGCTACGCGAGCTGTTCAAGGATGAGGTGCGCGCTATTGGGCGCGAACTGGGTGTGCCCGAGAAGATCGTGGCGCGCCAGCCCTTCCCCGGCCCCGGCCTGGGCATCCGCATTGTTGGTGAAGTAACCGCAGAAAACCTGCGCGTACTGCGCGCCGCTGACCTGATCGCCCGTGAAGAGCTAACCGCTGCCGGGCTGGATGAGGAAATCTGGCAGTGCCCGGTAGTGCTGCTAGCTGGCGTGCGCAGCGTAGGCGTGCAGGGCGACGGGCGTACCTACGGTCACCCGATCGTGCTGCGCCCGGTTTCCAGTGAGGACGCCATGACCGCCGACTGGACTCGCCTGCCCTACGAGGTGCTAGCGCGTATCTCCACCCGCATCACCAACACCGTCCCCGAGGTCAACCGCGTGGTGCTCGACTGCACCTCCAAGCCTCCGGGCACCATTGAGTGGGAGTGAGTAGCAAAGCCCATTTATAGTCGCGTATTTAGTAAGCGCATGTGAATGGAGCGACGGCGCCCCGGGAGTCAGTCCCGGGGCGCCGTTTTCTCTTACAAGTGCAGTGAGGATAAGGCCGGCAGGGCTTGCGGGACAGTTGAGATGAGTTTTCCATAAACGAACCCGAGTTTTGCCACATTATGCCGGCTTATGGTGTGTAATTGTGATAGTCAGATTCAGTTAACAGAGGAGTGTCGCCGAGCTCTTTGGTAATGTCGTGTAAATTCGCTCAGCTAGAATGGATAATTCTGAAATTGGTTGTTATAGACGGAGGAGTAAACTATGAATAAAATTTCTGAGGATGATAGGATAATATTTCTACCTCAAACAGACCTTTTGTGGAATACCTATTTTGATCGAGTAAATTTACTGTTAGATCGAAAATTAAATTATCCAGAAGATGTGAATGATGCTGTTGAGTTATATCAATGTAAGCGAATGGTCGAATCCTATGGAAATTATTTTGATGATCTCGAAAGAAAGGTGTTGCTAGGCAGAAAGGCCTTTGGGTTAGCGTGCAAATTTATTGCTATCGCGTTAAAAAAGTATTCGTTGTGTGATCTGCTTGAGCGGTGTGATCCTTTTGAATATAGAGAACAACTTCTTTGCTTAATTAGAGATTCTGAAGCATATAAAAAAATAAATTGCAGGGATGTTGGGGAGGCTCTTGAATCGTCTTTCGATATTATCGATTATATATTGTTTCAGCGAGAGCTTGTTGTTGAATTTGATCAACAGATTAGAGATTACTTAATGTCCAATAAATGCGATGCCGCTGAAATATTAATAAATAATTTTGCGCACCCTAGCTATGGTGGGAGGAAAGGCAGTGAGAAAAAGCCTGTTGCCCCAAAGTCGCTAACTGTAGAAGATGTTAATTCAATCATGCTTGACTATATAAAGAGCAGCTCTTGTAATCTTAATTATTTAAACAATATTGTTTCGTGGCCCAAAAATGTGGCAGGCTTGAACTATAGGCCATCTAGGGAGGTTGTTGTTGAGGCGAAAAAGAAGTATGATTTAGAGGCTGAAAAACTATTTTCTGAAAGCTGCTATAGGTATACCTATGATCTAGCGATTGATCCAAATCAGGAAGAATATAAACTTGAGGAAGCTCTAGATCATGGTGTGTCGGTAAAATTTAAAGGAAAATGGCTCAATAAATATATGGATTATGCTACTATTCTAAATAATTTTATCTATATATTCGACTACTTTATGGACAAAAGTGGTTTGCTTTGTATGCCATCTAACCCCTATGCGGTAAATGCTTTAATTTCGTCAATTAGTTCAGATGGCCCAAATTCTTACCCAAAATCCACTGGGTTTCTTTCTAGAAATTTGCTGGCAATTTACTGTATGAAGCTATATGTGGCTTTCTTGAAAAAATCTGATATTTATTTAGAAGATGTTATTGAATGGGCTTTTAATTCATATATGAAGGAAGAGTTGGGGGTTGCTGGTTTCAGTATTAGCCTTCCTTCTAGGGGTGCCTCTGCTTTGGATTGCTGCAAGTTAATAGGTCCTGAGATTGAAAGAATTCTGATTGCTTACCAAGTTTATGCTGAAATGGGTGAAGTTGATCCGTATCATTGTCAAAAAATTGGATTTAAAAATTTTTCCGAAATACCTTCCGCTGTGAGTCAAAAATATGCTGAACCGGGCATCGAATTTGAAAAAATCTCTACTTTGCTATGCTCTGATCGGTCTCCTCTTGCGCATTCAAAAAAACATCCCGACGCACCCCCTTCTTTTTTGGGATTAATTATAGATAAGGAGGCGAATAGAAATGATTTTGCGAAAGTATATCAGCGACATATTGATCTTCTTGTCGAATATGGAATTGTAGCGATTAGTGATTCTGGGAAAATTTCTGCTACAAGTATTGCGCTTATTTTAGGGCTAATATGGCAGCGTGGTGCTGTTGTTACATATAGGCGTGATGAGAAATCTAGGGGAGAGCTGACTAGCTTGGAACAAAAAGGTTGGCTGAAATTTACTTCTAATTTGTTCACTCAGCGTGAGTCAGATTATTTAAGTTACATGTTCAATAATGCTAAATTTGATGACGCTAAAGCTCTTAGAAATAAATATGCGCACGGTGGTTTTAGTGTTGAAAATCCTAATTCTTCTGAATTTGAAGAAGATTATATTGCCCTACTTGTTGTTTTGATGTGCGTAACGCTCAAAATTTTTGATGAGTTACATTTTAATATTAAGCCTAACTTAGCAAAAGGTTCTGTCGTTTTCCCTGTAATTAGCATGGAATCTTAATATTTATCAATACTTACGCTTTGTAGATTTGATGAATGTTGCAATTGTAGGTTTGTAGCCTACAATTGCAACATGGTGCGAGCGAATCATCTGGAAGCTATAGCCCAACTCTCAGAATCTGAGGGCGTCTTTACAACTGCCCAGGCTGAACGCATGGGCATACCACGCGATGCTCTGCATGATGCAGTTGAGTCTGGTCGACTTGAGCGTGTCATTAGAGGTGCTTATCGCATGGTCGGGGCTGGCTCCTCATATACAGATGAGCTCGCAGCTATTTGGAAACTGACTGCGCCAGAAAACTTTAGTTATGAGCGGATGCGTAGCTCGAATTGGGATGGCATAGTGATTGGGGGCGCCACTGCTTCATCACTGCTTGAGCTGGGTGATCTGCATCTGTCGCCTTACCGCATTTACGCTCCAAAGCGCATAAATTCGCGAAAAACTGTTGCTAGTTTTGTGAAGAGGAAAGTTGCCCGGGATGAGGTGACTTTTGTGCAGGGGCTACCTGTTACGCGTCCTGAGCGCATTGTGTTTGACCTTGTGTTAGATGATGAAGATCTCTCGCTGGTTGCTGATGTGCTTATAGAAGCTTCCTACGTGAATCGCGATTTTGATTTTAAAAATCTGGCAAATTATCTGCGTGATTACTATTCTGCTAGCCAGGCCAAGGAAATATACGAAGGTCTACTTGCAGATGCAGGCTTGTCGGAAGTTGTAGTTAGATGAATTTCATTATCGTAGTGCCTCTTGCCTTTAATCTACTATAAGGACTTTAATTAGTTATCGTTTGTGCCTTATTAAAGCCTTTTGTGGCGATTTCAGTAACTGTGGCTACGGCGTTTACTGTCGAGGTAAAGTCAATGTCCTTGGCGTAAGAATGCCTTAATTTGTAGTTTTCCCACTGACTTAAGAGTCCTGCATCTTTACGCATTTCCTCCAAAAGGGAATTGTATGATTTCATGACAGAAACACTATTTCGTTTCTTGCATGTGGCAAAAAGGGCGTTTCCTAGTGTTTCCTGATCTACTTTGTCTGCTCTCAGATGCCAGAGCTCATACACGTCATAGAAATCTCTGATTCGTGTGTTTGCGATACTTCTAGCAAGTATTGTTTCCAGCTTTTCCGAGAGTACTGTTTCTAGTGGATAGGCTAATACAGTCGAAGATCCTTCACTGAAAACAAAGGGGTAGTCGTAAACGATTGCTGATGGGGTAATCTTGTCTCCTGTTGTGACATCAACAGTTATTGATACGTCAAGAGGTGCATATTTTGCTTTTAAAAATACGCGAATTCCAGGATATTCATCTATTTCCCGTATGTCTGCAGTTCTAACTAACTCGAACTCTAGAGAGTCGTCGATTTCTATGGCGCAGATCTGTTTGAAAACTTCAGTGGCTTTTTCGTGTGTGAGTTCAAATCCGGTGACGGTTGTATCCAAGTCTTTCGTGGTGCGACGTTCCACCCCAATTAATGATCCGATAAGCATGCCTCCTTTAACAATAATGCTATCCCTCCAAATGGAACGAGAGATCCTGTCTATTAGCCGCTCCAACATGTAATTTTGCAGCATTAGCTGTGGTGATACTCCAGCTGCTTTTGCTTTGTTGTTTATGAGTGCCTTTAACTGCATTGCATTTTTAGTCTTCATAAAAGCACCTCCAGATACTTTCGGATTTTGTTTTTAGTGCCTAATACTTCCGCATATTCAAGCAGTTTGGGTAAGCTTCGAATACTTGAGGTTAGATAAGAACGAATTGCCGGGTTGAGTCTTTGGGTATCAGGACTGATAGTTCCTCTTAGCATGTCGCACAAGGTGCGCTCGGCGTCATATGTACGTACTTTATTTCCGTAAGGTGTCCCAATCTCTGTGATTCCTAGTTCGTGGAGACCTTCAGGTGAAGATTTAGTAATTATCTCAGATTTTTTAGCTACAGAAGTGTTGTACCCCTGAGGGAACGATAATGTAAGTTTTTCTGGGGCTTGATCGGAAAGTGATAGTAGATAAAGTGCAGTGTCGTGGGAAAACACCCCTCGTGCGAACCGGTGTTGTGTAACTACGTATTCGTCTTCCCAAGCTTCGGGTGTGCGATATAAGCCGCGTTCAACTTTGACTAGACGGCCTTCCTTCACGGCGCGAGTGAGTTCGCGTCGCTGGATGCTGCAGCTAGTGACGTTAGCTGTCGTAATGAATCCGTTGTTGGATTCTGCTATCTCTATCAAGCGGTCCGTTTTCTTACTCCTGAACAACTAAGCTATAGAATTAAAATTATTATAGCATCAATGTTCAAGTGGCTTTGACTACCTCGCAAGATGAAAGTCAGTATCACTCTGGCTAGATGAATTTGGGGGTGAGGCTGGTGGGGCAGACCTTGATTTGACTGGAGCCACTAGCGGCGTCGGGCATTACCCTGGACGCAAAGCAGCAGGCCAATGAGGGTGGTGGCGCCAATTGCAGCCACAAACGCAACGTTAGAATCCAGTTTCAAAGCGGGGATACCCATAAACATGCCGCAGAAGTAGGGGATAAGCCAAGCCAGCCAAACGCCCACGCTGAAACGGTGGAAACGCTCCAAACGTTCACGGTTTTTCTTAACAAAAACCACGCTGGCCCACAGCGCGTGAATCACCATCAGCACGATCGCCAATGCCCCAGTGATCGCGTGCGCCGGGCTGGCCGAATTACCCTGCGCAATAACCGACATGACCGCCGTCCCCGCAGTGTCGCAGGCCAGACCCAGGTAGAAAAACACGATGTGGCTCAGCTTTAGCGTGCCCGCACGGCGCTCGGCAAACACGCCGATAGTGTAAAAAACCAGCGCGAACGTAATAGCACTTGAAGCGATAGCAACCATGAGTGACCATCCTGACGGTGTCGTGGCAAAACCCCAGCGGTGTCAGGGCAAAACCTTTGGCGGACTGTTCACAATCAATGCTAAAAACACCTGCGTGAACATCAATGGCGCTGTGTTCACGGACAGAGGGCGTCTTTACTTCTCGCCGTCAACGTCAGGGACGTGAGTGGCGAAGAACTCCGCGACGTCAGGGGGCTGGATTCTAGTGGTGGTTGCAACACGGTCTGATTGATTGGAGTGTGTTGTGGC
>ERZ772904.59-NODE-59-length-38399-cov-6.01998_pt1 | contig 38399 bp, 21 predicted proteins | sample MGYA00512122_ERZ772904 | MGnify/ENA primary metagenome ERZ772904 (study PRJEB29015, sample SAMEA2738104) | human oral metagenome | biome: human oral; feature: human-associated habitat; material: saliva | place: China | collected 2269 ... | reverse complement strand
TTCAAAACTGCTCCACAAATGAGGAAAGTACCATTTTGGACTATTCAATTGTCAAAGAACAAATAAAAAATCTCCTCATTTTCACACTCTATGAAATTGAGGAGATTATTTTCTAAAGCGAATTTTATCAGGAAAATCTGTCAATCCCAATAGGTAGTCTGTACTGACATCGTAAAAGTTTGAGAGAGTTACCAATACATCTGCTGTTAAGGCATGCTCACCCCGTTCAATTTTAGCATAAGCTGAGTTTGTAAACGAAAGTATTCTAGCTATTTGTTTTTGGGTCAAATCGTGATCTTCCCTCAAATCTCTCAAACGTCTGTACATCTAGCTTTCTCCTGAGAAAAGTATAATATATAAAACTAAGAAATCATTCAAAGTGTCCAAATTGGACATTTTGAACTAAAATTAATTTATTAAACACTTCTCATAAGCATATCTATTATAGGTTAGACAATATTAAGAAAGACGGTCAAAATCTATTAACCGTCTAAAAATAAAAATTAATTGTCTAACTTTTTGGAGTCAGTACATTCATAAGGATCATTAACTTATTTTTTACAAATCTACATTTTAATAAAGATGAATAAGTCTTAACAACAAATTAAGTGATTACTGGAAAATTTATCAATTCATACCAACGAAAGCAAGTCTTTTAAATTCACTTTTTCTATTTTACAATTATTAGAACATCCTTTGCTACAAACAGCAATGTAATAATTTTCATTGCAAAAAACATGAATATTAGTACCGTTAAAATTAATGTCATTTGATTCTGAAGATACTATGTTTAATTTATCAAAATCTTGATTTAATCCCAATCCTGTATATTTTGTATACGCTTCTTTAATAGCCCAAATTCTTAAAAATTCAATATTAGAATTGTCATGAGTAGATAAATACTCTATTTCATTTGTGGATAGTACACTACTATAACAATTCTTTTTTATTTCAACTATATCCTGAATATCTACACCAACTGGATTATCCGAGATAGCACAAATCACCTTTGATTTAATATGGGAAATATTAAAATGTATATTTGGATAATTAGTGAAATATGGTTTGCCAAAATTAGTGTAAGAAAATGATAATCCACTCAATTCAGTATTAAAAATTTTTTTAATACCGTAAACAGTCAACAAATAAGCAATTAATGAATTACATTTATCTTCATAGTTTTTAAACTTATTTACATAGTTCCTTCTATCAATAGGTAACTTTATCATTAATCTATTGAAATTTAGAATGGAGAAATCTTCATCAGAAAATATAAAAATCTTAAGTACTCCAGGTTTCATTAAACTTCCTTTTCTATAATATTCTTATTTACAATTATATATAAATAATTTAAATCAGATTTTGAACTTGAAATATTTAATTAATCTTAGCTTTTATTGTTTATAATACTAAATTTAAGTATTGTGTGTAATATTCGAGGTTATAAATTAAAGTAATACAATGAACCATTAGAAGTTTTTGTAATAAATATAAACAAGTCTTGTATGCTCTATTCTTGCATACAACTATACAGCATATAGAAGTAACCTCTCTCTCTTAGCAATTCATCGAATTTTCCATCTTCAATGATTCTACCATTCTTTAATACTAATATCTTGTCATATTTTTTTAACATATTTGAATATAATTTATGAGTGACAATAATTCGGGTCGTATTTTTTAAATCAAGTATGGCATTTTCTACCTCAAATGTTGTTTCAGTATCTAATGACGCTGTAGCTTCGTCCATTATAATTATCGGTGTTTGCTTTATTAATGTTCTCGCAATCGAAACTTTCTGTTTTTCCCCACCAGATAAATTTTTACCATTCTCACCACACATGTATCGTGTTCCCCTTGCATTACAAATATTTGATAGACCAGAAAATTTAATGGCTTTATTTACAATATCTTGATCAAAATGTTTATACATTGTAACGTTATTTTCTATAGTAGTATCAAAAATAAAAACATTTTGTTGTACGACAGAAAATAGATCGCTAATATTTTGTGGACTAATACTACTTACGCTTACTCCATCGATCTGCACAGAGCCTTCATTTGGTTTATTAATACCCAATAAGATATTTAGAAGGGTAGTTTTACCAGACCCACTTGTTCCCACAATTGCGTAACTTTTTCCTTTCTCAAATGTGAAATTTAAATTCTTTAGTACATCCTCGTTGTTATCATATCCAAAAGTCACATTGCAGATTTCAATTTTATTATCGAATTGTTTTTTTAAAATCAAGTTACTATCATTGTTTTCAATAAGGTAATCATTAATTTTAGTTATAAGTTCATCAGCAGCCTTATACTTAGAGATAACTGTAGGTAATTTTTCAAATGGTGTTATTATGTAATTAAACAATTGAATAAAGGCAAGCAAAGTACCAACTTTCAATTCACCTTTAATAGCAAGATAACCTCCTATACCCATCATTGCCATTACAACGAAGTAACCAATAAAGTTTGTCCAAATTTCAATATTTGTTATATTGTTTCTCCTATGTCTCTTCTCAGTTTCAACGTTTAGATTTACTTTGTTAAATACGTTTAGTATTTCATCCTCAGCATTAAAACTTTTAACTACTGAAAAACCACTTAGCATATCTTTAATACTAGACGTATATAATTCATTTACTAACGATACATTTTTTTCTGAATTTTGAACTTTTTTACTAAATATAAGGGAAACAGCTAAAGGAAGAATCGAAAGCAACAATACAATAATACATATCCTGATATTTAATATCGCCATTGAAACTATACCACAAATAAGGAGCGTTATTAATTTTAATATAGTGAAGTAACTTTCAACAAGATTAATCTCTATGGAATTCACATCATTATTTAAAGCTGATATAAATCTTCCAGTCTTACTAGTATTAAAAGAATTTGTATTTAAGTTTAAAATTTTACGAAAAATATATTCTTTGTAGTTACACATTATTCTAAAAATAATGTTATTTCTATAATATCTAAGCAAATAACTAAATATTACATTTACTACTAAAACTAAAACACCAACTACCAAAATAGAGATCAGCTTATTTAGTGAACCGTCAGATGCAGAATTCAATATCAGCATCAATATAATTGCAACAGCTATTTCGAATCCAACTGATAATACTGTTAATAGGCTAGCAATACAGAAATAACCAAAGTTCATTTTAATGATATTCTTCAAAATGATCACCTTTCCTTTTTAGTATCTTATCGTAAATCAAACGGAATGTATTGTTACCAGCCTTTCTCATCTAACCAAGCTTTCAATTTCTTTTCTCTAGAGCTTGTATCTTTTTCTAATTGATCAAATTCAAACACACCTTTAATATTGCCATCAAGCAAGTAAATTACCTTACTAGCGTACGAAGCAATTTTGACATCATGAGATACAAACACAACAGTTGTCCCCTCGTTATTAATGGTTTTAAAAATCTCCATTACATCATTAGAAGCTTTAGAGTTTAATGCTCCTGTAGGTTCATCTGCAAATAAAACTTTTGGTTTATTTATTAGTGCCCTACAAATACAAGCTCTTTGTAATTGACCGCCTGAAACTTCTGATACCAAGCGATCCTTACAATCTATAATATTTAATTTTTCCATCAAACTCTTTGCACGATTTAAAATAAGTTCTTTTTTTTCTTTACGGAGAATTAGAGCAGGAAGTATAACATTATCTATTATACATAAATTTTTTAACATATGCATTTGTTGAAAAACAAATCCCATATCTTCAAGCCTATGTTTCATTCTTTTCTTTTCTTTAAGTCTGAATAACTCATAATTTAAAAACTTTACACTACCGGAATCAAAATCATGCATACCACTTATTGAGTATAACAATGTCGACTTTCCTGATCCTGATGGCCCCATTATAGCAATAAAATCACCTTCATGAATATCAAAATTAATTTCGTTTAATATTTTTGTATTCCCATAGTACTTTATTAAATTTTTAGTTGAAATAATACTTTTATTCACATTTCTCACCTCTTTTAATCACTTATCGATTCAAAGTTAATTTTATTAATTTGTATTAAACCAAGCAGTATTCCTAAAATAGTTATTGTTAAAAACATAACGGGAACAAATATATATGATTTAACTAAATCAAATTCAAGATTTATTTGAGCAATTCCATAATTTCCTAGTGCACTTTGTATAAAACTACTTCCAAATATTATCGATAAAGAAATTCCCATAAAAAGTGATGTAAGTAAAACAATAATAATCCTGCTTCCTTGCCAGGTTCTAATTAATGACGAATTTGACCCAATAGATTTCAAAACTGCAATTTGATTCTTCTCTCGATTAATAAATAAAACAATAAAAACATATGAAAGTAAAAGAATAATTATGAAATCAACAATAATTATAACAATTACAGCCGAATTAACTGCTATAGTTAATGATTGCACTGAATTTCCCAGGTATTCTTCAGCGGAGTAAATTGTCAATTTGGGGAATTTTTTCTTTAGATTATAAACAGAAAAATTTGTTTTCTTTGTGAAATTTCCAATATATTTTACTGAAAGAATATAATCTTTTTTAAATTTATCACCTAGTTTGACAACTTGTCCACCATTATAAACAGACTGAAAAATACCAACAACTTTACATTTTGTCTCTTTATCACCCAATTTTAATCTAATATTATCACCAATCGAAATATTATATTGTTTTGAAATAATTGTCGTTACTGCAATTTCGTCATCTTCAATGGGTGCATTTCCTACGAGAAAAGTACTCTCTTTAAAATTGTTATCACTAATTAAAAACGTTATATTTTTTTGGGTAGTGCCAGAGTTAGAAATCAACAATGCATTGCCAGCATACTCCTTTGTTAATTCCACAGACAAATTATTGTTCTGAAATTCATCGGTCAATTCTTTAAAATCTCGATTAGTCTTTTCAATATTTACAAAGCCATTATCGTCATAAATTTCACGATTCAATACATACATATCTCCATATGAAATTCCTGAATAATTTTTTATAAATCCTTCTTTATTAATGGTATAATTTAACGCCAATGGAATTTCTAAAATAAAAATGCATAAGGTAAATATGGTTGATAAAACAATATATTGTTTCCGTTTTGAAAGTACTTCGTTTGTGGCTAAAGTTGTTCCAATATTTTTACATTTTGTTCTATATATCTTAAGGACATTTTTATTCTTATTCCTCTTTTCGATTTGATCATGTAAAAATTCAATTGGACTATATTTTTTTATTTTTCTCATTCCAATATACATTAAGAAAACAATTGAAGCAACCATTACCATTTCCGAAATCAAGCAATATAATAATATTTCAGAAATATCAGGAAGTATTATCGATTTGGAGTAATCTAATATAATTAGATTTGTTATAAATAGTGACAGAACAAAACCAATTCCTCCTCCAATTATAGAAAGTATAATGTATTTATAAAGGTATAAACTTTTAATTGTTGTTATAGGTATACCAATAGCTTTCATTACACCTATGTTTTTGTTCTCATCTCTTATTAAAGCATTTATTAAAAATAATAAAATTAAAATAACTATAGATACAACTATAATGCTTATTAGTAACAATAAAGCTGCGATAATGCCGTTATCCATAAAATTTGAAAGAGAGAAAAGCTCTTTTGAAAATACTGCGGTAGGTATATAACCAGTATTGTTAGTAAAATCTTTTTCGAAATGAGAACTATTATAAGTATTATCAAAAACAACTGAACTTAAATTAAACAAATACTTTTTATCTATTAATTTCTTCAATTTTGAGTAATCGTTAGGGTTCATCATTATCCTTTTTATTGACATCATACTTGAACCAAAAGAAGGATCTTTAAAGAAGCCTCTTACTTCAAAAACAAATTTATCACGTGATAAATTAATTATTAATTTATCTCCTTGTTTTATATCATATAATTTTTGAAAATAATAAGGTATATAAATACTGCCTTCTGAAATTTTTTTAATCTGTTTATTATCCTTATCAATGACAACGTTTAAATTTTTCGGAAGAGTTGAGAACATATATGTGACACTAGGTGAAAGCGATTGAAAGCTCTTACCGTTCGCAGAAAACTCTAAATTATTCTTTTCTACTACTATTGTTTGAGTTGTTTCAAATGATGAGATTTTATTACTATTATCAAAATAACGATTTATTTCAAAATCTTTTTTTTCTGATGATGAAATGTATATCATCGCATCACCAATTTTACCCGTTTCAGTTAGTTTTTCCCCTCCACCAGAACTAACAAGTAAAAGATTTACACTAGTTGCTAAAAGTAGTCCAGCAATTGTAATTATCAACAGAACAATTAAATTTATCACTTTGTTTCGAGATAAATCACGAAAGATTTGTTTAAATATCAGCATAACTGCATACCTTTCTATTATGATTTGTTTAAAATTTATTTAAAGATTGAAATGCATTGCTGAGCATAGAACGCACACTATTTTCACTTTCTAAAGTAGTCAATAAGCCTTCAAAATAGATAGTATTATCTTTAAAATATATATTAGTTATGGGAATGCCTGAACATTTTTTACTGCTATTTTTTTCAAAACCAGTAATTTGTTTTGCAACGTTTCCTAAAGTGATTGTGTTATTCAAAACTGGTATAAAGCTATATGAAGTATCTATTATTTTTTCTAATACTTCATCATCTGCAAATAAAATATGATTACTAGATAAATCGTTATTATATAAAAATGTGAACTTTTCTTTATAATGAGTTTGTTTAAAAATGAAAGAATCTGAATTAGTATGAGGGATAAATTGTAAAAACAAACCTACATCATTAGTAAAATCATAATTTTTTGTTTTTCTTATAACATTTAAAGTGAAATATGCTAATTCTTCAAGTCCAAATGCATATTTTAAGCTTCTGATCCATGCACTTTCAACTAAATCGAACAGATCATACAAATTGTTATTATTAATGTTAATATTTTCAACCTTATGATTTATCATTATCAAATCTTTTGATGCAATTTTTTTGTTTTGATTTTTTACTTGAGTAGTAAATTTGTCTAATTCGAAAACTTGGTAAAATTCCCTTTTTACATTAGGACTGATTGTTTTATCGAAGAAATCAACATAATTCTTATAATCACTCGTTTTATTATTATTTTCATTTTTAAAACTCACATTTTCAATATAATCCTGTAATATCTGACCACTAACACCATCAAATACGATATGTGAAATAATACTTAATAGAAGTATTTCCTTACTATTTACTTTAAAAGCTACTGTTAATGCTATAGGTCTTAGAATTAGTTTTTCTAAAAACTGTTGAATAAATTCCGAAAAAATATTTATCTCATTAATTTGTTGTTTTTTATCAAGTTTAGAAATATCAAATAAAGGTATGCTTATAGTATCAAAATCCAAATTACTAATTATTTTTTTAGAAGACTCGCTTAAATTTATCCAATCATTCAAAATAGGAAATCTAGTAATTGCTTTCTTCCAAACTATATTACAATAATCTTCATCATTTATATTTGATGAATGATTAATAATATTGCTTTCTATTTTGCAAGTTTTTGCACCAATATCATAGCAAAATAATTGTGCCTTATTTAACTTGTACTCAACACCTACTATATTCTTTTGTTTATTTTCTATTTTATCTAAATATGTCTTTAACTCTTTTAGTTCACTATTATTTATATTTTTTTCGTTATTTACGGATTTATTAATAATAGTAAAATTATTTTGATTCAATAATTTTCCAACAGTATTTGCTATATTTTTTATATTTTGTCCCCTCATTACATCTTTAACTGAAATATTTACACCGAATTTAGAGTGGATAAAAGAAATTAATTTAATAATATCAATTGATGAGCCTCCTAATTCATAAAAACTACAAGTAGTACTAACATCATTAACATTTAGCACGGTTTTAAAAATTTTAATTATTTCTTTTTCTAAATCAGTCGATGTTGTATTTGTTCGATCAATTGCTATAGAATTTTTTTCAAATTTTGTTAGAAGAAGTTGCTTGTCTACTTTTCCATTAATCGTCAGAGGAATATTGTCAACTCTTATGAATGCTTTTGGGATCATATTTTGGGGAATCAATTCTCTAAGAGATTTAACTAAAAAATTAATATTTAAAAACTGATCTGATATATAAAAGCAAATTATTTGCTTCTCCCCTGTTTCTGTTTCTTTAAGAATTACAATTGCATCCTTAATTTTTGGAATTTTTCTTATAGCTGCCTCAATATCCTCTAATTCGATTCTATAGCCATGAATTTTTACTTGATTATCAAGTCGACCAAGATATTCAATCATACCGTCTTCTCGCCACATACACAAATCACCTGTTTTATATACTAGTCCTTTAGCATAAGGATTTTTTATAAACTTATTTTTAGTTAAAGTAGGTTGATTAAGATATCCCATGGCTACTCCTGATCCACCTAAGTATAACTCTCCAGGAAGGCCGATTCCACATAATTCTTCTGAATTAACGATGTAAGCTTGTACATTTTTTATAGTTTTACCAATTGGTATAGAAGATTCCTGTTTATTTATTTTATAAGATAAAGCAAAGGTTGTAGTTTCAGTAGGTCCATATGCATTGCTTAATTTAATTTTCTTGTTATATTGCAATAATTGATTAATATGAGAAACTGAAACTTTCTCTCCTCCAACCATAAGGTACTTAATAGAATCAAACATAGAAATTTCATTTGCAATATACTGATTAAATAGAGAAACAGTTAAAAACATTGTTGAAACTTTTCTATCAATAATATATTGCTTCATTTTTCTAATATCTAATAATAATTCTTCATCTAGTATATGTAATTCTCCTCCGTGAACTAATGTTGCCCATATTTCAAAAGTTGAAGCATCAAATGCTAATGAGCCAGTCTGTGCAGTAATCATATTATTATTTAAATCAGTATAATCAGAATCATATACTAAACTTAAGATATTTCTTTCAGATACCATTACACCTTTTGGAGAACCTGTAGTACCTGATGTGTATATTATATAAGCTAATCTAGAAATATTTTTTTTATTTTTTATTACCGGATTTTTTTGATGTACCATTAATGCTTTAATATCAATTGTTGGGCTAAAATTCGTAATCTCAGATGCTGAGTTAATAATTAGTTTTGGATTGCAATCATTTAAAATCATTTGAATTCTATTTATTGGGTTTTTAGAATCAATGGGAACATAAACTGCCCCAATTTTTATAATTGCATAAAATAGTACGATTGTTTCAATGTTTTTGTTACAAATTATTGCTACTTTATCACCTTCTTCAATACCATTAATTTGTAGAGAATAGGCGCACGAATTTGAAAGTTCTTCTAATTGCTTATATGTTATATGTTGATCTAAATATACAACTGCAGTTTTATCGGGAAACTTAATTGAATTATTTGATATGATTTCTGATAGTGAGACGTCTACATCAAAATATGCTTCTCTGTTTGTAAATTTAGACAATATCATATTTTTTTCCTTTAATGTACAAACATTAACATTATCTATTATATTAGATGAACTATCTAACAAAGAGAGATAACAATTATATAAATGATCTATCATATAAGACATTACTCTCTCATCAAACATTCCCGTCCTATACTCAAACACTATCTCATAGTAATCATTAATTAGATTAATACTTATTGTCAAATCAAATTTTGTTTCAGTAAGATCTATATCTCTGATTTTAATATCTACATTTGGAATATTAAAACTTTGAACATTGATTATATTGTTGTATGTAAACATTGTGTTCAAAAAAGGTTGAGCAACATTTTGAAAATCTAAGTTTATCTGTTTAGCAATTTTCTCAAATGGATAATTTTGATGTTCAAATGAATTCAGACAAACACTTTTTACATAGTGAAAAAAGTCATTACAAGTGCTTAATTTATCAATTTTAAATCTAAGAGGTAAGGTATTTACAAACATCCCAATTAAATTTTCTGTTTCAGGGATTACTCTGCCACTTGAGGGTACTCCTATAACTAAGTCAGATTGCTTAGTATATCTATTTAATAAAATAAGAACACCTGATAATAGAAACATGAATTCTGATATATCCTTACTTTTTGCATAATCACGTATTTGGGAGCTGATCAAAGGATTAATTTTCTTCCGTATTGTGGTTGCAGATTTATCTGAATCATTAATATTTCTTGAAAATGGGAATTTGATTAATTCTGGAATAGTTTTATATATAGACTGCCAATATAATTTATCTTGAACATTGTTATGTTTATTTATCCACTCACTATAATCCTTATAGTGCCATTTTAATTGTTTTTTTGAATCCCCTTTATATAATTCAAATAATCTTTCGAATAGTAGTTTTACACTAATTCCATCACCAATTAAATGATGCCAATCAAGTAACATGTAATATGAATCTACATTATACTTAATAATTTTCAATCTGATAAGACTTGGTTCGTTAAGTTTAAATGGTTGAACAAAACTTTTTGTCGCTGAATCATAAATTCTATTATTAAAAGTTTCAATATACTCAAATTTACAATTAGCAGATGAATGAACTTTCTGCATTGGAACACCATTTGTTAATATGAACGAAGTACGTAATATTTCAGTTTCATCAACTAAATTTTGAAAAGCTGATTTTATCTTATCAATATTGAATTCTCCATTAATTTCTATAATAATTGGCATATTGTATCGAGTTGATTCTTCATCCTCTATAGAAGAAAAATATATCATTCTTTGAGAAGGAGATAATGGATATTCATCTTTTTCATCAGCTTTTTTAAGATGATTAATATCATTATTTACAATAAATGGTACAAATTCTTCAATAGTTGGATGATCAAATACATGACTAATTGGAATCTTATAACCTAACTCTAAATCAATTTTATTAACTATTTCTAAAAGCTTTAGAGAATTTCCTCCAATTCTTATTAAGTTATCTTTAATTCCAACTTTATTGAGCGAAAGTACGTCTTGGACAATTTTACAAATTTTTGTTTCAAGTTGTGTTCTTGGTTTACAATATTGGTATGATATTTTATGAACATTCTTTGGTAGTAAATTTTTATCAATTTTACCATTTAAAGTTTGGGGAAATTCTTTAACTTTACAATAGTAGGTTGGAATCATATAGGAAGGTAATTTAGACTCTAAAAAATTAGCTAATTCCTCAAATGAGACATAATTATTTTCTACAAAGTATACAACAAGATTTGGATCTTTACTTTTATTCTTTTTGGAAATTACTATTGAATCTTTAATACCAGGAAATGATTGTACAACCGTATTTATTTCACTTAATTCAATACGATAACCTCTTATCTTAACCTGATCATCTAAACGTCCAAGATATTCTAAAATACCATTCGTATTGAAACGGCCCAAATCTCCAGTGCGATACATTCTTAGTTTTGTATTGGGTTCTATTTTGAAATGTTCTCTAGTTAATTCAGGCAGATTATAATAGCCTTTTGCAACACAAGTACCTAAAATACATATTTCTCCTGGTATTCCAACGCCACAAATCTCATCTTGATCCATTATAAGGATTTTAGTATTCCAAATAGGATTTCCAATTGGTACAGGTTTACTTTCTATTTCATTTAAATTAATGATATAATCACAACAACCCACTGTTGCTTCTGTAGGGCCATATTCATTATGAATTTGCATATCTTTACCATATTTATCTATAAATTTTTTTATAGTATGGCTTTCTAACTCTTCACCCCCTATTATTATCGTTTTTAAATTTTTATTAAGATTTCCATCCAACATAGAAGCAATTTTCAAATGTGAAGGTGTTAATTTAATAATAGTAATTTCAGGATCTGAGAATATAGTAGTTATATTGCTTATAACATCTTCTTTATAAATTTTAAGTTTTGAGCCACTACATGGACCTCCAAAAATTGTTGTATTTGTAAGATCAAAACAATAATTTGTAAACAATGGAATAACTTGTTGACCTTTAAAATAACTTTCTAAAGTATATTCTATGTAATTCATTAAGCTTCTATGTGCTACTTGTACTCCTTTTGGGTCTCCCGTTGTCCCTGAAGTATACATAACATAAGCTGTTAAATTTGGGTTTGCTTTTGATAGAAAGTTTTTTTGTGAATATTTTAAATCTTTTATGTTAATATCAAGTTTAGCAATATTAGTTTTAATCTCACGATTACTAATTATAAACTTTGGATTACAGTTTTTTACAATATATTTGACTCTAGAAATTGGATAATTCATATCAATCGGAACATATGCTGCTCCATTTTTCATAACTGCATAAATTGCTATCAACATTTCTATTGAGTTTTCTAAATATAATGCTACAAAATCCCCAGGTTTTATTCCCTTATTTTTAAGAAAAAATGCATAAAAATCGATATATTTTTTTAATTCTCCATATGATAAACAAACATCACCATCATCAATAGCTGTTAGGTTAGAATACTTTTGAGCAATTTCTTCAAATAAATCTAATACGGTTTTATCAATACGAAATGAGATTTCGGTGTCATTTAGTTTATTAAACAATTCAAATTGTTCTATTTTATCACATAATGAAATTTCAGCTAATTTTTTATATGGATTACTAACTAAAGAATTAAGTATTTCAACAAATCGATGATTTAGTAAATCAATACTTTCTTTTTCAAAGAGGCTAGTGGCATATTCAATATCATAGAATATTTCATTATTATTATTTTTATTAATATGAAATGATAGGTCGAACTTAGAAATTCCAGAATCGATTTTAACACGTTCAATATCAAGGCCATCGTTTATAGATATATTTTCAATTTCTTGCATTGTAACCATTACTGAAAACAAAGGATTCCTTGATAAATCTTGTTCTATGTTACAAACTTCTAACATCTTATCAATTGAATACAACTGATGGTTATATGCACCTAAACAGCGTGATTTAATTTGCTTTAAAATATATATGAAATTTTGATCCTCTAAAATATTTTCTCTGATAGGTAATGTGTTTACAAACATACCTAATATATTTTCCAAATCCTTTGAGATTCGACCATTTGAAGGTATACCAACAGTAATATCTTTTTGATGACTGTATTTTGATAAAAGTATCATTATACTTGATAATAAAATTATAAAATCAGTAGTATGAGTTATTTTAGCTAGATTACTAATTTTTTTTCTTAGATCAAAATTTATTATTCCGGAAATAGTCTCTCCATTATATTGTTGAAATTTAGGTCGTACTTTATCTATTGGAAAATTTAATACTGGAATTTCATCACAAAGTTCTTTTTTCCAATAATTGTAATCTTCTTTTAAATCAACCGAATTTAACCATTCTGAATAATCTTTATACTGAAATTCACTTCTCTCAATCTCACACTCATTATATAGTGTTGCTAATTGATTCATTAATAATTGAATTGATATGCCATCAGAGATAATATGATGGATATCGATAAATAAGAAGGAAGTTAATGTATCAAGTTTCATAAGTTTTACACGAAATAATGGTCCTTTATTTAAGTCAAATGAGCTTATTAGATCCTTAATTTCATGCATTTCTAATGAATGAGTAATATTTGAAAACTCAAAGTCAATTTCTATTTTAGAATGTATTCTTTGAAATAAACAACCATTCAATTCTAAAAAATCTGTTCGTAATATCTCATTATTATCTACAACTTTCAAAAATATTTCTTTAATCTTAGCCTCATCTACGCTTCCACGCAAAAGGAATAAATTTGGTATGTTATATAATGTACTTTCAGGGTTCTTTTTACAAAGATAATATAAATTTTTTTGTTGTGGTGTTGCACTATAATAGTCTTTTTGATTCGCTTTTTTCAAACTAAAATTCGAATCAATTGTTTTGGATATAAATAGAGAAAGTTGTTCAACCGTAGAGTTTTCGAAGACATCTTTTATTGAAATTCTAACCCCCAAATTTTTTTCGATTGCATTAATTAATTTTACGATTCTAAGAGAGTGGCCACCTAAATCAATAAAGTCATCTTTTCTACCGACATTGTCTACATTTAGTATCTCTTTAAAAAACTTGCAAATTATAGATTCTTTTTCAGTGATAGGAGGTTCTATTTCTGAAACTCTATCTTCTTTAATTCTCAACAAATTCTTCTTATCGAGTTTCCCATTAATTGTTAATGGTATTTTTATAACTGGAATAAAAACATCCGGAATAAGATAATTAGGAACAGAGCTAAGCATTATATTTTTTATTTCTTCGCCTGTAATATTCTTTGATATATAGTATGCCACCAATTCTTTTTCTTCTATATTTTTTTCGCGAACAAGTGCTACAGCATCAATAACTCCATCGATATTTCTGATAATACTTTCGACTTCTTGTAATTCGATTCTAAACCCTCTTATTTTAACTTGATCATCTATTCTTGAAACATACTCAATATTACCATCCGGCAACCATTTTGCTATGTCACCTGTTCTATACATCTTACCATCTCCAAACGGATTATTGATGAATTTTTCAGAAGTTAATTCAGGAAGATTAATATAACCATTTGACACTCCTTCGCCAGTTGTACAAAGTTCCCCCATCACACCTATTCCACAAACCGAATTATTGTTTAAAATATAGATTTGAGTTCCAGAAATAGGTTTTCCAATAGGGATTTTAGTAAAGGTCTCGCCAATTTCATACATAGTAGTAAAAGTTGTATTCTCAGTTGGACCATAGCCGTTCATTAATCTCGTAAAATGGTTTTTATTTTTAAACAACTTAACAAAATATTCTGATAATTTTTCACCTCCTATAATCAAATTTTTAATAGTGTCAAAAACATGATAATCTATTGATACAACCTGGTTAAATAAAGTTGAAGTCATCCACATTGTATTTACATTTTCTTCCAAAATTAGTTCTTTTAAAATATTTGTATTACTTAAAGAATCTTCGCTAGATAATACCAAAGTTCCTCCATTTAATAGAGCACCCCAAATTTCAAAAGTTGACGCATCAAATGAAAGAGAACCCGTTTGAAGAATAACAGTACTAGTATTCAGATTTAAAAAGTTATTTTGATGCACTAATCTTACCACAGAACGATGACAAATTAAGATCCCTTTGGGAGTTCCACTCGTACCGGATGAATATATTGCATATGCTAAGTTATCTGCCTTAACATTTATTATGGGATTTTTTACGCTTTTATTAAATTTGAAACTAGAAATGTTTATAAATGGTACATCAATTGCTTGAAGCTTGGTATTTCCTAATATAGCGAAAGGATTTGTATCTTCAATAATATACCTAATTCGCTCTAATGGATACATTGGATCAATTGGAACATAACCTCCTCCTGCTTTTAAAATTGCAATCATTCCAATAATTGTCCAAATATCTCTATTGGCAATAATAGCAACTAAGTTATTTTTTTTTATTCCTCTATTTATTAATTCATTTGCTAAACTGTTAGCCAATGAATTAATTTCGTCATAAGTATAACTTTTATTTTTATATTTTATTGCTACAGTATTCTTATTATTTTTTACAATACTCTCAAATAATTCAACTATAGTATGTTGACTAACTTTTGTAGATTGGACCCCACTAAAATTTTTAAGTATAAGTTCTTTATCAAAATTTGATATTAACTCAATTTCAGAAATAGTTATATGATAATTTCCCACAATTTGATAAATGATATTTTCCATATAAGTGAGAATTCGTTCAATATCCTCATTGGTATATTTATTAGGATTAAATAATAGGTCAAAATTAATTGTATTATCTTGCTCACTAGCGCTGAGAGTTAAATCATAGCTTGTTTCTTCTCTTGCAGTTTCTAACTCAATTTGAAAAGGATTTGCTGTATCATTAAATTTTTTGTAATCAATAAAATAATTTTCAAAGACAAATAATGTTCTAATCGATTTGTTTGATATATTGGCTTTATTTTGAATCTCTGCTAGAGAACATAAAGAATACTGACTTTTATCAATATAAGTTTTTTGATGTCTTTTTACTAATTGAATAAATTCTTCATTATTACGAGTAGTAACACGTACAGGTATAGTATTAATAAGTAATCCTACAAGACTATCAACATTATGTATATTTCCTTCTCTACCAGAAATTACTTCTCCAAATACTACATCATCGCAATAATTATATTTTTGTAAAGTAATACCCCAAATACATTCTAATAGACTACTCAAAGTAATCATCTCATTTGAACATATTTTCTTTACTTCTTCAACAATACGCAAATCTAATTTCTTTTTATTTCTTTTTACATTTATGGTAGACTTTTTAGGAACTTGAGTTGGGCTAATCGTAATTGTGTTATCATAACCTTCTAAAATATCACTCCAGAAGTTTAATTGATCATCAGTATTCTGTTTTTCTAGCCAATTTTTATATTCTTTAAATGAAGTCTCCTCATTTTTTCTTTGATTTAACTCAAATTCAATGTCCTTTACTTCATACCCTTCAGTAAATTTTGAATAACATATCAAAAAATCTTTAAGAATTAATCCTACACTCCATCCGTCTAATATTATATGATGAAATGTCCATAATAACTTGTACTCATAATCGTTTACTTTTATCAATGTCACTCGTAAAAGTGAATCCTTCTGAAGATCAAATCCTCGGTTTATATCATTAATCTGAATTTCATTAAATTCATCTGAGATATCATAATATTGAAATTCAATTTCACGATTAGAAAGAACAATTTGCCTAGGTTTAGACAGTTTCTTATAGGAAATTGCTGACCTTAAAACCTCATATTTTCTTGATAAAATTTCAAGCGTTTTTCTGATGAGGTTCTGATTTAAACTTCCATTACATTTAAATACATATTGAACAACATAGTCAGTTTTACTTTCATCTGCTAGATAATGATACAGTATTCCTTCCTGAAGTGGAGAAAGAGAACAAATCATCTCAATATTATTATTTTTTACTCTCATGATAACTTTACCTTTACCTTATTCAAAATCTAATTCATCAATAATTTCTAGATCTTCGGAACTTACATCATTAGTTGTAACATCAGAAATAGTACGAATATTATATTTATTTTGTAAACAGTGAGAAATACAGTCTTGTATAGCAGTTTTAAATAGTTGCAAAAAGGTACTCATTTCATTAACATTATAAATTCCAGATAAATAGTCTAATACAAATATCAATCGACCATCAGAAATTGTTCCATTAATATTAATTCGTCCTGGCAGAAAATTTTGTTCGCTAATGGATCTACCAATATCTAAACTTAACCGCTTAATTTTTGTTTTCTCATTAATGTTACCCAAATAATTAAAACATATCTCAATATTTTGATAATTAATATTTTTTGAAAACGCAGCATAGCCAATTCCATGATTTGGTACCTTTCTTAATAGTTCCTTGTTAGCTATAATTGACTCTTCTATATTCGACGTACAATGCACTTTTACTGGATAGATATTTGTAAACCAGCCTACAGTTCTTTCGTTATGAACATTGTACTTACCTAAGTTATACCTACCATGTCCTTCCAAATAAATAATTGCGCTGTTAAAATTATTAATCTTATAAATTGTTATTCCTAAAGCTGCTATTAAAATATCTTGAATATCCGTATTGTAAGATGAATATGTTTTATTAATGAGATTCTCTGTTTCTAATTGACTAAGACTAAAAGTTAATTGAGAATATCCTTTAAAAGATTTTGTTTTATCATAACTGAAACAATTCTCATTTGAGTTATTAAATACATCCAACCAGTATTTCTCTTCTTTACTATTAGATTTTAATTCAAATAAATATTTTTTTAGTGATTTACTCCATAAATCAAAAGAAGCTGTCTTCAATGGTAATTTTAACTCTATTTTTGAATTAATTTGATACATTAACTCTTCTAAATCTTCTAATAAAATTCTCCATGAAATTCCATCTATAATTAAATGATGTATACAAATCAATACTGGAATCCTTGATAAACCCTTAAATGCAGCAATATGGATCAGCGGTCCATTACTTAAATCTATTTGACTTTGAACCTTTATACAGGCTTCTTTTATCCCAGCATTATCTAACCTATTACTTTCCAGATTAAACTCAAAGTATCTAAAACAATCATTTTCGGAAAAAGGTCTTACGTAAAGTTTATTGTTTTTATACACAGCTCTTAAAATATCATGATACTTCACAATCATAGTAAGCGCTTGCAAAAAATGTTCAAATTTTTCTTTCTCTATACTTATCAATACAGACTGATTATAGTAATTTTTTACCGGTAATTTCCAATTATTAAATTCATCAATAATTGGTGTAGTATGGGCAAAACCCGTAAATTCATTTTGATCATAATTGACCATTACATTCTTCTTTATACGAGTTGCAATCTTTGATATAATCCCTTCTTCAAGAATTGTTTTAATTTTTAAGTCATAACCTAGATTACGTAGTTTAGATACAACTCTTAATGCAGAAATTGAATCTCCTCCTAGTTCATAGAAACTATCGTCTATACCGACTCTCGTTTTTTCAAGTACTTCTTCTAAAATCTTACATAAAATTATTTCCATTTCATTCACTGGTAAAATATATTTAGATGTAATTGTTTTATCAACAGATGGTAAAGATTTTTTATCAAGTTTACCATTAATTGTAGTAGGAATCTGATTAATACGTATAATATAAGAAGGTACCATATATGAAGGTAATAGTTTTAATAATTCTTTTCTTAAATAGTTTAAATCAAACTCTTCATTTGAAACATAGTAACCAATTATTTGAGTATCACTTTCATCACTATTACTTTTTACGATAGCAATTGCATCATCTATTCCCAATATTTTTTTTAATGCTGATTCTACTTCACCGAGTTCAACTCTGTATCCATGAATCTGAATTTGCTCATCAATTCTACCAAGATATTTTATTCTTCCGTCAAAGTCTCTTTTAGCTAAATCACCTGAACAGTATAAACGCCCATTATCAAAGGGATTATCAATAAATTTCATTGATGTTAATTTAGAATTGTTAATGTATCCTCTAGTCAAACCCTCCCCACTAACACAAAGTTCACCGGGTTCACCTATGCCACATAAGTGACCATTATTAATAATGTATAAATTGAGTGTGTCTAAGCACTCACCTATATGATTAATTCCATACTTAATTTCATTATCTGATATTTCATTGTAAGTAACATGAATTGTTGTTTCAGTTATTCCATACATATTTATCAACTTAACATTAGGATACATTTCATGCCATTTGTAAAGTTTAGATACATTTAAGAACTCACCCCCAAAAATAACATATCGTAATGACAAGCTTTCATTTTTAGTTATTCTTATTAGATTGTAAAATGATGAAGGTACTTGATTGAGTACTGTTACCTTTTCACTAATTAACAACTTAAGAAATTCGTAGCTATCTTTAGAAACATCCTCTTTAACAATTACAAGTTTTCCGCCGTATAATAACGCACCGAATATCTCCCAAACAGAAAAATCAAATCCGTAGGCGTGAAACATTGTCCAAACATCATCACTTTTGAATTTAAATGGATGTTTAGAATTGAAAAAGAGACTTATTAAATTTCTATTTTCGACAATAACACCTTTTGGATTTCCAGTAGTACCTGAAGTATAGATGACATATAATGCATTTTCTGGTCTTATCACAATATCTAAATTTTCTTTTAGGCTATCATCGTCGTTTTTAAAGGTAACAGGAAATTTAATTACGTTTTTTCTACTACTATTAAAATCTATATCTTTATTTGTTAAAATTATGACTGGTTTACAATCCTCTATTATATAATCAACTCTAACCTTTGGATAGTTTGTATTAATTGGAACATATGCTGCTCCTGTTTTTATAACAGCTAAAATTGAGATTATCATATCAATCGATTTGTCAAAATATAAACAAATAAACTTCTCAGGACCAGCTCCCCTATTGATTAATTCATGAGCCAGTATATTGGATTTTTCATTTAATAATCTATAAGTAATTTGTTCAGTTCCTTCAACTAGAGCAATATTATCAGAATATTTGTTTGCAACTTCTTCAAATAAAGTTGCGATTACACTATTAATATTAACGTTTGGTATTTTAGTTTTAATTTTTCTTAATAAATTTTTCTTTTCATCTTCATCTATTAACTCAATTTCGTTGATCTTTTGATTTATATTTGTAACTAGTTGATCGAGTATGTTAGTATAATACTTAGATATAATTTCAATTGTATTCTTATTGAATAAACTTGTTTTATATTCAATACTTAAATCATAATTATTTTTTGAAACACCAATTTGAAAAGTTAAATCAAATTTTGATTTTTTACTATGAATTTTAATAGATTCGGAAGTTATCCCCTGTAAATTTAACTTAGGTTCTACATTGTTCTGCATTACAAACATGATATCAAATAGTGGATTCCTGTTTATATCACGAGAAAAATCAAGATGTTCTATAATATTTTCATATGAAAAATTCTGATAGTCAAGGACCTCAAAAATATTTTTTTGGAGATTCTTTAAAAATTCTTCAACTTTCATATTTTGTTCTATTTGGATTCTTAATGGGATAGTATTAGCAAACATTCCAATAATACCCTCTAAAAATATTTTTGATCTACCAGCTGTGACAGTTCCAATAATGAAATCATCTTGTCTACTATATCTTTGACATAAAATTGATAATGCAGTAATAAAAATAGTATATTCAGTTATGTTGAATTCTCTAGAAACTCTATTTATTTTTTGACAAATAGTAGGATCTAATTTAGTTCTTATAATCTCGCCATTATCATCGAAGTGTCTTAATCTTTGATAGTCTGTAGGAAAATTCAATACTGGAACTGTATCTTTAAATGTTTTCTTCCAAAATCTTAAGGCTTCAGTGGTATCCTGACAATTTAACCATTCACAATAATCAATATACTGGAATTCAATGCTATCGTTATCTTTCAATCCATTATAGTAATTACTGAGTTCCATACATAAGTTCGACATACTAATACCATCACTAATAATATGATGAACATCAAATGCAAATATATACTCATCATTTTTAATTTCAATTAACTTAACTCTTAATAATGGTGAGTTACTTAAATCAAATGGCTTAATGAAATTGTCAATTTCAAATTTTAAATCAGTATTATCACATTTTATATATTCCATTTCAATGTTTACATCATCTGAAATAGTTTGATATACTTGATCATCTTCGATTATAAAACGTGTTCGTAAAATTGAGTTTTTCTTACAAACTTCTTTTAGTGAAGTTCTCAGTTTGTCTACATCTAAGCTTCCTTTCAATTTTGAAAATTGAGGCATATTATATGCTACACTACTTGGATCTTTTTGACAGTAATAATAAATCCCAAGTTGATTTGGTGATAACTTGTATTTTAATTTTTTTATTGTTTTAGGAATCGAATCTTTTCCTTCATTCTTAGCAATATTAATTTTACTAGTTAAACCTCTTACAGTATCATCACTTAATACATCGCTCACTTTTAGACGAATATTTAATTTATCATCAATTTCATTGCATAACTTCATCAAAAGTAATGAATTTCCACCGTGTTTTATGAATGAATCATCAATTCCTAAAAAATCAGTATTTAATAATCTTTTAAAAATTTCACATATAACTTCTTCATTATAATTTGAAGGTTCAACAATATTAGTCTCATTATGACTTCCCTTCAGATTTCTAAGAGATTTAATATCCAGTTTCCCATTAATTGTGTATGGTATTTTTTCTACAATATACCAATAAGAAGGTACCATATATTTGGGTAAAAATTTTTTGCATTGGCTTTTTATAAATTCAGTATCTTTGTCCTTATTTAGCATTACATATGCACACAATGCCATATCTTCTCCAACTGGATTATAGCAAACTGCCACATTATCCACATACTTTAAATTCTTAATTACATTTTCAATTTCTTTAATTTCAACACGATATCCATTAACTTTAACTTGCTCATCAATTCGTCCTAAAAATTCAATATTTCCATCCGGTAACCACCTTCCTAAGTCACCAGTGTGATATAATCTACTATTCACAATCGAATTACTAGTGAACATTCTCTTAGTTAAGTCATTATTATTTAAATATTCTATCGCTAGACCACTTCCGGATATACATATTTCTCCAGGAACATACACTCCACAAATTTGGTCTTCATTTAGTATATATACTTTTTTATTTTCAATGGGTTTTCCAATAGGGATACGTTTTGTTAAAGAGTTACCAGTATATTCAAAATGGGTTGCACATACGGTTACCTCTGTTGGACCATAATCATTAGAAATTCGAATACCTCTATGTTTCTCTGCTATTAATGGTGATAATTCTGCACCAGCCGAAATTACACTTTTCATAGATGAAAGATTTATAATATCTAATATCATTGGCGGTAAAATTCCAATAGTTATTTTATAATCCTTAATGAATTTTTCTAATAAATATGGATCGTTTCTTATCTCCTCTGAAACAATATAGAGAGATGCTCCACACAAAATACTCATTGTAAATTCAGATATAGAAGCATCGAATGAAAAACTAGCAAACTGTAACACTCTATCTGTCTCAGTTATTCCTTGATTTCTAATAAAATGTTCTCTAAGATCATTTAAACCACTATTACTAATTATTATTCCCTTTGGTTTTCCGGTAGTACCTGAAGTATATATGATGTAGAGAGGAAGATTTACACTAGTCTCATTTGTAAAGAGATAGTTACTATTTTCTATAGAATTATTGATTTCGTTCTTATGTATCAGCATAAGCCCATCATAGGTTTCATCATAATCTGACAGCACTAATTCTACTCTACTATCATCTAAAATATACTTTATTCTATCATACGGATATGAGTGATCAATTGGTACGTATACACAGTCAATCTTTGCGATACCTAACATAGCTGCAACAGCAAAACACTGTCTTTTGGCAATTACAGCAACTTTCATTCCTGGTGAAATCCCTTTTGCAATTAACATTGAAGATATTTTAGATGCATAAGAATTTAATTCGCTATACGTATAACTTTCAAAGTTATCACAGATTGCAATCCTATCAGGAAATTTCACAGCTTGATCTTCAAATAAATTAGCAAATCGTTTTCTATTTTCAATTCTATATTCTGTTTCATTAAATTTGTTAAGAACAAGTTGCATCTCGTCTGAATTAAACATTTCAATTTCATGATATTTCTTATTTATATCAAGCATTTCGTTCAAAATACAAAGGTAATGCTTAAAATACCACTTTATGCTTTCTTTATCAAAAAGACTCCTTCTATATTCAATTTCTATCTCATTCTCTGAACGATTTGTATTAACTATAAATGCTAATTTAGATTGTACTTGATGTTTGGGTATTGGAATTCTTTCTAATATCAATTCTCCAAAATCTAAATTTACTTCTCCAATATTTTCAAATACAAATAAAATATCTAATAAAGATTTCAATGAATCTTGACCATTCAGTTTAAGAGAACTTTCGATTTTTTCATTTGTAATTTGTTGATGCTTTTGAATTTGAATAATTTGCTCCATGCTTTCGTTTAATATATTATAAACACTATTATTCGACACATGAAAATTATAAATTTGAGTGTTCACAAACATCCCTAATATATTATGAATATCATTTAGATTTCTACCAGATAATACTATACCAAAGCCAATATCGTTATTACATGTATATTTACTTAACATCAATGCAAAAGCAGTGCAGTAATATGTATACTCTGTAATTTTTAAATTAAAACATAGATTTTTAATTTGTTCTTTTAAATTATTAGGAATAGTTGCATAGAAAGTATCACCTTCTAAGTTATAACTCTCTACATAATCCGAAATTAATGATGGTGCTCTAAAAATCTCGTTTTTAGTTCTATTAGCAAAATATAATTCATTTTCCGTTTTATTCTTAGTAGAAATATATCGACAATAATCGAAAAATTCAATTCCAGTTCTCTTTGTTACTTTACCGAAGTAACGATTAAACAATTCTAAAATAAATAAATTCACTGATATTCCATCAAATATTATATGATGGATATCTAAAAATATCATTCCATCATGAGCGTCTATCGTATTTAATGATTTATTACATTCATAAACTTCCAACCTTAACAACGGTCCATAATTTAAATTAAAAGGCCTAATAAGTTTGTACAAAGCATCAGCATTATTAAATAATCCATCATCAATTTTTCGATTAACTCTTACATCAACATTTTCGTTAACATTTTGCACTAAATTATTATTTTCAAAAGAAAATGTTGTTCTTAAAACTGAATGTTCAGCCACCATATCCTCTAAACATTTTTCAAGTTTATCTATGTTTAATTTTCCTTTATATTTAGCTAAGAAAGGCAAATTATAGGATGTATCGAGTTCATTCTTTTTGCACTCGAGATATATTCCCAATTGTGTCGAGGTGGCAATTTTATTCCCTTTTTCTTCTAAATGCTTTATTGTTTTAACTTTTGATCCAGTGTTTAATTTATTTTCAATTATTTTTCTAATTTTTTCAACACAAGGATTCTTATAAATTTCATCTATTGATAATGAAATTGAAAATTCTTTTTCAATTTCATTTACTAAACGAATCATATCAAGCGAATTCATACCGAATTGTAAAAAATTTATTGAAGTTTCAATTCGTTTGTTAGTTAACTTATATATTAGTCGTAAAATTCTACCTTTAATATCAGAACTAAAATATTCATTAATATCATATTCAATTTGTGGTAATCTTTTTACATCAATTTTACCGTTATCTGTTAAAGGAATTTCTTCTATTTGGAAAAATTTAGAAGGAATCATGTATTGAGGTAAAATTTTTTCAATCTCTTTCCTTATATATTCATTGCTTAAATTTTTTTTAGAAAGATAGTATGCAATTAAATATATGTTATTATTAGACTTATGAGGTACTACAACTGCGTTATCAATATCTGTTATTGTTCGAATTACATTCTCTACTTCATCAATTTCAACACGAATACCATTTAGTTGAACTTGAGTATCTAATCTACCTAGATATTCCATATTTCCGTCAGGCAACCATTGAACGATATCACCAGTCCTAAGCATTTTACCATCACCAAACGGATTATTTATAAATTTAGAATCAGTTAACTGTTTATTTCCTACATAACCTCTCGCTAAAGATTGACCTGTTACACATAGTTCGCCAGGCATATATATCCCACATTCTTTCTCACCGTTAAAAACATACAATTTTACATTAGCTACTGGTTTTCCTATAGGAATTTTTTTTGGTACATCTCCGCCTTGATATTCCCAAACTGTACAGACTCCACCTTCACTAAGGCCATATCCATTCAAATATCTGCATGATTGTTTAATTTTATTTACTACATCATTGGTAGTAGACATACCACCAGTTTGAACAATACGGACCTTTGAAGGAATATTGATAAGATGACAGTACTGAGGTGGCAATAATAATAAAGTTACATTATTTTTTTCAATAAATCGTTCGACAAATTGTATATTTTTTAAATCATTTTCATTTATAAGACAAATACAAGCCCCACTAAATGCTGTAGTATTCAACTCTAATATATAAGTGCTAAACATAAATGAAGCAAACTGTAGAACCACATCATTCTTTCCAATATTAAATCGTTTATAATTATACTCACAATAGTTTACAACAGAATGATGTTCAATTTGAACACCTTTAGGCCTACCAGTAGTCCCCGAAGTATATATTATTAAAGCTAGATCATCAGGAGAATTTATATTTTGAATTTCATTATTCTCATGCTCAACTTCAAGTAGTGATTTAAAATCTATCGTTTGTATCTCAAATTTATCAAAATTTGCTGTAGTAGTATTAAGAATATACTTGGGATGGCAATCTTCAATTATATATTTTATTCTTTCAAAAGGTAATTTTGCATCAACAGGTACATAGCAACCTCCTGCTTTTAAAACTGAAAAAACGCTAAATATCATTTCTGGAGACCTTTCAGAAATGATCATTATTAAATCACTTTTATTTATAAAGCTTCTTAAGCTCTTAGCAACTCGATTTATAATTTTGTTGGCTTGAGAATATGTATATTTTTGATCCTGATAAATTATAAACAAATTTTCTGGATTGTTATCTACACTTCTTTCAAAAACTTGGTGAATACATAAATCATGAGAGAATTCTTGAAAAGTATCGTTAAATTTTGTTTCAATTAAACTTCTTTCTTGTTCTGAAATTAGATTAATATCATTTTGTTTTATACAATCCCTGTCAAGCAAACTTTCAATAACAGTTTTAAAATGCAAATAAATAAACTTCAAATAGTCTTTTGATAAAAATAAATTATCCCCAAATAACCTGCACTTTACTTCATGATTATCCATAGTCACCTGTAAATTTAGTGAGAATTTATCTTCTATTTCTGAGTCAAAGCAAATAATACAATCAGTTAAAATTAATAATTTATCCTCATTTTGAAGACTTATACTTGGATTCATTATTTGTTTATCAATTTTCATTAAACATTTTTCATTAAATTCGTCAGTTAAATCGATTTCTAAACCGTAAATTTGATCTTTTTTCTTATAAGCTAAATAAAATAGAGAGTTATCATTAATAGACTTTAAAACAGTTGCATACGCATAACAATACACTGTTTTGACATCTACATGATAACTCTTTGCAATTTCAAGAATATTAATATTTAGAGAATTAATATCAAATAATACCTCGTTATAGTTAACTAGATTTGAATCGCAATCAATTCTTTTTCCAAAAAAATATACTTTATTTCCATCTTTCATGATAAATAACTCCTAAATTTATAACCAGAGTAATTCAAAACTATACATTACTAAAATAAATAATGTTAATTAAAACAATTAATAAATATACCTTATAAAACATTCTGTAAAATAAACCAATTAATTAATTCCGAAACATAATTTGCGTGTTGATAGAGAAAAAAGTGACCTCCCTCTAATATTATAAAATGAATTTTATAAGTAGTTAATGAGAACCATTCAAAAAATTGGTTCTGTATCTCGACATCTAAATTACCATTAAAAACAAAAATAGGACAAGAAATTGTACATTTCTTAAAATTTAAATTTAATGAATTTAATACCTGAATATCAGCTTTTAAAATATTTATTGATAACTCCAATAGTTCAGTATTGGAAAAAATATCATTAGCAAAAGGATTGGATTCAATTATTGAAACTATCGATTTATCTGAAATATCAATTATATCAGTAATTACATTTGGAGGTGACGTTGCACAAAAAATCATTGCATACGGAAGTTTAAAATTCATTCTTTCTAATTCATAATATAGTCTATAAATTATTTTACTTCCCATGCTATAACCCAATAAAATATAATCATCAGAATTATGAACATTTTTTTTAATTTCTAATATAACATCATTTATAAATTCATCAATACTAGTGAACAATTCTTCTGTATATCTTGAACCATGCCCAGAATACTCTATAGGAATCAATTCCAAATTTGGTGATAAATTATTAAAGAAAATATTTACATAAAATTGTGAAACTCCACCAGCATATGGAAAACAAATAAGTTTTATTTTTTTCATTTTTAACAAGACTTCCTATTAATAAACTTTCCTTGCACTCCTTATTCACAGAACAATATGATATGATAGTTTTTTTCAGTTGTAGTGTATCATAATTTTAATTATTTTGCAAGTCATTTATAGTGAAATTAACTATAAAATTGAGTGGAACAATTAAAAGCCCTGTTGTAAAATGAAGTGCAACAAAAAAGACGTGTTCATCTGATATACTAGAGTTGCGAAAAACAGTATAAAGGAAGATGAACATGTCCACAAATTATTCTACCACAAATCAATCCTACAAGCACTTATCTGAAGCTGAGCGAGGAGAAATTGAAGCTTATTTAAGCGTAGGACTCAAACCTGCTGAGATTGCTCGTAGACTAGGGAGAAATCGCTCTACTATTACTCGTGAATTAATCGTGGTTCCATAACACAAGTGAAAAAAGTAAATTGGAATAAGGTTTATTAACAACGCTATTATGCAGATGCTACCCAAAATCGTTATCGTAATGATAGAGAAGCCTGCTATTATCTGAAACTGGATCGTATAACGGACGACTTTCTGAGAGAATTCACAGAAGAAATGAGAGAGAAACCAAGAGTAGATAGTATAGATACCTTTGTTCACACCTATAGAATCCAACATGTAGATGCAGTTGTTAATTCAACCAAGACGCTCTATAACTATATCCACCAAAGATTGCTAGAGATTAAGGCCATTGATTTGCCAAGAGCGGTTCGCATCCGTAAGAAATTTACCAAGCGCCTCTCTACCAAGAAACATCTAGGAAAGTCAATTGAAGAAAGGCCAGAAGAGATCAATAATCGTTCTCGTTTTGGAGATTGGGAAATTGATTCCGTTCTGGGTGGAAAGACAGTAGGAGAACCTTCTATTCTGACCTTGGTAGAACGACAAACACGTTATGCTTTCACAAAGAAACTCGTGGAGAAGAAGGCAGAATATGTTAATCAATAACATAAAGGTAGTTAATCTTTAACCGCCATAGGATTAGTTCTTGTTATTGCAATAGTATTTCTATACTAAATTTTTTATCAAAATCCTTACCATTCAGTACTTTTACAAACATTTCTAGATTTTTTATTAAGCACTCATACTCATAAAGATAATGATCTAGCTCCTCTTGAAACACTCTTATTTTTTCGCTTACTTGTTCTACTGTAATTGATTCTGGCAAATTTAATTTTGAGAAGTCATATTTTGCAAGCTTTCGACTGCTCACATCCTCACTCTTTAAATTGATAAGCACTTCCGCCATCTTATTTAAGTTGGCGATTTTTTCATTAATTTGATTTAGTTTTATATCTATCTCTGCTATTTCTTTTACTAACTCGTCTTTAATGTCTTGGTATTTCTTATCTGCTTCAGTTAATTCAATGAAGAGGTTAATCTCAGTAATCTTTTCCTGTAGACTCTTAACTGTAGGTCTTCTGTATGGTATTACTCGACTATCGTTGGTTAGCTGTCTTATCAATGTTCGTCCTTTGACATACTGATTCTTATCCGAATGTTCTTTGCTATATACAAAGTATGAGGTTGTCTCACGTATAAAGATTTTATATTTTGTTTGATTCTCTTCTTCCAGAATATCTAATTGATAATTTGGAATGAAAATGAGACCACTCTGCTTAATACCAAAAGACACTTTGATATAAATGCCCTCATCAACTAGCTTCTCTATTTGGTTCTCTGCAAGTTCCACTTCAAATTCACGAACGGTATCTCGTTTTTCCTTAAATGTCTTAAAGGCTTCCTCAATCTCTTCAGTGGATACTTTATCCTTATCTCGTTCTTCTTGGAAAGCATGGTACTGTTCCTGTAAATTCTCTAATCCTTCTGAAGCAATGACTTCCTTATTTTTAAAATAATCTTGAAAAAATTTGACATCATATAATTTCTTATCACTTATTTTTTGATGACCCAAACTTATCTTTTGATTCTCTTCTTCCAGGATAAAAGTTACATTTTTTTGTTTTAAATCAATGGTTAGATTCAATTCTTTTGCTTTTGTTATTAAATCTTCTAAAAAATTGACACGGTTCAACAAAAATTCTAAACGACTTTCAATCTCTTGCTTAGCAAAATGCATTCTAAAAAATTCTTCATCATATAGATCTCGTTTGCTGAGTTGGCGTCCTCGAATTGGTTTTATCATCGTTCTATCTGTCATCAAAAAACGGCTATGCTTTTGACTAAAATCAATCTGAACATGCAACTGCTTTGCTTTCTCTAAAAAATCATCAAACGATTTAGATTGCTGCATCAAAAAATAAAGACGTTGCTTTAATTCAAATTTATGACTAGACTGCCTATATTTTTGATAGTCACGGTAAGAAAAACTCTTCTCAATAATTTTCGCCCCAGCCACTTTAGAAATACGGTCTGAAATCATACGGAGATTTCGTTCTAAGGCATAGTTCCATATCAATTTTTTATCTGAATTGCGGTCAATAGCGTTGATTATGATGTGATTATGAACATGATCTTTGTCTGTATGAGTTGCTACGATAAACTTAAAACGACCTCCTGTCAATTCCATCATGGTCTCATAACCAATGCGGTTAATTTCTTCAGGTGTCAGATTATCTTCAGGAGAAAATGATTGAATGAGGTGATGAGCATGAATAGTTTGTTGGTGTTTTTCTTGTCGGTCGTTTCTGGATTCGTACAACTTGTCATTATTGGTGAAGTTGACATTGTACATCTCTACCATTTCTTCATAGCTAGGAAAGTCTAAGTAATTACTCATGCAAAAATCAGATACTAATTTTAGATTATCCGTTTTTTCTGGATTGAGGATATATTTAATCAAACGTCTACGGTATTTTTTACCATGTGTCGCAAAGTGTTTAGTGACTACCATAAAATTCCCTCAGTCTATTAACTTCAACTTGAAAATCTTTCTCTACTCCAGTAATTAACTCACTAATTCCCTTACTCAATTCTTGTAATTGTTCCTGAGAAATCAGATGGCTCTGATTGATAGCGCGCGCAATTTGATTAATATTATTTCCAATCCGTCTCAATTCAAAAACTAACTGGTCATAGGTATCCGTGTTAATTGTGACAAAAGCCATATTGGGATTAAGCAAAACTTTTCTGGCATAGGCTGAGAAATTTTGACAATTGCTCTTAGCAATCCATTCATTCAATTGGTGTAATTCTGGATCAGTTAGAAATACTTTTTTGAGATTGGTACGATAGCGATAAACCATTACATCCTCCTAACCCATATATTTTTCACGGAACTCACGACTGAGTGGCTGCACTTGATTCACTTCTGCAATCAATTCTTGAACGCAAGTCAATAAGATTGAGACGTGCTCTTGAGTCACTTGATGATTTTCTCTTGCGACAACCAGAACTTCATACACATCTCGACTAATCTGTTCAAACTTTTGAGACTGCCAAAGGGAGAACCAACTTTCAAAAATTCTATCCTGATAATTCTTTTTCAATAAATTTTGACGAAGAAATTCTGAGAAACTATCCACTTTTTGTTCCCTCATCATTTCTTTTATCTGTTTTTCTTCTTGTCTCGTAATTCTAAATTGCTTTCGGATTGACTTAATTTCTTGTCCCATTCTGATATCCCTTCAATATTCTACTTGTCTGACAGTGTAAGTCTACCTCACATTGTCAGTACGCTTCCTAAAGACCTCAATTGCTTCTTGTTCGGTCTTTGCGAGCTCAGACATTGTGTCCACAATATCCCAAAAATCATATCGCCAGCCGACCAAAACCTTCTAGTTTTGACAGCTAACGATAAGATAACTTGGTGTCTTCGCCCCAAAACCCCCATAGAAAAATCTTAGCTAGATTTTTTTAAGTTGAGAAAAGTATAGCAGAAGACATTTGAGGAAGTTATCACAAGGGAATAAGGGTATGAAAAAAGAGCCTAGTGGCTCTCCACATTAAGTATCGATTTCATTCATCACTACTTACTGAGTTAAATCAAAACGTTATCTTTAGTAGTCTCTCCTGCTAAAAGTATAAGCTGACTTAAACTATACTAGTTTATAACAAAATGAGGGATACATCTCTCTCTTTCTGTAATAGAACTTTCCATATCATCGCATTTTCGAATTGTATTAAATTTTTCTTCATATTCATTATAAAATGTTGAATAAAAATTTCTTAATATAAAAATCAAGAATTGTCCAGGAGTCACAGCTGATGTGACTGGAATTCTACAATTTTTATATTGCCCTAAAGTCAAGTGAGATTTAGGATGCTCCACATCAATACTATTATAAAAATCATAATCAAATCTTATTGGAAATGGATATATATTTTTGCTAATGATATCAGAATATAATTCCTCATATCCATCACTTTCATCAGTTGTTCTATTGTCCTCAAATGCAAACAAAGATGGGGAAGGAAAAAAAGTCAACCTATGAGTTAAAATCTTTTTATCTTGTTCATCAATCTCATATGTGAGTGATATTAGTGCTCCATCAACTAACTTTACATTATAATTTTTGTCTTTCTCTAGTTCTTTATACAAATCTATATACTCTAACTCATTATCAAAAATAACCTTATGATTTTCATCTGCAACAGCTGGAGTAATTTTGGTTATAGTTTTTGAAATACTTTTTCCCTTTTTCCTTTTATCATTAATTTTTTTTAGCATCTGCTTTGTACTAGGATAATTATTAGAAATCTCTAATCCCACCTCGGTCAAACACACTGTAAAATCTATAATTTCTTTATTTATAGCTTCGCTTAATTTTTTTGCCATGAATTTAATCCTTTTGAAGGAATTTGAGAAGTATTTCCCGATCTTCTTGTGAAAGGTCTAGATCAAAGCCTGATAACAAACCGTCTTTAACCCCCTCTACAATCTTCTCAATACCCTTATTAACATCTGCAATTGAACGTTTTTCAGCTGATGTTTTATCTCTATTTATAGTTTGAATCAGCTTTAATTGTTCTTTAGTAGGATAATGAAATCTTAAATCAAATTTGTTTTCTCTCACAAGTTTGTACTCTTCTGAAAGTAGGTCCATTTTTTCACCAACACCAGTCACTCTTACCCAACCTTTACTTCTTGTCATTGCAGTGAATAATCGATTTCGAACAGTTTGCAACTCATCAGAAGAGTCGTAACAGTCTTGGGCATTCATAACATAAACCATAGAAGCCTCATTGCCTTTTGCTCTGTATATTCCTGTAAAAGTTATTGATACATCATCAGTATAAAAAATATTAGCATTTGCTTCACCAGCGATTTGACTAGTATATCCGTGTTCATATAATATTGCTCTAACCTTTGCAACTTCTTGTTTCGTTTTAACAGGATCTGGATTTATTACAATAATATCTTTTGCAGTTAAGTCGTCTGACTCAATATTTTTAATAATTTCTGTAGCTATCCACTCACTTTGATCTTCTTTACTAGTAAAAGTTTTAAATAAAAGTAAGTCATCAAAATGAGAATGTTCTTCTAAAAATTTAGGACTCGTTTTATTAGTCCGTGTTAACTGCACTTGTTGTCCTAATTCTATGTGTTTGTCTCTTGTAAGAACATTTTCATATCCAACTTCGTTCCATAGTTCAGCATCTTCAAACATTTGAATTAATCCGGTGTTAGAACGCTCATCAGTATTACGATAAACACCAAATCCTAAAGCATGTGCTGTCACCAAAATTGGTCTAGGATTTCTATAACATTTTTCTAAGACAATATCTTCACTATCATCATTTCTCTTTAGAGTAACTCTCGGAGTGTCTGTTTCTCCTTCATTACCAAATAGTTCTTCAGGAGATGGCAAAGATTTTCCTGAGAGACTTTGAAGTTCATCATATGCATACACAATTCGCTTATTATCTTTTGCTAAATGATAACAGATTTGGAAAAAATATTTAGAGAAATCCTGAGCTTCGTCTATTAAAATTGCGTCATACATTTGCACTTGTTGAGTCATTTTATTAATAGCTTCTTCACAAACTTTTCCAAATGGTTCGAATCCAAATTTTCTTTTTGCTTGTGAGTAATCATAGTATTCAGCATCATTCTGATATTTTATAAACTGATGATACAGTCCATCATCATCGCCACCACTAGGGCGCCCCCAGGCATTTAATACCTTTAAATTTTCCCAATTTGGTAATGTTTGTGTCTGCGCCACATAAAATCTAGTAATCAGTTCTTTAAACTGTTCTTTGAGAGATCTTGTATTGAATGTTACTACAATTTTCCAATCTTGATGTTTAGCATGTAGGTATGCTGCTTTCATTGCTAGTACAATTGTTTTACCCGATCCTGCTAATCCTCTAATTCTCTGGACACCGTCTACAGATTCTACCACCGCCTTACTTTGCTGTGGGTCAAGAGTTGCAATATGTTTTTTTACCTCCTCTATCTTAGCTCCTCTTGAGCTAGGAGAAGTTATTCTTCTAACAGTCGTATTTTCTCTAATATTTTTTATATTTTGAATTACAGATTTTGTTTGATTAAAATCATCATCCGAAAAATCATCTATATCCAAATCGTCAAGTTTATTTATAAGTTTATGAAGAGTCTTATTATTAAAAATCAAGTACTCGTCATCTTCATTACTTTCTAAATGAACTTCCGGTGCATATGTTACGATTGTTAAAGGGAGCTTTAGTTTCCTCCTATTTGTTAGCTCTTTATATGATTTTAAATAGCCGTCCACAATATTGAAAATTTCATCCTGCTTATCCTCAAAACCATCAATATCTTGTTTTTCTGTTCCAGATATTAAATCAAAAATAACTACTCCATATCTCCTAGAAATGAGTGTAGCATCTATAGGGTATGGACCTTGTGTAGTTCCAATTATTGGATAACCTACATATAAGGTACTATCCTCTTCTATTGGCAGTTCTGTAAAAAAATCAATCAACATCTTATCAACTACTGGGTTTTTAGAGGATCCTTTTACTATTTCCATTATTTGTTCTCTTTTCTAAATGTTTTTATCTATTATAACATATATTAAATACTAATTTACAAGTAATGCTGATAACCTAGAACTAACAATTTCATACAGCTATACTTTCTTGATATACACTACTATTTTAACTTCTCTTTTCCCCCCCTCAACATCTCTTTCTCTACCTGACTCCACTCCCCAAACAGTAACTCTTGAAGAATATCTGCTGCTGAAATTTTATCTTCTCCTGAATCATGTACACAACTTCTATCTCGTTGGTAAATTTGAATTCTTTCAAAGATAGCTAGTTCTTCCAATTGTCGTGTATTATCAACTAAATGATTTACAATGAAATCATGATGTTCTTTTGGAGTTGCGCGTGCTTGATTTGGATTGATAGCGTATAGTTCTTCGTATCGGATAAGGGTACTCAGATAAGACAGCTCAGGCTTTGTCGCAATCAAGGCTAATTGTACCTCATATCCCTTATTTTTCAAGAGTTGTGCTGTTTTCTTTGGAACATCAATCGTTCGTAAAGTTCCCTCAATCAAAAGATTGTATCCCAAATGACTCAATTCTCTTACTAAAGACTCTACCATTTTCCCTGCAAAATCTTTGGTGTATTCTACACTGTCTTTGCCATATTCTTGCTGCAGTTCTAAATAGTGTGGATGCTGAGAACGAAAACTATCACCATCTATGATAACAATATTTCCTTGAAATTCTTTCTGTTTAATACGATGAATTGTAGTCTTACCGGCACCACTTTGCCCTCCAAGCAAAATCGCTATAGGTTGCTTACTGGACTTTTTTCCTCTTGTCAGAGAACGAAGATTCCTTGCTAAAGCATGTTTGAATTCGCTATCAGTATAATCTTGGATTTCCATTAGGCTACCATCCGTTTTTCAGATATCTCTAACATGCGTTCAATTCCATCCAAATATCCACTATATCTCTCTATTTCATCAAAAGTTTCTACGAAATAGATATTCGTATGAATCAAGTCAGATAGATCATCACTCATTAAAATCCAAGGATTAGATTCATCATCAATGCTAATTCCCTGACTATCTTGATAACGATAGAGTCGAGATAGTAGATTAGCACCTCTTTCTTTCACAATTTCAATTTTTAAAGTCAATTCATAATCTTCAACAGGATTGAGCATTTTATCTTCTCCTACAATATCGACATAAGATACATTAAACTTCTGACAAATGATGTCTATTAGTTCCGTAGAGACTGAACTCGTTCCATTTTCATACCGGCTCAAGCTATTTCGAGAAATTCCTACAATTCGGGCAAAGTCGTCTTGTGTTAAGTCATGTGTTTTACGTAAGGATTTTATGTTCTTTCCAATCATGGCAAACTCCTTTTATTTTTATACCACCATTATAACATTTAGAAAAAGTAAATGCACCATTTTTGGTGCATTATTGACTATTTTTCCTAAATCTCTCTAAATTCTTCTCCAATTGTTCCTTATGAAGTTGATTCTTAGCTTCCTTTAATGTGTCGTCCAAAGTTTCTTCTCTATAAGTTGCTTCTGTTTTTAGTTGTTCTGATCCTTGATCTGGAGTGAAAATGATATCTAGCAGTCGGTCTATTTTTTCAAGATCTTGGGCAGACATATCAGATAGTCTATGAATCAGCTTTTTAAATACATCACTATTGTCGTGATTTTTCTTAAAAAGTTTTGTAAACATCTATAACCTCTCAAAAAAAGCAGCCTTTTAAGACTGCTTAGTGTAATTCGGAAATCGCATCATAAATGGACTGCAATTTCTTATTGTCTTTATTCTTTGTGTCAATCAAAGTATGTAGCTCTTCAATTTTCTTTTGACTACTTTGAATATCGCTATTATTATCCGCAATCAGTCTTTTAAGATGTTGCTGATAACTTGTAGTGATATCTGTCTCTTTTCCTGTTCTAACCTCTGTAACTTTGGGTTTAGAACTAGGATTTGATTCTGTCACAGGTGTTTGTTTTCGCTTTTGAAAAGCTGCTTCATAATTTACATCATTACCTCCTTGATGATTTCCAAATAAGGCCGCAATTTTATCTGGATCTTCTTGATTTTCTGATTTACTTTCTAATGGTTGATTAAAATTCCAATCTTTTGTCATTCACTCATTTCATCCTTTCTAAATTCAGAATCATCGAATTGTCTTTCTTTACCAAAGGCATGGTCAAGAGCTTCTTCAAAACTCATGTGACTAATGCTTTGACGCCTTTTGAACGTCGCAAACATCGCTGTCTCTAGTTGCTCTTTGTAAGCAGCTAGTTTTTCTGTTTCTCTTGCTACCTTACTCTCTTGCCTAGTGACCTTTTCTTCTAAGCGTTCGATTATGGTCATATACGATCCTCCTTCATACTAATATTAGCTAAAACATCTTGATTTTGTTATCACAATTCTAAACATTGAGAAGTTTGTCTTACTGGTGGATTTCCAAATGTCTCTTTTACAGTCTCAAGCATAAATTGTAAATCTGATTTCTTTTCTCGAAGAATATCGTTCCAGTCTCGTTTTTCTTTCCCAGATTCATTATCAGGTAAATCCAGTAAAACAGGCAATCCTGATTGAGATAACTTATCAGAAAAATCTTTACCTGCATCATCACAATCTACTGCCAGTGTCAATAAATCAGGATGATTATCAAAATAGCTGGTGGTATCACGAATTGTATTGATTAAAGGCAATAACTTTGAAGGTATTACTGTATCTAAGAATTCCAATTTCTGATTTTCTTCAGCTATCAGTCGTAAAGTTTGATAAGCGACAACAGACCTTTTTAATCCCTCCATAGATACCAAACGAACATCTGATAGACTTTGTTGATGTAGCTCGTAATAGCTCATCAAGTCGATGAACGATTCACAAAAGACCAGTCTATTGGGGTGACCAATATCAAAGGATATTCCAACATGTCCATGGCTTCCTTTTAGAATCGTTTTCAACCTCTCTCTTGGAAGAGAATGATTCTTATAAATCCCTTGTAAGCTTGCTGCCTGCAGTTTGTGACGATGATCAAAACTTTTTAAAACAATAACAGGTTCAACAGTTTCATTTGTTTTCCAACTGGCTTGTGCTATCAAACCTTGTTGAATCATCTTTTGTACGATTTCTTCTGAAATTCCTCTACATTCTGTTAAGTAATATCTGGCCAGACTACAGTTAGAATCTTCTATTCTATTTAAAGGATAATAAAATGGTCTCTCTCTTTTTTCTTGAACAGCTTCTTTTTGAAAAGGTTCTTCAGAAAGAAATGCTAGAGCTTTTTTAAAGGAAATTCCCTTAACAAGTCGAACAAAATCAATGACATCACCTTGAATATCTCTTGAAAACCATTTAAAAGTATTGGTAGTTGAAAAAATCCGAAATGAATCGTGTTCAGGATGTTCATAGACACTGCTCGAAACTTGTTTAAAGGAGATACCTAAACGATTGGCTACATCAAGAATTGAAATTTGCTTACATTCTTCTATTTCCATGCAATATCATCATTTTGTTGTAGTATTTGGCAGTGATGGAACAGATGAGGATTCTTCTAAAGTTTTGGGAGTGGCCTTATCTAAATCATCTAACCCAGATTTCCAAACCTGTACTTGATTGACCAATAACTTACCTGGTAGTTTAGAATAGGACAATTTAACCGTTCTGGTTTCTGTCTGATTGGTCTTTGATTGGTTGGCATTCTTTAAATCGGATACATAGGTTACATTATAAGAGACCATGGCAATAGCTTGATTCGTAGTCTGATTGACAAAGATATCTGCTTTTTCAAAATGATAATCCAAAATATAGTCCTTATACACTTGGTTCATGGCATCATTTTGACTTGACAATTCTTGAGAATAAG
>ERZ772904.55-NODE-55-length-40254-cov-7.27441_pt1 | contig 40254 bp, 28 predicted proteins | sample MGYA00512122_ERZ772904 | MGnify/ENA primary metagenome ERZ772904 (study PRJEB29015, sample SAMEA2738104) | human oral metagenome | biome: human oral; feature: human-associated habitat; material: saliva | place: China | collected 2269 ... | reverse complement strand
GACGCGAAGCAATGGTCAGCATGCACTGAACTATACAGCAGCCGCTGACCTAATGGCCAGTTGTCGCGGCGGCGGCGGACCAGAGCTGTCGCGCCTCCAGCTTCGCCGTTACGGCAGCTGACAATGTTATGGTCACTATCCCCAACCAGTTGGGTGTGGACTTTAACTTGAAACTACTTGAAGCAATTGCTCAAATTGCCCGCGCTTTAAGCTGGCATAAGGGTTAAAGCCGCCCACTGTTGCTCACCGCGCCGCTAGCGCGCGGCGGCCAGGGCGCACCGTCGGAACTAGAGAACTAGGCGGCAGCACCAGCGCCGGGCTCTGAGGAGTCGTCAGAGTTATCCACAATGCACCAACGCTCCACTATCAGCCCGGCTACCATCCAGGCTAAACACCCCAGCGCACAGAGCCCGGTATTCCAGCGTAGCGAGAGCATAAACGGCGAGCCCAGCGCAGTTAACGCAAATCCTAGCGCCCCCAGGTAGGCTCCGGCAGCTAGGGCACCGGTAAGCGAGCAGGCCTGCGCGGCACTAACCGTTAAAGCCGCGCGCATGGGGTTAACCCATTTGGCGTCACGCTGATAGCGGCGTACTCGGTAGCCAAAAGCCAAGATCGCTAGCGCCGCCACTACGGCCGCAATGCCCCCATGCAAGGCGATAGCTGGGGGCCAACCGTTTATTTGGGCCCCTAGACTCATGATCGCCCAGCCACAGCTGGCCCCCAGCAGGGCCAGCAAGGCTAGGACACGAAGCCGCGTGCGTTTCATTGACCGTTGTCTTGCGACTGATCCTCACTGCCTTGGCTGTCTTCATCAGCGTAAGGCGGTTCAATGTACTGGCCGGTAGGCAAGGTGGGCAGGTTATCAGTTTCCAACCAGTCCAGAGCCAGCCAGCGCACCCCGTCACGGTCGGGGGCCACATCAGCCAGCTGGGCGGTGTCTTGGCCATCTAGGCTCAGCTCACTGTCGGCAAAAGACCAGGGCAGCAGCACGAAGGCACGCTCGTGAGCACGCGGGTGCGGCAAGGTCAGATCCGGGGCGTCAGAGGTGACACCCTCGTAGCAGATAATGTCCACATCCAGGGTGCGAATACCCCATTTCTCGGTGCGTACGCGGCCGGCCTCGTCTTCTAGGCGGTGGCATACGGCCAGTAGTTCGCGCGGGGAAAGCCCAGTTAAACCAACAATTACCGTGTTGAGGTAGTCAGGCTGGGGTTCCTGGTCCGGGCGGGTTACGGCGGCGGTACGGGCCAAGGGGGCGACGTCGGTCAGCTCAATTCCGGGAGTGTCTTGCAGCTTGTGGACGGCGTCGCGCAGGGCTGCTAGTACCCCACCTACATTGCCTCCCAGTGAGAGTACAAACTCTGCGGCGTGGGGCGGGCGGCGGTCTAGCGGGTCACCACTTTGGTTGGCTGCGTCGTTTTGTTCCAGCTGCGAAGTGGGATCCTTGTAAGCGTCCTGCCAGGTGGGAGTCTGGGAGGCAACCCAGCTGTTGCTGGCGTCCTGCCAGGGATCACGGCGATTATCAAAGAGCTCACTGATCAGCGAGTTAGAGCCGACCATAGTGTCTTGCTCGTAGTTAAAGTCGAAAGCTTCCTGCGGCGTGGCCTGAGTTACCGGGTGGTGGCCGTAGGCAGGCATCGCGGACTGGCCACCAGTGCCTAGCTCGGAAGTCTTGAAGTGATCTGCCGGCGCCTGGACGGACAGGCCCGATCCAGACTCATCACTCTGAGGGTTGGTACCTAGGGCTACGGTTTCCTGGTAATCCACATACTCTGAGTCGTCTCCAGCTTGGGGGTTGGTGCCCAAAGCTACAGTGTCCTGGTAGTCAACGTACTCAGCGTCGCCCTGAGCCTGCTGGGTGTCTAGGTCTGTAGTTTCCTGGAAGTCAACGTATGCGTTTTCTTCCTGGCCCGCTTCATCTGCGTGTTCAGCCTCAGCAGCAGGTTCGACGGCGTCTGCCGGCTCAGGTACTTCTTCTGGCGTAGCCTGGACCTCAGCATCTGGCGCTTCAGCGTGGAAAACTTCGTTGATGTTGACTAGGCGAGTGGGGTCTTGCTCCCCTTCTTCCTCGCCGGAGGCGGCGGAAGCAGCATATTGCCCGTCAGCGGCTGGCTCAGCGCTGGCCGCAGCATTGAACTCAGCCTCCTTCGCGGCAGCTGCTGCAGCTGCCTCGGCTGCTTCCTGGGCAACTTGCGCCTGCAGCTCTTCGAAAGAGTGGTGGGGCTGTTGCGGCTGCTGCTCGCCATCCTCGGTGCGTAGCGAGTGCCAGTGCACCTGGGAGGGGCCAGAGTCGTTCATGTTATGTAGCTCGCCGATAAAGTCGGCGGCGTCCTGCGGGCGTTGCTCGTCAGAGTATTCGTCTTGCTCACTGTGAGCGGCAAAATCCTCGCCCGAGTGCTGAGCGGGAACCGGCGCAGCTTCAGCCGGTGCTGCCGGCTCGCTCTCAGCGGCGTGGCTGGAGGCGTAAGCGGCGTCGTCGGCAGAGCCAGCTTGGTCAGTAAATAAACCGTCCTGCTCGGCGCTAGAGCCAGCGCGAACTGCACTGTCAGCCGCCGCAGCTGCACCGGTAAGTGCCGCCCCGCCTGCGGCCACCGCGCCAGCGCCGGCAGCCTTAGCGAAATCACCCGCCAGGTCATCTACCGGCAGCTGGGAGCGTTCACCCCACGGCGGCGGGGCCGGCTGGTCCTCATCGACCTCGGTGAGGTAGTCGTCTAGGTCATCTGGATCAGCGAAAGCGTCAGGCTCATCAATGATGGCTACCTGCTCATCAGTCTCGCTGCGGTGGGTACCATGCTCGCCCAGTGAGGACGGGGTGGGGGCCACGGCAGCGGATGTGGCCGCAGCTGAGGCGCCGGTGAGGGTGTCCAGGCCAGAAACCGCTGATAAGCCAGAAACCGCAGACAGCCCCGAAACTGCCGAAAGCGCAGAGGCCGGTGAGGCAGTGAAAGCCAGGTTCCCCATCTGGTCGGGTCCGGCCACAGCCAAAGCCATTAGGGTGCGCCCACGTACCAGGGTGACGGCGACGTCGTCGAAAGCCACCTCCAAGGGGGCCTGCGGCTTGTGGATGGTCACCTCCACGCCAGCTACCGCCGAAAATGCCAGCACGGACTGAGCCACCCGGTCAGCCAGGGTTTCAATTAGGTTTACCGGCTCGCCGTGGATAACCTCCACCACTGCGTTAGCTACCTGTGAATAGTCCACGGTCTGGGCGATGTCGTCACTGGCCGCAGCCCGGTCGAGTACGCCTGGCTCCAAAAACAAGGTCACGTCAGCGCTAAAGATCTGACCCTCGGCACGCTCGGAGGGCAGGACACCGTGATAGCCGCGCGCAGATAGTCCGCGCAGGGTTACGGTATTGGGAGTGCTCATCGAGATTCCTTCCACAGGGACGCGGCGGCGATTGCCTCACGCGAGGGGATAACTTGATGTACGCGTACCGCCCAGGCACCTCCAAGCGCCGCGAGTGCGCTGGTGGTGGCGGTGATGTTGTCGCGTTGGGCCGGATCGGCGGCGCGAGCGGTGTCAGTGCCGCCAGCTACCGCCAAGGTTAAAAAGCGTTTGCGTGAAGCCCCAATTAGTACCGGGGCTGCTAACTCTTCTTGCAGGCGCTGCGTTGCTGCAAGCAGCTGCCAAGACTGTTCATGGGTTTTAGCGAAGCCTAAACCCGGGTCCACAATGATGCGTTCTTTGGCTAGCCCGGCTGCTTGGGCTTGCTCTAGGCGCTGGTTTAGCTCGCTGATTACGCCTGCGACGACGCCGTCGGGGTAGTCAGTTAGGCGGTCCATGGTCTGGGGGTTGCCACGCCAATGCTGACAAATGTAGGCGGCCTGGGTGCTGGCCACGGTGCGGTGCATGGCCCGGTCACCTAGCCCGCCTGAAACGTCATTCACGATGGCGGCCCCCGCTGTCACTGCTGCCAGGGCGGTGGCCGCGTGGATAGTGTCTACACTGATAACTGCCTGCGGGCGCACCTGAAGTAGCGCCTCAATTACCGGCACAACACGCGCGGTTTCTTCTTCAATTTCAATATCCACCTTAGCGGCGCCCGGGCGGGTAGATTCGCCCCCGATATCGATTATGTCGGCGCCTTCATCTAGCAAAACTAAAGCGTGCTTTAGTGCCGCATCACGCTGGTACCAGCGGCCGCCGTCGGAAAAAGAATCGGGAGTTACATTCAAAACCCCCATCACCAAGGTGCGGTCACTGGGCAGACTACACCCGGGTAACTGAGGATAATGGCGCGCGCTCACGTGCTTAAGTGTATCTGCAATATGCATGGGCTGTGACCGCTAATCACCAAGAACTGCACAGTACTAGGCATCTAGGTAGTTCACGCAGCCGCATTTATAGCCCAACTAGTCCCTAGCCCCGGCGCCCTAAAATCAGGCTCATTGCCTCCGCGCGGGTAGCTGGATTGCGCATAATGCCGCGTACCGCTGAGGTAACCGTGTTAGAGCCGGGCTTACGCACCCCACGCATAGACATGCACAGGTGCTCAGCCTCGACTACCACCAGCACTCCCCTACAGTGCAGGCGCTCGACCATAGCGTCGGCCACCTGGGCGGTGAGGCGTTCTTGCACCTGGGGGCGCCGGGCGTAGCCCTCCACCAGACGCGCTAGCTTGCTTAGGCCGGTTACGTGTCCGTCAGTGCCGGGAATGTAGCCCACATGTGCCACCCCGTGGAAGGGCAGCAGGTGGTGTTCGCACACCGAATACATGGGGATGTCACGTACCAGCACCATTTCGTCATGGCCCACGTCAAAGACTTTATCCAGGTGGTGAGCGGGGTCCTCAGTTAAACCTGCAAATAGCTCAGCGTAGGCGCGAGCCATGCGCTGGGGGGTTTCGCGTAGCCCGTCGCGCTCAGGGTCTTCCCCGATGGCTACCAGCAGGTCATATACAGCTTTGCGCACGCCTTCAGCGTCATAAGGGCGCAGCTGGGCCAGGGCCGACGGCGTCGCTTTAGGCTCCACCTGGGCTCCGGTTTCCAGGGCAGCTTGGGTTTCTAGCGAAGCTTGTGTCTGCTCAGTTTCAGTGCCGGTTTCCTCGCTAGCCACGGCCGGTCTCCTCTCTCTTAGACACCTCGGCCTCAATCTCAGCGCCACCCTTAAGCTCACCGGCAGCTTCAAGCTCGGTGCCACTCTCAAGCTGCTTTTGTGCCTTGGCGTGCGCCTCCAGCTGCTCCCAGTCGGGGTCAGCAATCACGTCCACCTGGGCATTTAGGGCCTCCAGCTCACCGCCATGCCAGCGCGGGCGCTTGGGCTGCTTAGCTACCGGGGTGAAGATCTGGGCCAGCTCGCCTTCAAGAATGGTTTCCTTCTCCAGCAGCTGCTGGGCTAGGCGGTCAAGCACCGGGCGGTTACGCACCAAAATCTGTAAAGCATCCTGGTAAGCGCCCTCTACCAGGGCGCGCACCTGCTCATCAATTTGTGCAGAAACCGCCTCAGAGTAGCCCGGGCCGCCCAGGGAGGCCATAGCGTCGCCGTCGTCGTTCTTACCCAAACGCACGGTACCTAGCAGATCACTCATGCCGTACTCAGTGACCATGCGGCGGGCGATAGCGGTGGCCTTCTCAATGTCGTTAGAGGCCCCCGAGGTGGGGTCATCAAAAATGATTTCCTCAGCGGCGCGCCCACCCATGGCGTAAACCAGCTGGTCTAACAGCTCGTTGCGGGTCACCGAGTACTTGTCGTCAGAGGGCATCACCTGGGTGTAGCCCAGGGCGCGTCCACGCGGCAAAATCGTCACCTTGGTGACCGGGTCAGAGTAGGCCCCGGCCGCCGCACACAGGGCGTGACCAGCCTCGTGATATGCGGTTATAGATTTTTCGTGATCATTCATAACCCGAGTGCGCTTTTGCGGGCCGGCAATGACGCGGTCAATGGCCTCGTCTAGCGCACGGTTATCGATCATATGAGCGTTGGCACGTGCAGTTAGCAGCGCGGCTTCGTTAAGCACATTGGCTAGTTCGGCACCGGTGAAGCCCGGGGTTCGCTTAGCTACCAGGGCCAAGTCGACGTCGTCGGTCATGGGCTTGCCTTTAGCGTGCACCTTCAAGATGGCTAAGCGCCCAGCCATGTCAGGAGCCTCCACGGCCACCTGTCGGTCGAAACGTCCCGGGCGCAGCAGGGCCGGGTCAAGCACGTCAGGGCGGTTAGTGGCGGCGATTACGATCACGTTAGAGCCGGTGCCAAAACCATCCATCTCCACCAGCATCTGGTTGAGGGTCTGGCCGGCTTCGTCGTGACCACCGGTAGTGGCGCCAGAGGCACGCGAGCGCCCCACGGCGTCGATCTCATCAACGAAGATAATTGCCGGGGCGGCGGCCTTGGCCTGCTCAAACAGGTCACGCATACGCGAAGCACCCACACCCACAAACATCTCAATGAACTCTGAACCGCTCATGGAGAAGAAAGGCACCCCGGCCTCGCCGGCCACAGCCTTAGCCAGCAGGGTTTTACCGGTTCCAGGCGGGCCGTAAAGCAGCACGCCGCGCGGGATTTTTGCACCTACGGCCTTAAACTTTGCCGGTTCAGAGAGGAATTCGCGGATTTCTTGTAGTTCTTCTACGGCCTCATCCACCCCGGCGACGTCGTCAAAGGTGACGTCAGGCATTTCTTTGGAGCCAATTTGGGATTTAGAGCGGCCAATGGAGAACAGGCCGCCCCGGGAGCCGCCTTGCATTCGTCCCATCACAAACCACATTGCCCCCAGGAACACTGCCGAGAGCAGCAGGATTTGCAGGAATGAGGACCACCAGGAGGTGGTGGGCACAACCGAGTCGTAGCCGCCCTTAGGGTTGGCTTTTTGAACTAGCTCGTTAACTTCCTTGGCCTGGGCGGTGACGTAGGTGAACTGTACTCGTTTACCGGCGTTATATTCGCTTTCCCCAGCGATACGCGGGGCTTGCACATAGTCGCGGTTTAGCCGCACCTGCACTACCTGGTTGCCGTCAATAATGGTGACGCGCTCAACCCCCTTGCCACTCTTGAGCAGGGCCAGGCCAGAGGAAGTGTCAATATTGGAGTAGCCGAGCAGCGAGGTAACCACCCAATAGCCGGGCACCGCCAAGATCAAGAACAGCAAGAACAAGTGCATGGGCCGCAGCTTGCGTCGGCCTTCATCTTTTTTCTCACCGTCACGCTTGTCGCGCTTATCTGCTGCTTTTAAGTCCTTGGTGGGCTTAGAGCTGCGCTTGTAGGGGTCTTTCTCGCTTTGGCTCGGCATTAATCAGCCTCCGTAGACGTGTTCGGCCAAGGTGGCCACGAAAGGTAGGTTGCGGTAGCGTTCGGCGTAGTCCAGGCCGTAACCAACCACGAATTCATTGGGGATGTCGAAGCCGACGTAGCGGGGGTTAATTTCCACCTTGGCAGCTTCAGGTTTACGTAGCAGGGTGGCAATCTCAACGGACTTGGCGCCACGGTTAGTTAGGTTGCTGACCAGCCAGGATAGGGTTAGGCCGGAGTCAATGATGTCTTCGACAATGAGGATGTCGCGTCCGGTCACGTCGCAGTCTAGGTCTTTGAGGATACGTACGACGCCGGAAGACTTGGTGCCTGAACCGTAAGAGGACACAGCCATCCACTCCATCTGCGCAGAGAAGTTCAGACGGCGCGAAAGGTCACTGACTACGTACACGGCCCCCTTGAGTACACCCAGCAGCAGCGGGTTGCGGCCGGCATAGTCGACGTTGATTTCGGCGGCAATCTGGTCTAGGCGCTCGTTTAGCTGGTCCTCAGTGATTAGCACGCGGTCCAGGTCGGTGCCCATGTCAGAAACGTTCATATTTATCCGTTCAAGGAGAAGACGTTGCCATTGCGCGCCTGGCGCGTGCGGCAGTTAGGGTTCCACCGCTATATGGCACTGAAATACTAGATTGCCACTTTCGCCACTAATTGTGCCACTGCAACAGCCGTCACTTTTATCTCTTTATCAACTGGCGAACTGTAAAAGTTCAGCCGGCTTAGAGGTTACGCAGCGGAGTAATTAGGGCGTCGTCGACGGCGGCCAAGGCAGCTGCTTCTTGACCGTCTGGGATGTTGTTAAGCACCACTGAGAAGCTAAGCTCACGCCCTGAGGCGGTGACGATAGTGCCGGTCAGGGAGCGCACGCCTGAAAGAGAGCCGGTCTTGGCACGCACCCAACCAGCAGCGGAAGTGTTGTGGAAACGGTTCTTCAAAGTGCCGCTGTAGGCCGAAACCGGCAGGTCACTGAGCAGTGTGCGGCCGTTACCCACCCCGTCTTTACCGGCGGCGCGGGTCATGATGGTGGCCAGCAGGTTGGGGCTGACCTGGTTTTTGACGCTCAGGCCCGAGCAGTCATCCATGGTTACCCCGGAAATGTCGTAACCGTCTTTTTTGAGCTGGGCCAACACTGCCTTGGTGGCGCCGGTAAAGTCTGCGGTTTGTCCCCCGGCCACGGCCACAAGCCGGCCTTCTACCTCAGTCATGGTGTTGTCTGAGGTGGTTAGTGATACGCCCAGGATTTCTGCCAGGGTGGCGCTGTCTACTGCGGACACCTTGGCGGAGTTGGCGCCGCGCTGGGCGCGAGTGGGCTGGCCTAGCACGCCGATACCGGCGTTTTTGAGGTGGGTGATGAACACCGTGGTGGCTTCCATGGCCGGGTCTGCCGGGTAGGGGCCGCCGTAGTGGCTGGTTACGTCAATCATTAGCGGCTGTACCTGGGTGGCCCAGGAGCTGTATTCACTGTCCCAGCTGGGGTGCCAGGTGGCGCCGGTAAATAGGGTGTCGTCTAGGGTCACGTTTACACTGGTTACGCCCTTGGCTTTGAGGGCGGCTGCGGTTGAGCGGGCCAGGTCGCCTAGTCCGGCGTGTCCGACGACGGCGCCGGCGTCTCCCTTATCTGCAGCTAGGAGCACGTCTCCCCCACCTACAAGGGTCAAGGTGGAGCCTTCTAGATAGGTGCTGGTTTGTACGCGGTGGCTGGCTCCCAGGGCACTAAGTGCAGCTGCGGCAGTCAAAACTTTGTGGCTGGAGGCCGGCACCATGGCGGAGTTGGCGTTGGTGGAGGCAATGTCTTTACCGGTTAGGGAGTCTTTAACCACTACCCCAACAGTGCCTCCCGCTAGGGCGGGGTTGGAGGTTAGGGAAGTAATCAGCGACTGTACCTGCGAGCTTTCAGGAACGGGCGCATTAGCATTTAGTGCCGTGACGCCAGAGGCAGTGGGAGTAATGCCAGACGCCGTCGGGAAAGGGTGAGGAGAAAGATCCACGCTAGCGGCAGTGACAAACCCAGGTACCACGTCCAGAGCGTCAAGCAGCGTGTAGTACCCGCCGGCCACCAGTAAGGTAGCCACGCTGAGCGAGGCAGCAACCAATTTACGCATGCTGTTATTTCCATTCTTGCAGGCAGACCGAAACAAGTTTGTGGACGCCGTGGGGAAGCGGGCGACTACTGGGTTTAAGAGCGTCTACGTCAGATCGAGGCTAACCTCAACCCCAGCGATAGCCGCCCTCAAGGTAAGGATATCGTCTTCACCCTATATATGTGCCGACGCGCCGCATAAAACTGCCGCCTTACACAGCCACTTGCCAAACCAGCCCGCAAAATTGACCTGCCGAACTGCCCACCAAGACAGTTGTCGGACCATCCAGCCGCTAACTGTTGCGTGCTTCATCAACTAACCAGTTACCACACCAGACAAAGAGGAGTATTGTTTCACCTAAAGATAACGTTGTTTCACATTAGAGGAACATCAATATGCAATCTATGCAGTCACTGCCAGCTAGCTCCAGCACGCAGAGCAGACCGCAGCGCGCAAATAAATGGGTAGCGCTCACTGCGCTATGCCTGGTGGTGTTGCTGGTTGTCATGGACAACACCATCGTCAATGTGGCGATCCCTACGCTAAGTGAGGCCCTAAAGGCCTCATCAACGGATTTGCAATGGGTGGTAGATGCCTACACCTTGTCTTTTGCTGCTCTGCTACTGCCGGCCGGAAAACTAAGTGACCGCTGGGGACGCAGGCGGATGCTACTGATCGGCTTGGTGGGGTTCACCCTATTCTCCGCCGGCGCCGCTTTTTCCTGGGCTTTATGGCAGTTGGTAGCACTGCGCGTGGCGCTAGGAGTCAGCGCCGCCATGATTTATCCGGCAACCTTGTCGCTGATCATCGTTATCTTTGAAAATTCCAAATACCGCAGCTTAGCTGTTGGCCTATGGGCGGCCACATCCGGTGTAGGTATCGCTTTAGGGCCTATCATCGGCGGTATCTTGCTAGAGCACTACGCCTGGAATTCCATTTTCTGGGTGTGCGCAGTTATTGGCGTAGTGGCCTTGGCTTGCATTGTGACAGCAGTGCCAGAGTCACGGACATTCCACAGCGAAAAATTCGATTTCCCCGGCACAGTACTGTCAGTTACCGGTGTAGGACTGCTAGTGTGGGCAATTATTGAGCGCCCAACTTATGGCTGGCTGTCTTGGCAGGTTATTGGCGGCATTTGTGTATCCCTACTCGTATTGGCAATGTTTGCGGCAGTTGAGTGGCGCACGCCAGCTCCCCTCATTGATGTTTCACTCTTCCGCCGCGCCATATTCACCAGCAGTACCTGCGCAATTTGCATCGCTTTCTTCTGCTTGTTTGGATTCATTTTTATCACCACCCAATGGTTCCAGGCTTTACGCGGCTACAGCGCACTAAAAACCGCCTTGTCAACCTTGCCTTTCGCAGTAGTTATGGCTGCTGTGGCCCCACTTGCTACACAGCTAGCTAAACGTTTTGGGCACCGCGTGGTAGTAACAGTGGGATTAGTTTTCCTCTCAGCAAGCATGTTTGTGGTTACGCAAGTTGGCGCCCACTGCAACTATTGGTTGGCGGTTGTGCCAACCATGGCGCTTATGGCGGCCGGCATCGCCCTGGTTCAAGGGCCCGCAACGGATGCTTTAATGAGCACGGTTCCAGAAAGCTCAACCGGCGCGGCTTCAGCAGTAAATGACACAATCCGCGAGATTGGCGGCACTTTGGGCGTGGCCGTTATGGGTTCCGCGATTGTCTCGGTCTATCCCGACAAGCTCGCAGATGCCTTGTCTAGCCTGCATATCCCAGCTGCTGTAACAAAAGCTGCTCAAGATTCTGTGATGGCAGCGCATTCAATACTGCCGCATTTACCAGTAGCCATCCGCCACAGCGCACAGCAAGCTATCGAAACTAGTTTCATGAGCGCCACACACGCTGCCTGCTGGATTGCTTCTGGCTTGTCTCTAGCATTCGCGCTGCTGTGCTGGGTCACTCTGCCCAAACACAACTGAAACATTCTTCCACAGTAGAAAGAAATATCTATCATGAGTACCGACATGGCGAATCGTCTTCTGCTAGCTAACGCATTAGTGGAAGATCCCCACAATCCCATCATTGATATTGCAGCTTGTTTTCCTGGACATGGCAGTCAAAGCATCAACATGTTTCAAGGATACCTGTCTAATTTCCCAGAAGCCCAACAAGTTATAGCTCAAGCCGATAGCCTATACAAAGAACGCTACGGAGAGCCCCTTTCTACAACAGTAAATTCTGGAAAAGACAGCCGCCTGACTATGCCTACAGTCATGCAGCCTGCTATCGTAACGGCTTCTCTGGCCATGTTCGCTGTTCTTAAATCTGCCGGCATCCCCATTTCGATGCTCATGGGACACAGCTTGGGAGAATACAGCGCATTAATCGCATCTGATGCCATTACATTCGACGATGGATTATCAGCAGTAATGGATCGCGCAGAAACCATTGATTCTATTCCCTATAGTATGCGCGGAGCGATGGCGGTTGTATTACCACGTAGCACTCATGACATGCATAGAATCAAGGCCATCGTAACCGCGTTATCCTGTCAGGGGCCACTTTCTATTGGAATCATCAACTCCGACAAACAACTTGTTATTTCGGGTGTCAAAGCTTTGGTCGTTCGTGTTACGGAACGCTTAGCCGCCGAGTCGATAGAGAGCTCTATACTCCCAATCCCTGTGGGATTTCATAGCCCTGTACTTTCGCCTGTCCTAATGGAGTTCAAGCGCAAGTTGGAGAATTATCAATGGCGTAAGCCTAACATTCCGGTCATCTCGACAATCACTCAGGGACCCCTGCAAGACAGCGATATAGAACATATGCCGCAACTGCTTGCTGGACAATTAGTTACTCCCTTTGACTTTCGCGATTCTGTTACTTCCTGCCTATCTATGGGGGCGAAGCTATTCGTAGACATGGGGCCCAAACGTATAATCACCAACCTAATCGCAGATCAAGTACGTGGTGGTGAAGCAAAGGTATTCGGTCTTGACTACGGACCCAATGGTGGAGCTAAAACCATTGATCGAATTCAGGCTCTGCAGTGGCTTTATGACACACAAGAAAGCAGACAAAATGCTGCACCTGAGCCTTCTACGTCTTCCCCTCATACCTCTAAGGTGACGGCAAGTGACTTGCGGAATGTACTTCTAGATGCAATCTGTGAGGTTACTGGTTATCCTGCTGAGGTCATCAGCCCAGACCTGGACCTTGAAGCCGATCTTGGTATTGACTCAGTCAAACAAATGCAAGCACTGGGGACAGTAGCTGAACAGATTGGCGTGCAACCTGAGTCCCTGGATCTATCCCAAGCACACACGCTGAATGATTTATCCAACGCATTGTCCTCTATCCAATCAGATACTCCCCCCACCGACAAGCAGCAAATCTCGATAGAGAGCACCAGTAACACTATTGCATTAGAAAATGATAATAGTAGTGACGACTATATCTCAAATATAGATACTCTCCTTCTGCAAAGCATATGTGAGGTTACTGGTTATCCTGCTGAGGTCATCAGCCCAGACCTGGACCTTGAAGCCGATCTTGGTATTGACTCAGTCAAACAAATGCAAGCACTGGGGACAGTAGCTGAACAAATTGGCGTGCAACCTGAGTCCCTGGATCTATCCCAAGCACACACGCTACGTCAGATTGTCGACTGCATTAAACAAGCAGCTGCTAGTTCTAGGCTGCAAAAGGAAGAACAAACTAACACTGAAGAATTTCATTCTGGTGAATCTGTTTCTAATGTGAAACGGTTTATCCCTCAGATCATCGACAAACCGCTCTCTATCGATTTAGGAGTAACCGATTGGTCTAATTCTTCCTGCTTATTCATTCAATCTGGTAACCAGGTATTGGATTCTTCTATCCAACAAACGCTCCAACCTATTTTCCGCACTATGCACACCATTACTGCAGACAAGCTCATTAGTGGCGGAGGTTATCCCACTGCAGAATTCGGAACGATCCAGATGATTTTGGATTGCCACTCTCTAAATAGCAGCAGTCCAGCATTCGGAGAGCAGACAGATGCATGGTTGGACACAGCCCAAGAGAAATACGCACAAATATTTAAATTATCCCAGTCTCTTTATCCGCTTATCGAACAGATAGAGGGAAATATCGCGTGGTTGTCAGTCACCGGCGCAGGTGGTGTCTCAGGAGTGGGAACCACAGGAAGTGGCGATCCTGTTGATACATTAGCCTCAGGGTTCTATAAGAGTCTTGGCAAGGAATTGAATAATCTAAAAGTCAAAACCCTTGATGTAGATTCTTATACTGACACTCCGAAAGCTATTCTGGACGAAGTACGTCATTATTATCAAGATCAGGATTGCGAAATGGGCTACCTACATGGCTGCCGTCATGTGGTTCGCGTAATTCCCTTGGGAACAAGGCAGAAATACTCTATCAGAAAGCAGCTACCAGCAGGGACTGTAGCCTTCTTCTCCGGTGGGTCCCGAGGTATTGCCTTGGAATGCGCAAAAGCTCTTGCTGACGAACAGCCACAGATCAATGTAGTGATCACTGGACGCTCAGACATAAATGACCCTCAGGCGAAGGATTGGCTCCACTTAAGTGAAGAAGAATGGAATAAAGCAAAGGCTGACTTCTTCCGTGAATCTAAAAGGAATAATCCCTCGCTCGGAGCCATTGAGCTATCTGAGGAATATAACAGGATAAGCCATATCCGCACTTTGGCGAATAACCTTAAGACCGCTATATCCACGCGAAGCAATCTACATTATATTCCTTGTGATATCGCAGATGCTCAATCTACTGACAATGCGGTACGCAAGGCTCGTAAACAATGGGGAAATCTCTCATTGGTAGTTCATGCTGCTGGACTGGAATCGTTCGGCAGGCTACCTGGTAAAACATTAAGTCGCACCCAAAAGAGTATCGCAGTAAAACTTGGCGGTTTTATTAACTTGTACCAGGCCACTAAAGACGAACCGTCGCTGACCGCATTCATTTCCTTTGGGTCAGTATCTGGACGCTTCGGTATGGACGGGCAGGTAGACTACACTGCTGCTGCAGCCACACTTTCTGCACTTTCACATACGATTCCAATGAATACGCCAGCTAACCAGAAAATCCCATTCGTTACTATGGAATGGTCAGCTTGGAGCCAAGTAGGCATGGCAGCTCACCCACAGGTAATTGCTGTTCAGAAACAAGAGCGTGGAATGGAGTATATTCCAGTTAAGGTAGGAACAGAATTCTTCCTTGATGAGCTTGCACTAGGAACCGCAGATCCTGAGGTATTGATCATGGGGGCATTAGGCTCAAATCAGCCACAAGGACAGTTGGATTCACTAGATGCGGATATGGAGCTAGCCTCACCTATCGACTCTGCGGGAACCGTCTTAGACAAACCGCACTATCCAATGCTAGATAGCGTTGATAAACGGGGAGAAAACGCGCTTGTTGCACATCGCATGCTTCGATATGATCGTGACCTATATCTGCCTGATCACCGGGTAAAGGGAGTTACGACTTTTCCTGGAGTACTTCATCTAGAAACTCAGATTGAAGCCGCTTCATGCCTATCTAATGTGAAACGGCTTGGTGTCGAACTCGAAGAGTTGGAACTTAAAACGTTCCTTAAATGCCGTGATAACGACGAAGTACCTATCACTATCGAAGCCCTTCGCACAGACCGGAAGGGTAGTCAGGTCATCACAACTGAACTGTATTCAACCTTCAAGGCCCCAGATGGCCGGGTCCTAATCCCCCACCGCACTCATTCAACGGCTACTTTCAAATTATTGGATAAAGCCCCCGAATCATATAAGGCAGATTGGAATCCAGACAGCCTATTTGAAAAAGGGACACTTATCGATATTGCTCGTTACCATGCAAGGACGGAACATTTCATTAGTTTTGGGCCGACTTTCCGGTATATGCGTGTGGCAAACCTAACTGGAGATAACTGCGCGATAGGAGAATTTATTGTACCGTCTGTACCAGGGCTTTTCAGTGATGTGCGTAATCCACAATTCCTCTGTTGCCCATTATTGATAGACAACGTTGGCAGAATGGCGTTGATGCGAGAATTTCAACGCTGGGGCCGTCACGTAGTGCCGGTACAGATCCATGGTGCTCGTCAGTTCCGTTGCCCGGCAGCTGGAGAAGTATGCTATGGAAAGATGGTTTTTCTGGCCGAAGACGAGAAAGGTGTCAACGTTAGCATCGAAATTATTGATGCTAATGGCTATCTACTATGCCAAGCAGACGAAGTACGACTTACTTTCCTAGGTCCGGTAGAACAAAAGCATAACATCATTACGTCAGCTGACAGTGTCATTCCCTCAAAGGAGTACTGATGGCAGATTTTGAACCAATTGCAATTATTGGGAGCGGATGTATACTCCCCCCGCATTCATGTTCCCCTGAAGAACTTTGGAATGCAATAGTTGAAGGTCAAAGTGGAATACACCCACCTGCACCTGAGCGCTGGGGTACAAACGTCAACTACGTAGATTCTGACCGTAGTGTAGTTGATAAGACCTATTGCGGTATTGGCGGTTTTATCACTAATTATGATAACTATGCCTCTCCTTCGACTGAGACCCGCCTAAACCGTACCCAGAAAATGATTATTGACACCGCTTCTCAAGCGATTACTGAAGCCGGTATCAATAAGTCTGACTTAACTAAGTGTCGTTTATTTGTTGGCAATATGCTGGCTGATGAAGCTTTCGGAGATCAGGCTCTATCAGAAATAAGTAGAGAGATCCTTAATGAGCGCACAGAAACATTAGGGAAAGACACTCTAGACGCCACTCAACACGCGATAGATTCTGTGATTCTGACTCGTAACAATGCTTCAGAAACAAAGAATTCTCCTTCTGACCTGGCACAGCTTCCAGCAAAGTTATTGGGTATGTCCAATGATCCCATAGTGATTGATGGTGCATGTGCATCAGGATTACTTATCGTTGATCTTGCAGCCAGATATCTGCACACTCACGTAAAACCGCTAGTAATGGCAGTTGGCGCAATGGCTAACATGTCTATTACTGGTAACGTTAGTTTCGCCAAAATAGGCGGCCTGAGTGACGAGCCCGCAAGACCGCTAGACGCAAATGCAAGTGGTCTCGTACCTGCGGAAGGTGCAGCAGCAGTATTGCTATGCACACTTTCATATGCGAGACAACACGGCTACCCCGTTAGTGGTGTCATTACAGGTTCATATTCAACAAGTGACGGGCGCGGAAAAGCAATTTACGCCCCTAATCCTAAAGGCCAACAACGCGCAATGCGTGGCGCTTTAGAGCAGGCAGGAATCACCTCAGCTGGAATTGACTATATTGAGACCCACGCAACGGGTACACCTGCCGGAGACACTTCCGAGTTAACGGCGATTATAAAAATGTTGACAGGACAACGCACTAGTCCTGTGTCTATAGGATCTATTAAAAATTTAATTGGTCATGGTTTCCCAACGGCAGGCACATCAAATCTGCTTTCAGTGTTGGAATCATTTAGGCATGAACAATATTTGCCGACCCACGGAGTTACTACACCTCACCCTCTAATAACTGAGCACCCTGAGCTTCTACAGTTGCATACTGTCCCTGTTCCATGGCCAAAGTCCGAAGATCATCCACGCAGAGCTTTAATTAACGCTTTTGGTTTTGGAGGTATTAACTCGTCAGTAGTTGTTGAACAGTACACAGAGGACCACCAACTCGAAAAACGGCGTAAAGATTCTAGCGATGAAAACGTGCTATACCTCGCAGTGCAATGCGTAGCTCAAACACAATGTAATCCACCACGTACACTGCTTGAGGATTCAATGGAGGCTGATTGGAAAGTTTTCCGCACCCCTCCAGTACTTTTGCCTCACATGGACGTTGCTCAAAGACTGGCTGTTTTGGCGGCTAAGGATCTACAGAACGAACTAGGCTCTGATTCTAAAGAGATTTTTGGTATCTTTCTCGGACAGCCTTCAGGATTGGCAGTAGGAGCCCGTAGAGAATTACGTATACGTCTTCCCGAGCTCCTTCACGCCATTGACCATGCCGAAATCCCTAGCGATCTACGTTACGAACTACAAACTTGGTTTAGTAATCGCGTGCTTACATCAATAGGCAACACCGTAGAAGCTGCACTGCCTGGCTATATGGACAACATAGTTTCAGGCCGAGTAGCCAATATGTTTGATTACCAGGGACCTAGCTGCGTAATCGATGGCGGCCGATTTTCTTTCGCCAGATCTATTGAAATGGCTTCTCTCGTACTGGCAGAACATGAAGCTGATGGCATGATAGTCGGATCTTCATTCGCCAACCCAAGCCATCTTATTGATCAAAATGCGGCTAAACTAGCCACAGCGACACTGATCATGTTACGCCCACTGGATTGGGCAAAAAAGCATCAGAGTCAAGTCCAGGCTGTAATCAAGATTAGTTACGTCAATCCATCAGAGATAAACCCTCATGATTTTCTTGATGCAGACAGATTAGCAAAAGCTGTAACTAGCCAAAGTCAGGCCTCTCGCCTGCAAGCAGGAAACATGCTAGTAGAAGTGATGGATCTTGAAGATGTATCAGTCAGGCAGCTACAACACCAAATGATTAAGCAACAGAAAAATTCTGAAATTAGTTCAAGGCACACACCATCCAGCAATATCGTGATACACGACACCTGGATTGGCATACAGGGTGAGGCTATCCCAGATTGTCTTACCATGCTGTTAGGCAAGACCGTAGCACCTATGAAACAAGACACTCGCATCCGGGCTGTAATACCTTTCAATTCTCCCATAGAGAAGGAGCGCATACTACAGGCTTTGAAAAACACTACGACATAGCCAGTAATTGAAGAGACATACTTTGCATGCGGGGCGATATGGAAATTCATTCGCCCCGCACATTGTTGTGCCCACCGTTTATCTCCTACGCCTGACTATAAAAGCGGACAACAGACCCAGTCATTTTTAGTTCCTAACGCCCTCGCTCTATCTGCAACCTCAATGTAGCTGAGTTCGTCACCTTCCAAACAGGAAGATAATTCAAAACTGTGGTTTACTTCTTATATGCCAACCACGCTATGACACAAAGGCCTACATGAAGAGTAGCTGCCTACCAGTAGTGGCGAGATAATGCGGAGAAGCATCTAATGACTAACCAGAAAACTACAAAGAACCAACGCACCCCCACCGCTGAAATCAGGGGACTCATACTTGACGCCTCAAAACAGATCATCGAAGAGGACGGATACGAAGCTTTCACCATCCGGCTGCTATCAGAAAAAGCCGGGGTGTCCCCCGCCAGTATCTACCGCCATATAGGTGACAAGCAAGCTGTCATTAACACCCTCATAGATGAGAGCTTTCTTCAGCTGCGGGAAAAGCTTTTACGCGTCACCACTGCAGATCCCCTGCAACGCCTATATGACGCAGGAGTGGTCTACCGTCAGCACGCTAAAGCATCGCCTGGAGTCTATGCCCTGCTGTGGCGTTGGCATGCCGGCGCTAGTGCCCAAGCCTGCCTGGACTCTATGACAGAGCTAATACGCTACGGCCAGGTTGCCGGAAAGATCCGTAAAGATGAGCCTGACTTAATCGCTTGGTCCATCTGGTCTGCTGTGCACGGCTTCGTCCAGTTCGAGACCCGCCCTGAACATGACACACCTGTAGATGATGATGATGCAGCTTATTCTTTCTTACTTCAACTTCTTATTCGGGGACTTAGCTCGTTTTGAGTAGTCTCTATTGGACTGTAACCATCGCAGACACCAGTCGGCCGTAACATCGCCAATTACCATGTAACGCAATACCCCCCTTTACAGCAGTAAATGTCCCACCCGATGTCAGGTTTACAAGCACTTTACGAAAATCCACAGTCTCACCCAATGCGGATAACGCCTTTGAGACAGCTTCTTTAGCGCAGAATGCTGCCCTACGTTCTACAGGGGACGCCAATTGCAACAAGTTAAGCTCTTCTGAGGAGAACACAAATTTCATAACAGTGTTGGACAACTCATCTGAATCATCCACATCTACCCCCAAAGCTCGACAACTTTCTGAAGATACCGCCACAGCAACACATAAAGATGAGCAGTGAGATAAAGAGCCTACAATGCCCGAGGGCCACAGTGGTTCACCAGCCCAGCCTCTTAAAATTGGCCCATCACGACCGATACGCTGTAAAGCCTCATGGGCCAAAAGCCGTGTTTCCACGAATTCATGTCGTCGTTTAGAGGTAGCGTTATCTACCAAAGCTAACTCAGCATCAAACAACTGCGCTTTGTGTATCTCATCGCCTGAGATTAATACTTCGCATCCAGAACTCAGCAGTGGCCCAAACAGGGATACCCGTAGTCTCATTTGAGGCTCCCACATATGGTGCCCGCCTTCCACCATAATTTTCCTTTCGTTACTTCATATACATCTTCGTAGGAAACTGCAGGCAGATCAACACATACTTACAAGTCAACCAAACACACGTAGGGATCGCTAAGAGCTTGCATGGGATAGCAATCAACAACCTACCTAAAACACCCAGATTTGCTCCGACAGAGCAGATCTCCTAAGAGCAAAACTCCATCTAGACCTAAGAGAATCGCAAAGATTTGCCCAAACCCTGCGCTAATGAGTCAAACTAGTGCTATACACAGTTCTAGGACCAAACGGCCCTACCATCGGCAGGCTGGCTTGAGTAAACGCACCCGTTGCAAGCCCAAAACATGTCCTGGCTTTGCGGGGCGAGGAAGGAGCTCAAAATGGAATTCGATGTAACCATTGAGATCCCCAAGGGTAACCGTAACAAATACGAGATTGACCATGAGACCGGCCGTATTCGCCTGGACCGCATGTTGTTCACGTCCACCCGTTACCCCGACGACTACGGCTTTATTGACGACACTCTAGGCGAGGACGGCGACCCGCTAGACGCCCTAGTACTACTAGAAGAACCCACTTTCCCTGGCTGCGTGATTCGCTGCCGCGCACTGGGCATGTTCCGTATGCGTGACGAAAAGGGCGGCGACGACAAGGTTCTATGCGTGCCCGCAGCTGACCAGCGTGCTTCTTGGCGTACCGACATTGAGGACGTCAGTGAGTTCCACCGTCTAGAAATCCAGCACTTCTTTGAGGTTTACAAGGATCTAGAGCCGGGCAAGAGCGTAGAAGGCGCCCACTGGGTAGGCCGCGAAGAGGCTGAGGCTGAAATTCGCCGTTCCTTCGCTCGTCTGCGTGAGCACGAAGGCCACTAATCCCTATCCCATTGTCCTTGAGCTTGTAAATAAAACTGTCCCCCTGGCTGCGCCAGGGGGACAGTGCTTTAACTTTGTAGACGCACGTTTAAGGTTGCAGGTCTCAGGCGCCGCCTACAGGTCTAGTTATAGGCGCACAGCGTAAGGCATGATGCCTGAGTAGCGCACGCCGGTTACGCGCACCGGCACACCAAAGGTAGGTGCCTCAATCATCTGGTCGTTACCCAGGTAGATGGCCACGTGATAGATAGACCCGGCAGAGCCATCGGAGGACCAGAAGATCAGGTCACCAGGCTGGACGGAGTCCAGTGAGACGTGGGTGCCTTCCCAGTACTGGGCGCGTGAGGAGTGAGTCAGGCTCACCCCGGCCGCCGCCCAGGAGAGCATGGACAGACCAGAGCAGTCCACGCCAGAGTAGGATTCGCCGCCCCACACATAGTCCACACCAATGAAGGTGTAGGCCTTGGCGATAGCCACATCCGCACCACCGGAAGGGGCGGGAGTCGGGTCGGGTTCAGGTTCCGGCTCTGGCTCAGGAGTGGGTGCGGGGGCCGGTTCGGGCTCAGGCGCCGGGGCAGGTGCCGGCTCGCTGGTTTCGCTGGGGCTGGGAGCCGGCTCAGGCGTAGTAGTTTGGCTCGGCTGCGGATCAGGCGCGGCGCTCTGGCTAGGTTGCGGGTTAGGAGCAGCAGTTTGGCTGGGCTGCGGGTCAGGCTGGCCAGGGGTAGGCGAAGCGGTTTCTTTGGCCTTAGCTTCGTTCTGCTTTTCCTGCTCTTCCTTAGCCTTGGCCTGGGCGGCGGCCTGCTGAGCCTGCTTGCGAGCTTCCTCGTTCTTGCGGTTTTGCTCAGCCTGCTCAAGCTGTTCTTGACGCTGGGTTTCCAGAGCCACAGTGGTGTTGCGCTGAGCTGCCAGTTGGCTGATCAGGTTGGCACGCTGGCTAGTGGCCTCGCTTTGGGCGGCCCGGGCAGCATTAGCGGCAGCCTGGGCGGCGTTCTTGGTTGCTTCAGTTTTTTGCGTGGCGGTGCGCTGAGCTGATTCTTTCTGCGCGGCAATGCCTTCCATGGTGGTGGCTACCGATTGCAGAGCCTGCACTTTTTGCAATTTTGCGTCAGTGTTTTCACCCGCACGGTCCAGCGCGGCCTTCTGGCTGGCAATATCTCCCAGTGAGCGCCCGGTCAGGTAGGGGGAGACTATGTCGAAGGGGTTGCCGCCGTCCTGGTAGGTCTGTACGACGACGTCGGAGAGGCTTTTGCGAGCTTGGTGCGTCTGCTTGGTGGCGGCCGTGGCCTTAGCTCGCGCAGCGGCGGTGGCTGCCTTGGCTTTGTTTAGTGCATCAAGGGATTGCAGATAGTCCTCAGTGGCGATCTGTGCCTTCATGGTGGCGTTTTCAGTGTTGGCCTTGAGTGTGGCCAAACGTGCCTCCAGGGAAGCGATAGAAGCAGAAGTGCTAGCTTCCTTCTGCTTTGACTTGTTGATGTCGTCTTGGCTGGGGCCATCTGCGAAGGCCACGGGGTTTGCGGACAACACCATCGACGCCAGTACCACAGCAACTGTGCTGCGGAAGGCGCGTGATCGTTTGTTCTGACTCACGAGGACTCCAATGACTAGGGATATTGACTGATGGCTGCGGGGTACAGCCCCGGTTTATTTAGCCCTAGATTAATGCCCTGGCGCCTCAAAGGAAACAGTTTCATCACAATTCACATAATCACCATTGTTATCAGTTTTAACATTCCTTCAAGATTCAATTATTATTTAGTGGTGTTTCGCATAATTTGAGGGGTGACCCAAAAATCGGATCACCCCTCAAATTTTTCTAGTTACAACCCAAAATGGCTGCTAGCACTGCCTGGTGCGGCTACGCAGCGCCAGACCACCACCCAACAGGGCCAGCGCAAAGGCTACAAACAGCCCCGTTTCCACCCCACTGTGAGCTAAGCCACGTTTAGGACTTTGGGAGGAACTAGGCGCCGCTTTAAGGCTGGCACTGGGTTTAGTAGTGGACTTTGCGGTGGGAATCGCCCCGCAAGTAGCAGCCAAAGCCGGCGTAGCCAGGGCTGTGGCCACGGGCGTCGTCGCCGTTGCGGTAGCAGAGGCAGAACCATAACCCAGGCCGAAACCACGCGCATAAGCCACCCCGCTAGCCCCGGGCACGCTAACTGGCAACTTACCGACCGCATTAACCTTGCCACTAAGCACATCTACCGCAGCCGCCAGAGCCACCGAGTTATTGGCGTAAATCTCCGCCACCACCTGCGGGCCTGCTCCCCCGCCGCTGTAACGGGCCAGGGGGTAGGGCAAGCTGGTGTTAATGACGATCACCTGCTTGCCGGTGGCCACCAGCGCGTCAATGGCTTTGAACTGCTGGGCGCCAGGGGCGTAGCTAGCAAAAATCACCGTATCCACATTGGCTGCTTGGCGCACCCAAGCGGAAATCTCACTGTCGGAAGGATTTTCTTTAGCGTCGGGATCCTGGGTGAAAACCACAGTAAAACCAGCAGCTTTAAGAGGATCAGGCAATAGCTCCGGGTTAGCCCAGGAGCTGCCGGCCACCAGCACGCGCGTACCCTTGGCCGAATTCAAGGGCGCCTTGTTAGCGTCATTGCGCAGCAAAGTAACCGAGTTACGCGCAATCTGGCTGGCCACGTCCCTACTAGCCGCAGTGCCCAGCTTGGCTTGCACGCTAGCGGCGTCGATCGGCTCAGTTTTGAGCACTCCGCGCTTTTGTTTCCACTTCAAAATGCGCAGAACTGACTGATCAATTTGCGCGCTAGTGAGCGATCCGTCTTTAACTGCAGCTTTAACCCCGTCAACTACTGCAGCGGCGTCCTTAGTATTTAGCAAAATGTCACTGCCAGCTTGCAGGGCTTTGACCGCTACCCGTGCGCGAATAGGAGCCAGGAAGTTTTTAAACTCCGTTGAGGCCTCACGGGCCGAGTCCGCCTGAGTTGGGTCTTTATCGGCTTTTCGTTTGGCGCTGTCTTCCTTGTTCTTGAGCTCCTTGTATTTAGCCTGCTCAGCGGGGGTCATTACAGCCAGCTGGGCCCCTTCCATGTCTAGGGCGTCAGTGGTGATCACCCCGGTAAAGCCCAGCTCTTGGCGCAGCAGCCCGGTAAGTACCGGCTTAGATAGGGTGGCCGGCAGGTTTGGGTCAATAGCATCGACGACGATGTGGGCCGTCATGATCATGTCGACGCCGCCATTAATAGCCGTTTTGAAGGGCACTAAATGCTGATTTAGCACCTGACGCGAGTAGGTTACGCGCGGTAGGCCCAGGTGGGAGTCGGTGTCGGCGTCGCCATGGCCGGGGAAATGCTTGGCTGTGGCAGAGACGCCCTGGCTTTGGATGCCTTGGATTTGGGCACCACCTAGCTGAGCTACCAGGTTGGGGTCATCGCTGATAGCCCGCAAACCAATAACCGGGTTGTTGGGGTTGGTGTTAACGTCCAAAACCGGGGCGAAATCAGCGTTAATCCCCAGCGAACGCATTTCACAGCCCAGCACCTGGCCCTGGCTGTAGGCCAGCGCCTGGTTACCGGTGGCACCTAGCGCCATATTGCCAGGGAAGATTGTGGCCGGGGCGCCTACGCGCGAAACCATGCCACCTTCTTGATCGATAGTGATGCCTAGCGGCACGTTGCCGTCAGCTTTAGCGGCAGCCTGCAAACCGTTGGATAGGGCCGCCACCTTGGTTACATCAGTGTTTTCAGAGCTGAAGTTGTGGGCCCAGTTGAAGTAAAGCACGCCACCTAAGTGGTATTTCTTAACCGCCTGGGCCGGGGTGGATACGCCAGGGCCAAAAATGGCTTGGTTGTCACTAGCGTAAGTAGTGTCATCTGCGCTGTCACCGTAAACGTGGGTCCACAGTAGCTGACCCACTTTTTGGTCCAGGTTCATTTTGGCCAGGATCTGCTCAGGGGTTTGCTCCGCCGCCTGCACCTTGGGGGTTAAAGCGGATGGAACTAAAGCGCTTAAGGCGAGGGCCCCTGCTAGCGCTAGGGAAACCAGCGATCGCATGAAGCCTCCTTTATTCTTTTAGAAGCAACAATTGTCGCTACTATTATCCATCGCTAGCCTGTTTGCTGCTTGTTACCAGCGGTTTTAGGTTAAAAGCTTTACCGCCGCACGAGGCAGATATTGCAAAATAGTGCCGTGGAAAATCGTGCTGTGGAAACCTTCGACTCCCCCGCTGCTATTGACTGGCAGCTACAGGTAACCCCTTACGCTCCCCCGGCTGCCAACCAGTGGGGGCCGGATATGTTTGGCCCCGGTTTTAGCGCTTACACTCTGCCTTTAGCTGACGACGGCGAAGGTGACAGCCCCGTAGCCACCTTGGTGCGCCATGAGCCGTTTTCTGATCCACATATGCATCACCAACCGGATAAAACCCGCTTTGTGGTGCTTAGCTTGCATGGCTGGAATGACTATTTTTTAAACCCCGGTATGGCCCGCTCATATGCGCGCCTGGGGGGCGCTTTTTACGCGCTTGATCTGCGCCGTTACGGGCGTTCGCTACGACCAGAGCAGATCCCATTTTGGTGTACTCGGCTAGAAACTTATGACGAGGAAATAGACGCTAGTTTAGAAATTATTAGGCGAGCTCACCCCCAGCTGCCGGTGTTAATGCTGGGTCACTCAACCGGTGGCCTGATTGCCTGCCTGTGGGCGCATCACCACCCGGGGCAGTTAGCTGGCCTGATTTTGAACTCTCCCTGGTTAGAACTGCAAACCACACCCCAGTTCCGCTCAGTTTCTACACCGGTTATTCACCGTCTAGCCCAGGCCACACCGCACGCTGTAATCATTCCCACCCAGGTGGCTAATGATTTGGGTCCGGTTGAAGGTGACTCATTTTTCAAACTTTATGACGGCTGGGATCAATCTAAAGAGGGCCCACTGCCTGAAGGGGCTAATCCGGCTGATCCCTACTACAGCGGCTGGCAAACTAACTGGGATTGGAAATGGCGCAAACTACCCAATATTCAAGCCGGTTGGGCTAGTGCGATCCTGACTGGTCACCAGCATGTGCGTCGTGGCTTAAACATTGACTGCCCGCTGCTAGTGCTCACTTCTAAGCATTCCCACCTTACGCTTACCTATGGGGACCTGCCTGAACGCGATAAGGACACGGTTATTGATGTACGTCGCACTCGCGCGCGGGCCAATGAGCTGGGTCAATGCATCACCCAGCTGCGTATTGCTGACGCAGTTCACGATATTTATATCTCCCGCCCCAGCGTGCGCAACCAGGTAGTGGCCCAGGTGGATCACTGGCTAGCCAGTTACACGGCTATAGATTTCACCCCGGCTAGCGAGCCAGAGGCCAGCCGTCCGGCGAACTTTACGGAGCGGCTAATAGCTAACTGGCAGGCTTTAATCAACCCAGCCAGCTAAACTCGGCCAGTTAGAATCCGGTCAGCTAGCTCAGCGGCCCTGGCGCCGTGAACGCACGGGGCGTCCCGGCCGGCGCGGACTGCGCTCAGCGGCAGCAATCAGCTCTTCTAGAGACTCATACAGGCTGGGGCCGTCGGCGCCAAAACGCCACACATCCCAGCCATCAACCGACTTTGCCGGTTCACAGTGGCGGGCTGCCTGGCCGGGCTCGTCAAAGCTGGTTCCATCAGAGACCCTAATCATGCCGTCCGGGCGCAGCTGGGCGGTGTGGAAAATTCCTTCAGTTACTGACTGCCAGGTGATCTGCACCGGTTCGCTCAAAATAGAGGCCAATGCGTTCAAAGCTAGACGCGAGTCATCACCGCTGGGGTGCGAACGCGAAACCGTGGACTGGCCTGAGTCGCGTCGTGATAGACGCCCCTGACCAGTCACCCGGGCCCGTACGCGGGTGGCGCGTACCGGCTGCCCGTTACGCGAGGGGGCAGACTGGCGGTAGCCGGGGGTTACAGCCGGGCTGGGGGCCGGAGCTGGGGTGGGGGCGGAAACAACAGTTGGAGACACAGCAGCCGGAGAAACTGCCGTAGGAGCGTGGGGGCTGTACTGGTTAGCTGCCCGCTGAGCGCGGCGGCTACGTCGAGAAACCGGCGACGACGACGTCGTCGAGCCTGCAGGGGTGCCAGCACTCTGGGAGGCAGCACCGCCCTGAGAAGCGCCCGCAGAGGCTGCCGGGGCCTGGGAAGCGGCGGGAGTGGGAGCCGACGGGGCGCCAGCAGTAGGCGCAGGAGCCGACGGGGTGGTAGCTGAAGGGGCAGCGGCAGTAGGTGCGGAGGCAGTGGCAGGCTCAGACTTAACCACTTCAATACCCTCATCCATGGGGTCGCCAGCGGGCAAAAGCTTAGCGGTCACAGGCAGGTGGTGAGAGTCAATACGGTCAATTTCCACAAAATTACGGCCGCTAGAAAGTGCACGCACCGAAAGCGAGAACACTTCTAGGCCAGAGTCGCTGAGCACCGACAAGGAAGAAAGCACGTCAGGGGAAATCGAGGGAGACACAATACTCAAACGCGGGCCGGGGTTAATACGCGCCGGCATGGTTTCGCGGAAAGCCGCCCAATCCTTCTGGAAAGCGGTGGGGCCTGCCGGATATAGGCTGGCGATTTCCGCCCAGCCTAGGTGAGAAGTGGCGTTTAGGCGGCCCATAGCGGCCACAACCGTGGTTGAATCCAACTTAGGTAGTAGCTCCACCGCCACCACCTGGCCAGAGCCGTCAATAGCCACTAGCGAGTGGCCAGCGTCCAGCTGTTTCCAGGCAACCGTAAACAGCGGCCTACGCAGCACCTGCGCCACCTGTTCACGCACCAGATCAAGGGCCTGACGGTGTGCGGACTCATCGGCAACCCCGCCCAGCTGAGCCGGAACTAGCGCTCCCTGTCGGATTTCAAAAATCGCCACGTTTGCCTCATCTCTAGGTTCCTGACCGCCCTTATCATCTCACACTCCTAAACACTGGGGCAGCCTGTGTTCAGCCAGCGCTAAAGCGAAATATGTGCCATTAGCACCAAAAGACAGGTGACCGCCGCCCCGTGGGACGACGGTCACCTAACTGAAGTTAAAAACTCAGCCGTTGATCACAGCGGCGCGGCCAGCCTCCAGGCGGGCCACCGGCACGCGGAACGGAGAGCAGGACACGTAGCTGATGCCCAGACGGTGGAAGAAGTCGATCGAGTCGGGGTCACCACCGTGCTCACCACATACACCCAGCTTCATGTCAGCCTTGGTCTTGCGGGCGCGCTTAGCACCGGTCTCCATTAGGCGACCCACGCCACGCTCGTCGATGGTCTCGAACGGGGAGGTACCGAAGATACCGGCGTCCATGTAGTGGCCGAAGAACACGCCCTCAACGTCGTCACGCGAGAAGCCCCAGGTAGTCTGGGTCAGGTCGTTGGTACCGAAGGAGAAGAAGTCAGCTTCCTCAGCGATGGTGTCGGCGCTGATAGCAGCGCGCGGCAGCTCGATCATGCAGCCGATGGGGAAGTCGAGCTCGTAACCGGACTGCTCGCTAACCTCAGCCAGCACCTTCTCAGCGCGCTCACGGGCGATCTGTAGCTCACGTACTGAGCCCACCAGCGGGATCATGATCTCGGGCTGGGGGCTGCCACCGGCGCGTAGACGCTCCACAGCGGCCTCAGCAATGGCTCGGACCTGCAGCTCGATCAGGCCGGGCATGGTCAGCAGCAGACGCACACCGCGCAGACCCAGCATGGGGTTGGCTTCGTGGTTCTTGCGCACCACGGCCAGCAGCTTCTCGTCAGCCGGGTCCAGGGTGCCGCGTTCGCGGTCCAGGGCCACCTTGACGCTCAGCTCGGTTAGGTCAGGCAGGAACTCGTGCAGCGGCGGGTCGATTAGACGCACGGTCATGGACTTGCCGTCCATGGTTTCGAGCATCTTGACGAAGTCACCCTTCTGTAGCGGCAGCAGCGCGGCCAGGGCCTGCTCGCGCTCTTCGTCAGTCTGGGCCAGGATCAGGTCCTGTACGAACTGCTTGCGCTCACCTAGGAACATGTGCTCGGTGCGGCACAGGCCGATACCCTCGGCGCCACGGTGGATTGCGTGACGGGCGTCGTCGGGGTTGTCAGCGTTGGCGCGTACACGCAGGTGACGGCGCTCGTCGGCGTGACGCATCAGGCGGTGCACGCTGGCAACCAGCTCGCGAGTGTCGGCGTCCTCAGCGCGGTAGAGGGCCTCGTCCAGGCCGCGACGCAGGTAGGTCATAACCGGGGAGTCAACTACCGGGACCTCACCTAGGAATACTTCACCGGTGGTGCCGTCTACGGCGATTACGTCGCCGGAGTGCAGCACAACCTGCTTGCCGTCACGGTTAACGGTCAGGGTGCGGGCTTCGGCGTCGACCTCTAGCTCTTCAGCGCCACAGACACAGGTCTTACCCATGCCACGGGCGACGACGGCGGCGTGGGAGGTCTTACCACCGCGGGCGGTGAGCACACCGTCAGCGGCAACCATGCCGGGCAGGTCGTCGGGGTTGGTTTCGCGGCGAACCAGGATGACCTTCTGGCCTTCAGCGGCGCGCGAGACGGCCTCTTCGTTGTCGAAGACGATGCCGCCTACAGCCGCACCCGGGGAGGCGGGCATGGCCTTAGTCAGCAGCTGACGCTCTACATCGGTGGCGAACTGCGGGAACATCAGCTTGGTTAGCTGCTCACCGGTAACGCGGGTGAGGGCCTCGTCCAGGGTGATGAGCTTTTCGTCAACCAGCTGGCTGGCTACGCGGAAGGCGGCGGCAGCGGTGCGCTTACCGACACGGGTCTGTAGCAGCCACAGCTTGCCGCGCTCGATGGTGAACTCGATGTCGCATAGGTCGCGGTAGTGGGTCTCCAGCTTGCGCATGGCGGCGCGCAGCTCACGGTAGGACTCGGGGTCGATGTCCTTAAGGTCGGCTAGCGCCAGGGTGTTGCGGATACCGGCCACAACGTCCTCACCCTGGGCGTTGACCAGGTAGTCACCGTAGACACCGGAGTGGCCGGTGGAGGGGTCGCGGGTGAAGCACACACCGGTACCGGAGGTCTCGCCCATGTTGCCGAAGACCATGGTGCAAACGTTGACGGCGGTGCCCAGGTCGTGCGGGATCTTCTCACGACGACGGTAGATGTGAGCACGCTCAGTGTTCCAGGAGCGGAACACGGCCTCGGAGGCCATGTCTAGCTGGGTGCGGGGGTCCTGGGGGAAGTCGATGCCCGCGTGTTCCTTAACAATCTGCTTGTACTGGTCTACCAGTTCCTTGAGAGCGTCTACGCTCAGTTCGTAGTCCAGCTTGACGCCCTTTTCTAGCTTCTTTGCATCTAGGGCGGAGGAGAAGTGTTCGCCTTCAATATCCAGCACGGTCTTACCGAACATCTGGATTAGGCGGCGGTAGGAGTCCCAGGCGAAACGCTCATCGCCGCTGACCTTGGCCAGGCCCTCAACGGACTGGTCGTTTAGACCAATGTTGAGCACGGTTTCCATCATGCCCGGCATCGAGAACTTGGCGCCCGAACGCACCGACACCAGCAGCGGGTCCTCGGCGTCACCTAGCTGGCGACCTAGGTCTTCTTCTACACGACGTAGCGCGGTGGTTACCTGTACAGCTAGCTCCGGGGGAACAGCGCCGTCGTGCAAGTATGCGCGACAAGCGTCAGTAGTGATAGTGAAGCCAGGAGGCACCGGCAGTCCCAGGCGAGTCATCTCAGCCAGGTTTGCACCCTTACCGCCGAGCAGATCCTTCTGGTCCTTGTCACCCTCACTGAACATGTATACGTACTTGGGCATCTTCGCCTTCTTCTTGTCGATGCTTGCCTTACCATGCGGGGCGTGACGGGAAGTCACGCACCGACAAAATCCTAATGTGACTTATGGCCTAAATTCAAATTTTTATGCCCCAAACAGGCCAATATTTGTAAATATGTTAAAGCTTTTTGTGTGTGCAAAACTACAAATGGCGATACAATCCCCCAACCAAAATAACGCGGGCCGCCCCCGCTGGCGGGGGCGGCCCTAGTTGCATTAGTGGCCCATCAGGCCTGATGCGTTAGCTTCAGACAGCTTAATCAGACACCTTCAGCTTCCGATTCGGCGGCCTCAATTTGTGCTTCTTCAGCCTGTTCGCCATCTTGGGTCTTAGCCTTGGGTAGGCGGGCGGCGCCCGGAATGGAAGTGAAGGTGAATTCACCCAGCAGACCTTCACCCTGAGCGTCGACCAGGATGTGGCTGCCGGTAGCAATCTCACCGAACAGGATCTTCTCGCTGAGGGCATCTTCAATGTCACGCTGCACGGCACGGCGCAGCGGGCGAGCCCCAAGCACCGGGTCAAAGCCACGGTCAGCCAGTAGCTCCTTGGCGGCGTCGGTCAGTTCAATGGACAGGTTCTGCTCTACCAGGCGCTTGTCGAGGCGGGCAATCATCAGGTCCACGATCTGGCGTACCTCGGGCTTGCTCAGCTGCGGGAAGACGATCAGGTCATCCACACGGTTGAGGAACTCGGGGCGGAAGTGCTGCTTGAGCTCACGGTTAACGTGGGCCTTCATTTCCTCGTAGTCCATGGTGCCGCTCTCAGTGGACTGGAAACCGGTGGCTACCGACTTGCCAATGTCCTTGGAGCCCAGGTTGGTGGTCATGATGATCACCGTGTTCTTGAAGTCAACCACGCGCCCCTGGGCGTCAGAGAGGTGTCCGTCTTCAAGGATCTGCAGCAGCGAGTTGAAGATGTCCGGGTGGGCTTTTTCAACCTCATCGAATAGCACCACGGAGAAGGGGCGACGGCGTACCTTTTCGGTCAGCTGACCACCTTCGTCGTAACCGACATAGCCGGGAGGGGCACCAAACAGGCGCGAAACCGTGTGCTTTTCGGCGAATTCACTCATATCCAGCTGGATTAGTGCGTCTTCGTCGTCGAACAGGAACTCAGCCAGGGCCTTAGCCAGCTCGGTCTTACCCACACCGGTGGGACCGGCGAAGATGAAGGAACCGCCGGGGCGCTTGGGGTCCTTGAGTCCGGCGCGGGTGCGGCGGATGGACTTGCTCAGCGCCTCGATGGCCTTGTTCTGGCCCACGATGCGCTTGTGTAGCTCGGCTTCCATGTTGAGCAGCTTGGTGGATTCAGCCTCGGTCAGCTTGACCACCGGAATGCCGGTACTCATGGCCAGTACTTCAGCGATCAGGTTTTCATCCACTTCGGCTACCTGGTCTAGGTCACCGTTCTTCCAGGCCTGCTCTTTGGCGGCACGCTCACTGCCTAGGCGGCGTTCGTCGTCGCGCAGGGCGGCGGCGCGCTCAAAGTCCTGAGCGTCAATGGCGCTTTCTTTTTCACGCTTAACTTCAGCTATGCGCTCATCAATTTCGCGTAGCTCCGGCGGGGCGGTCATGCGACGGATGCGCAGGCGCGCGCCGGCCTCGTCAACCAGGTCAATGGCCTTGTCGGGCAGGTAGCGGTCGTTGATGTAGCGGTCGGAGAACTTAACGGCCGCTTCGATGGCCTCATCGGTGATGATGACGCGGTGGAAGGATTCGTAGCGGTCACGCAGCCCCTTTAGGATCTGAATGGCCTGCTCAATGGTGGGCTGGTCTACCTGTACCGGCTGGAAGCGGCGCTCTAGGGCGGCGTCCTTCTCGATCTTGCGGTATTCCTCTAGCGTGGTGGCACCGATGGTCTGTAGCTCGCCACGGGCCAGCATGGGCTTGAGGATGGAGGCCGCGTCGACGGCGCCCTCAGCCGCGCCGGCACTAACTAGGGTGTGGATCTCGTCAATGAACAAGATGATGTCACCGCGCGTACGTACTTCTTTAAGCACCTTCTTTAGGCGCTCTTCGAAGTCACCACGGTAACGCGAGCCGGCCACCAGTGAACCCATGTCCAGGGAGTAAAGCTGCTTGTCGCGCAGGGTTTCAGGAACGTCGCCGTGCACGATGGCTTGACTTAGGCCCTCCACCACGGCGGTTTTACCTACACCGGGCTCACCGATTAGCACCGGGTTGTTCTTGGTGCGGCGCGAGAGGATCTGCATGACGCGCTCCATTTCCTTGGAGCGGCCAATTACCGGGTCAAGTTTGCCTTCGCGGGCGGCTTGGGTCAGGTTGCGGCCAAATTGGTCTAGGATGGCGCTTCCCGACGGCGTCCCCTCCTTGAGCGCAGAGGCGCCAGAACCCACGGTCTCTTTGGCGTCATAGCCGCTGAGCAGCTGCATTACCGCCTGACGCAGGGCTGCCAGGTCGACGTCGAGATTACCCAGAGCCTGAACTGCCACGCCTTCGCCTTCACGCAGCAAGCCGAGCAGGATGTGCTCAGTGCCAATGTAGTTGTGGCTTAGCTGTAGGGCTTCACGCAGGCTGAGCTCAAGCACCTTCTTAGCGCGCGGGGTGAAGGGGATGTGACCGCTAGGAGCAGACTGGCCCTCACCAATAATCTCCACTACCTGGGCACGTGCCTTGTCTAGAGTTACGTCCATTGACTCTAGAGCTTTTGCCGCTACTCCCTCACCTTCGTGGATGAGGCCCAGCAGCAGGTGCTCTGTGCCAATGTAGTTGTGGTTGAGCGCGCGCGCTTCGTCCTGGGCTAGGACGACGACGCGGCGAGCTCGGTCCGTAAAACGTTCAAACATTCGGGGCTGCTCCTTGGCAGGTCCATCGATAACTGTATGGCTTAAGGCTATCCCGCTTTCCTATAAAGCGGTCTAGTGGTTTCGCACGCGGCATATGCAAAGTTGAGCCTAGCCGACTCAGGTCAGTCAAAACCGTTACTCACGCCACGCTTTATTTAGATTCCAAGTAATCCGATCGAGTATTTCATACGATGGCCCGAAATCTTGGCGCCCCAAAGAGGGCGCCCTAAAAACTGGAAGGACCGCCCCCACTGGAAGGGCAAGCAAGCACTACGGAAGGGCAAACAGGCCGAAACCAAGCCCTCCCCCACAGGTGTGCGACGCATACTTTGCCGCGCCATTCCATAAAAAACCTCAATTCCCTAGGGAACTAGAGATATTTTCGCTAAATAGAGCAGGTCACTTCTGTCAAGTATTGAATACTTATTTTCTCTATGAAAAATAGCACATTTGGACTACAATATTTGCACGCGTTTAGTGACTGTTTAGGTTCCGCGCTCTAACTGGAGGTATAAAACATGCGCATCGTCAAGCAAACGCTTGCAGCCCACAACCGTGTTTCTGACGGACAACTTGTAAGCGCCCTGCTGGCTTTAGGTTGCGCCGGAGCAACGTGGCTCATTTCCCCCTCAATGCCCCTGTGGGCAGCCTCAGTCAGCTTCGTGCTGTTCTTTATCTGGCTGGCCACCATCGACCGCATCACCGGGATTTTGGAACCGGCCACCGGGCCCAGCACGCTCAAGTCCACTGCATCTAACAAGCACGGAGCACTGCTACTAGCGGCGCTAATTGCCATCACGGTAATCGCAGCCTGCCTATAAGCCTACTGGCGGGTCGTAGGGCCATCATTAGGGCCATCATTAGGGCCACTATGCAAGGGAGCCTGGCATTGCCAGGCTCCCTTAGTCTTGTAAGTCGCGTTTAGGCCTCAAGCTCAATAGTGACCGGCCCATCGGCCTGCATATCAATCACCATGTGGGCCCCAAACTGGCCCGTGGCCACCTCAAGCCCCCGCGAGCGCAGATCCTCAACCACAGCCTGCACCAGCGGCTCGGCCACATCCGCCCCGGCCGCCTGGTTCCAGCTGGGGCGGCGCCCCTTGCGGGTGTCGGCGTAAAGGGTGAATTGGGAGACCACCAGCACCGGGGCGGCGGCGTCGGTTACTGACAACTCCCCTTCTAGTAGCCGCAAGTCCGCGATTTTACGGGCAATTAAGGCCACCTGGGCGGCGCCGTCGTCGTGAGTAGCCCCCACTAAAACCAGCAGGCCCGGGCGGTCAATAGCGCCCACTACCTGGCCGTCAACGCTAACTGCGGCGCGATTAACGCGCTGGATAACCGCCCGCATCAGCTACGCCGGTTGTTGCGGTCGTTATCGTCAATGACGCGCAGCTTGGAGCGCACGCGGGCCGGGGCCAGCGCCGCCAGCTGGGGACGCACCCCCGCCAGGTACACTGCCGAGGCCGCCACCGCGATCATGCCGAAGAAGGAGTACCAGCCCAAAACCACGCAGGCCAAGCCCGCCCCAATGTGCACCCCGATCCAAGCGGACTTGCTTAGGCGCGAGGCAGCCGGGAAGAGGTTAGCCGGACGTACCAGGGTGTCTAGTAGCGCCCAGACGATAATCAAAAACGCACTGATAGCCAAGGCGATATTGACTATGGCTACGAATTGGCTTACGTAAAAGGCCACATAGGCCAGGATTTCGCTCATACATACCTCACTTAAGTTCTTGACTGAGTCTAACGGCTAAACTGCGTTTTCTGGGGCTAGCCATGCTCAGGGCGCAGCCGCTTTAAACCCAGGCCCGGGCGCTGGCTGGGTGAGGCTTCAGCCTTACCTGCGGGATCAACCAGTAGCTCTTGGCTAGCGCTTTCGTAGCCGGCTTCCAGATCTACCGCTAGCTCGGCTTGTGCGGGCACGCCTCGACGCACTAGGGCCAGGGCGATATTGCCCAGCTCCCAGTGGCGTGCCACGCTGGTTATTGTGCCCACAGCCTTGCCGGCGGGGTTGTCGCCAGCGGGCAGATATACGCGCGCGCCCACCTCGGGTAGCTGCCCTTGCCAGCCGGCTAGTTGCAGCTGCACTAGGCGACGCGGGGGGCGGCCCAGGTTGACCGTGCGGGCGATGGTTTCTTGGCCCGGGTAGCAGCCTTTGTTTAGGTGCACGCCGGTGCGTAACCAGTCCAGCTCGTTGGGGATGGCGCGGGCGTCCACTTCACGCGCCCAACGCGGCAGTCCGGCCTCGATGCGCAGCGCCTCCCAGGCCAGCTCCCCCACTTGGGTTAAGCCTTGGGTTAAGCCCGCTGCCGCTAATGCTTGGCCGGGTTCTTGGCCCGACGCTTGCTCTTGGCCGGGGGCTAGCGCATGTTCCTGGCCAGGGGCTGCTTCTTGGCCCGACGCCGCCGCTTGGCTTGGGCCTGGCGCTTGGCCGGGTTCTTGGCCCGGCGCTTGCTCTTGTCCCGGCGCTTGCTCTTGGCCGGGGGCAGTTTGCCCAGCTTCGAGGGCCACTACTACCCCGCCGGCGCGGTAGTTGGCGCCGGGGTGGCGCGTGCCGGTGAAGTAGGTACTGCCGCCGGGGGTGATGCCCGGCCAGGGGTCGCGCCAGGTGGTTACTAGATTTTCGACGACGCCGGCCAGCTTTTGCACTCCGTCACCGATAGCCCCAGCTACCTGCAGATCTGGACGCACCTGGGCCTGCACGCGCAGCATGAAGCGACGCGAGTTAAGCAACTGGGCTAACCCCTCGCCGCAGCCGGCATCTACCAGCAGCAGCACGCTTTGCTCGCCCGAATCTGGCACTAAAGCGGCCACAGCCAAGGCGGCGTAGAGGATATGTCCGTTAGCGTCCAGGAACAGCACCTGGCGGCTCTGACCATCATTTTCCAGGTCGGTTAGCACTTGGCTGGAGACGGTGGTCAGGTAACTGAGCCGGTCAGCGCCGCTTACCTCAACGACGTCGCGGCTAAGCCACGCCCATGCCTGCCCCTGGGCCAGTAGCGCCTGCTCGCGTAGGGGGTTACCAAAGTGTTCGGGTGCAAAAGCCATAGCTGTTTAAGCTACTTCGCGCTGGGCTCGTCAGCGCGCTCACCTAGGGCGGCGCCCATCTCAGGCTCTTGCTGGGCCTCGTCTTCAACGCGGCTAAGGCGGCCAGAAGCATAGGTTTTTAGCTCTTTACGGCCAAAAGCATCCATGTCCTGGGTCCACATAAGCTCAGAGTTAACCAGGCCGTACATGCGGGTCATGCGTTCTAGCTCAGCGGAGAACTCGCTGCGCTGCACGCTGGTGGTAGCTAGCTCAATGCGCGGGCCCTGCACGGCGCCTTCCCATACGGCGGCGTGACCAGCCGGGTCGGCACTGATGATTTCCAGGTTGGTGATGGGAGTTACCGGGCCGGAGGCAGCTTCAGGAGCTTCAGGCTTGTACTGGCCCACCGGACGCCAGTAAGAGGTTTCAGTGGACCACACCTGGGCGGGGGTGATCTTGCTGGCGCCTTCAGCGCCGCTCATTTCGAAGTCGAGGTTCTCACTCTTGGTGGAGTCAACGGTCCAGATAGTGATGGTTTGCTTCAAGTAGGGACCGCCGTCGTGCTCGAAGCTCATCTCCTGATATACCGCCTGCTCGGGAACATCCTCGCCGTAGGTAAGAATGCCGTAGCCACGCCACTTACCTAGCAGCCAGGCTAGGGGGTAAAGATCGGGAGAAATATCGTCAGGAAAAGTAAAAGCCACGTGGCCAGTGTACGCGTCAGCCAGCTAGCTGGTCACGAAAGTTAGCCAGCCACGAAAGAAAGTCAGCCAGCCACGAAAGAAAGTCAGCCAGCCACGAAGGCGGCCATCACCCTGGCAATGTAGTAGGTGGGGGCGCCCACAGCCAGCACCGGCAGCACAGCTGAAGTGATGGCGGCGCGACCGCCGGGAACCCAGCGGTGTGTCCACAGCACACGGTTAGCGATTGCCATCAGCAAACCAGCCACGAAACCGATCACCAAGCAGCCCGCGCCGGAACGTAGGGCCGTGTCTACCGCCTGGTGGGAGGGACCAAAGAAGCCGGCCAGGGCCAGAGCCACCGCCACGGCGCAGCTGGTTAGGGCCGGGATGATCACCGTCAGCATTTCTAGCACCCACGCGGGCACCTCCAGTACCGTCAGCGAAGCCCCAATCAGCAGGGCCACAGCCGTGGGCACAATAACGCTAGAGGCAGCCAAGCCGGAGGAGAACACGCACCAGGCAGCCCCGGAAACCAGCACCACCACCCCGGACAGGGAGGTAAATAGTTCTTCCAGCAGGCCTTCGTGGGCTCCGGAACGCATTTGTAGGGCAAATACTGCCAGCACCCCAATACCAGCTAGCTTGGTGGCGTCACCGTATTCGTCGGTTAGGGTGAGCGTGACGGCACTGGCGATCCCAAATAGTGCCAGGAAAATACCGGTGACATTGTCGTGCTCGGCCTGAATCAATGCCGGCCAGCCTTGAGCGAAACACACCGCCAAGCCACACACCAACAGGCAGGTAACCCAGAACGGGGATACGGCAGTTAGTGCCAGCAATAGCGGCATAACCCCAGCCATCGCCAGGCGCGTCCAGGCAGTGTCCACCAGACCGGTTTCCACAACTCCGTCGCTGGTGTGGTATTGGGTCCCATAGCGGCGCGCGGCCTGTTCCTTCACGCTGGTACGTGTCCGCTTACGTCCGGAAACCTGGTTCTGGGCGGGTGCGGCAAGGGGTTCTGATTGCGCAGGCGAATTAGTCACCCTTGAATCGTCCCATATGCTGCCGATCCATGCACCTTAACCACCCAAAAGGCCGTAAACTTGTGCCTGGTGTCGCATTAGGGGTATCAGTACTTTAAGGAGGAAGCAAATGAGGCTGGTCATGCTTAGCAACGAGCCTGAGGCCAGTGCCGTGCTGCCAGCCATCGCTTTTCTCGAACACCAGGTGCAGGTTTTACCGCCCCAGCCTGATTCTTATGGGGCGCTTGAAAATGCCGACGTCGTAATGGTTGATGCCCGCACGGATCTGTTGCGGGCGCGGCCCCTATGCCAACTGCTGGCCACCTCCATGGACTATACGGTGCTGGCTGTGATTGAGGAGGGTGGGGCTGTGGCCCTGACTTCCTCTTGGGGGATTGCCGATTTTGTGATTGCTTCTGCTTCCCCGGCGGAGTTAGCGGCCCGGTTGCGGCTGCTGGAGTCTAGCGTGGTTGCAGACAGTAATGCTGGCTCTAGTGGTTCTAGCGATGAGTCAATCCTGGAAGTTGGCGACATTGTGATTGACACTGACGCTTACACGGTACGTCTGCACGGCCAAACCCTGGATTTGACCTATAAGGAGTTTGAGCTGCTCAAGTATTTGGCTGCTAACCAGGGCCGGGTGCTTACCCGTCAGGCTTTACTCGACGCCGTGTGGGGCGAGGATTATATTGGCGGTTCACGTACTGTGGATGTGCATGTGCGGCGTTTACGCGCCAAGCTTGGCGGTGAGCATGATCATCTCATTGGCACCGTGCGTAACGTGGGTTATCGATTGGACTTGGACGAGTAACCGTGTAGAGTTGGGGCCGGCATCGGGTCGCGACGGGCCCCGGGCTCCAAAATCTGCCGCTACGAGCGGCCTACGCGCCGACTGGCGCTCTCCGACCCGGTGCTGCTTAATCTTTTCTGCGCTTTTAACCCCTTTATAACCCTTACTTTAACGGCCTTGCCGGGCTTTGCTTTAGCGCTCCTGCTGGGCGGGTTTTTAGCGGCCCTGCTGGCCGAGGTTTTACCAGCCTACTGGGCTTTGCCTTAGTGCCCTACTGGCCGGAGTTCTCATACAAGTTACGGATTACTTTGGCTGGGTTTCCTACGGCGACGGCGCCGGCTGGGATGTCCTTAACCACTACTGATCCTGCCCCCACTACGGCGTCGTCACCAATGGTGACCCCGGGGCAGACGATTACCCCGCCACCAAGCCAAACATTGTTACCGATAGTGATGGGTTTGCCGCCTTCTAAGCCGCTTTTACGGGTGGGCGGATCCAACGGGTGGATGGGGGTTAGCAGCTGCACGTTAGGGCCGATTTGGCAGCAATCACCGATGACGATGTCGGCTACATCCAGCGCGATTAGCCCAAAGTTAATGAATACGTTGTTGCCTACGCTGATGTGGCAGCCGTAGTCGACTGCTAGCGGGGGTCGGATGGTTACGCCTTGGCCGACGTCGCCCAGCACTTGTCGCAACAGGGCGTCTGCCTGGCCTTTCTCGCCGGCAAGGAAGGCCAGGCGGTATTCTTCCAGGAGTTTGCTGCTACGGGCTGGGATTTCATTAAAGCGCGGATCGGTGGGGTCTACGCGGTATAGCTGCCCGGCCCGCATACGTTCCCAGTTGCTGCGGTTGTCTTCTACGGCGACGGCGTCTGGCTCACTCATACCAGAACGATACCCATACTTAGCGGCAAAGACCCACAGTTTAAACTCTGCGAGCCACAGGCCACGCAAGACGCCAGGGTCTCCTCGGGCGCTATACCAGAACGATACCTAGGGTGAGGAAGATGATGGCTAGTAGCGGGGTGGTGCCTTGTTTGAGGGTAGCTGGGCGCTTGTCTGGGCTGGTGATGAATAGCAGTGCAGCTGCGGCCAGCATGGAGCCGGTTCCGAAGAACATTAGGCTTAGGCCTACTGCGTGGCTGGCTGTGTAGTAGATGATGGCGCCTAGAAGTATTTCGATAGCTAGAAATAGGTTGTAGAAGCCTTGGTTGAAGGCCATCTCTTTAGTGTTGGCGGCCTGCTGGGGGCTCATATTGAAGGTGGTAAGGGTTTTCTCGCTGGTCCAGGAAATGGATTCCATTTTGAAGATGAGCACGTGAATGAGCGCTGCAGCAATAGCTAGGACTAGGCCGGTAATAAACATCTGTATGCCTTTGAATTTGAAGGGATGAGTTTAAATGGGGCCTGGCAAGGGTGGCCTGTAAGTATAAAGGCAGCTTTAGGCTGCCTTTAAATCGTAAAAGTCGGCCGTTACGGCCGACGAGTTGGGAACATAAAAGTAGGGGGCGTGTTAGAAAATCTAACACACCCCCTACAATGCCCGATCTTCGAGGCTATAAAAAAGGTGGTGGGGGCATCAACCCTCAACAGGACCAACACCCCCACACTCAAGGAAACGGTTGGCAGTGCCCTACTCTCCCACAACCCACCAGTTGCAGTACCA
>ERZ772904.54-NODE-54-length-40344-cov-4.68858_pt1 | contig 40344 bp, 54 predicted proteins | sample MGYA00512122_ERZ772904 | MGnify/ENA primary metagenome ERZ772904 (study PRJEB29015, sample SAMEA2738104) | human oral metagenome | biome: human oral; feature: human-associated habitat; material: saliva | place: China | collected 2269 ... | reverse complement strand
GGAACAAAAAGCAAGAGGAGAATACTGATAATGAGAAGCACGACTAGCATTTCAAATAAGGACACTAAAATTCTTGATTGAGCATAAAAAAAAGACTTGGCAGCATGAGCTACCAAGCGACATGAAAAACAAAAACATTCGGCACGTAATCGCCTAAAGTACATCTATAGTGTACCTTTATTTAGATTAAATGTCTAACGATTTATCACGAATACACAAAAAGGCTAGGATAACCCTAGTCTTTTAACGGATATTCTCTAAATTATTTTCAATCCACTCAAGTCGATTTTGGCGACCTGCTGGTATCGGCTCTTGGCTTCGTGAATAGTCTTTAAATCTCATTTGCAACATGTACTCACCGCCACCGATAGAGCTGGATTCCAATGCAATTTCTAAATAAGCACTAGAAATCCAATTACCGCCCGCTGTGTACATTCTGCCAGCACCTCCGATGATGTCATCATGGCTGTTTTCAAGCCATTTTAAGAGTTGCTGTTTTTTGAATTGATCATAATAGGCATAAAACGGCATATTCATTTTTAAAGAATTATCCATGTAGTAATCAATTTGAGTCTTACCAATCATGGCAAGTTCAAAATCATCAAACAAGCAGTCGAGCATTGCATTTACTCGTGCCGCTCCCATCTTTTCAATAGAAGTATCCCCATTTTTGAATTTTTGCCAATTGGCGTCAGTAAACTTAATATTAGGAAGACGGTAGAAGTCGTTTTCAAATTTAAAATAACGCCCTACGTATTCTAAAATTAGGTCTTTGATGTCGTTGTTGATAATCATGTTTATTCTCCTTACGCTACGTCCCAAACTTTTTCAGAAATATAGTAAGTACCAATGTTAGAACCGTCAGCTACTACTTCGATACCGTAGTAAGCACCAATTTTGTGCATTACTTCGTTGAATTTAACCACTTTAGCACTGTCTAGCACTTCAACCATTGACCATTTGCCAGATTTACGCATTTTAGCTTCAACTGCTTGGAATTTAGCAAGGCTAGTGTCACTATCTTTGATAGCAGCCCACGCCATTTTCATTGCTCCTGCGATGTATTCAATAGCTTTACCGCCGAATTTTTTAGCAGCTTCTTTTGAAATTTCCCAAGCGTTTGTCATAAGTTCTTTTTTCATGGTTCTTACTCCCTTTCTTTATCTTACATGTATATTATATATCATATATGATAGTTTGTCAACGCTTTTGATAAAGAAATTTAAGTTTTTTTGTAAAATAAAAAAGCCCGGCGCAAAGTCGGGGCAGTTCAAGAAATTTATCGAAATGACGCCAAGCATTCCGAAATCTATGTTATCACTTATCTATTGAAATCACAAATATAAAAAAGAGCTATGAGACTAACTCATGGCTCTTTGCCTATGATGGATAGATATATTATAGCAAATAAAAAAAGCCCCAGCAAATGCCGGGGCTTCGACCACTACTGCCATTGTATCCCTACTGCAGTCTGAGGGGAGGTGATATACTCCTTTTATTTTATTTTGTTTCGTGGTCTGTTATTTACAGTTTAAGCGAATGAACCGAACGACGTTACACGGCGGCCATTCTCTGATTGCCCAACTGCGACATAGCGACGATTTCCAGACCAGCTAATGTAGCTAATCCAGATATAGCCGTCAACGTCACACCAACCGTCATAGTTGATAGTTTCACCAGCTCCATAGACTGCCACGATTTCAGCACCTAAACCAGCGCCAGCTCGAACATTAAGAGCTGAGACTTCAACTGTGAATGTTCCGATTTCTTCGTTAATAGTAATTATACCATCGAACGGGGTCGGAGTTGGTGCAGGAGCTTGTGATTGGTTGTCTGTTGGGAAGTAGAACCAGCCTACAATACCGTCAAAATTGCGTGTATTGTAACGAGCAGGACCACCAACATACAAGCTATCAGCGTTGCCGTCAATATTCTGCTCAATTGTTCGCATGGTATAGCCGTCTGAATCTTCGATAACCAGACCAGTGTGTCCGTATGAATGCCCTGCGATGTAAGTAGTATCCATGACGAATACAGCCCCACGACGTGGACGACTGTCAAGGTTTCCCACTTGGTTATACTCGATTTCATAGCCCGCTGCTGCCGCTGAGTTTAGCAAGTCAATAGCGTTGCCCCAAAGGGCACGACCAAAGAAGTTAATTGAGATAGAGTTAGGCAGGTCAACGCATTGTGTCCCCCAACTTCCATCTGCATCGGTACCAATCCCAGCATTAGCTAGGTCTTCTGCAAATTGAATGATGTCGTTATCTGTTGCCATATTAATATCCTTCCTTGTCGTTTCGTGGTTCGTGGTAGCCCAATGCTTGTTCGCTGTCTCCAAGACCCTTGGTTGTTGGATCTGGAATGATATTTAAGATGTTTACAATTGTCAAACCTACTAAATAAGGGTTTGAGACAAACTTGCCAAACAAGTTGAACACCGCATCCCAGCTTGTGATATCTTCGAACTTGATACCAAAGTAAGCCAAGATGGGTAGTGCAATCGCAAGCGCCACACGATACAAGAACGCTTTATTCTTTGAGTTAAAACGTACAGACCAGTTAATTTTATTCATCAGTTGATTTTCCTTTCAATTTTTCGATTTCTTTTTTGAGTTTATCGAATTCGAAGCGAGTTACAACTTCGCCCAAAATTTGATCCAAGTTAGTTGCTAGAGCCTCAACTGTTGGTTGTAGCTCTTCTAGCGCTTTTTCATTTTTATCAGTTTTGGTCACAAGGGCCTTGATATCTCGTCCGATCTGCTTAAATGCTTCGATTAGATTCATTCGCTACTCTCCCTTTGCTTGATTATATGCAGATAGATAATCTACATCAGCCACAGCGTCAATCTTTTTGCCAAGCTCTGTCAACTTAGCTACGATCGCTTCGCTAGTATCGCTATTGAGAGTACTAATCTTATCTGCAATCTCTTTTAGAGTGTCAAGATTCTCTGGAACTCCTTCGCCGAGAATTTCCGCTTTTAGCTGTTTGACTGCCTCGTTTAGCTGCTGCTCAGTGATGCCACTCCCTGCCTCTTTATCATTGATTGCTTTTTGCAAATTCTTGATGTCTGTTCCGATTGCAACCACTACAGCTTCTAATTTATTTTTAGCCATGCATTCTCCCTTCAAATTTTAGCTAAATTATATATAGCTACTAAATCTGGAAGCTCATCTACAGTATCGCTGTCTAAGTGCTTCCGTACTTCCTCAGCCAGCGCTTTTATTTTGGGTCTTCGGTATTGCTTGGAATACTGTCAGATGGATTGAATGACGGGCGAACACGTATTTTAAATTCATCCGTCGGGAAAATAAACCCATCTAGTTTTAATTCCAACTTGTAACGACCAGGATCTACAGCGTCTTTGAATTTGAAGTTGAAACGACCTGATTCTACAGATACATCTTCATACAGAATTACTTTTTTCGCATTGAAGATGGCAAGCTTACCTGCGCCAGATAAGTCTTTCTTCAAGCCGTCATCGCCCAAAATCTCAAATTCAAATACTGATGCAGTGTCTCCCGATTTGATGACACAACCGCCGTCAACCTGCTTGATGCTCGTCATGATATCATTCATCGCTCTCGTCGGTCCTCTTTCTTTTCTGAAGGCGTCAAATTAAATTTATCCTTATCAATGTTCATCTTAACGTATTTATCAATAAAAGGGATTTCCACCCCTAAAGCTGATAAGCTAGCTAAAATGCTAGAGGTGTAAGCTGCAATCATAGCGAAGATAAAAGTGTCAACGATGCTCGTCAAATTCATGAAATTTGCAAATGGATAGAATATTGCCACAAACACAATCATCGCTGTGTGGCTGACTGCTCCTTTGCGAAATTTTGTGCTTGAAAGTTCGTGAGCAGCCCAAGCCCTAGACACACCCACAGCAATATCTGAGAAGATGACGATGATGAGACAGAGCACCCATGGGTGCTCATCAATGCCGTGTGCATAGAAGTCTCGGACTACATCAAAGAGCCCGAAAATGCCATCTGGTTTATTGCTCATTGCTTACCCCTGTGTCGTTGGACTCTGCTAGGATTTCATCTTCGATTTTGTAACGAAGATTGCGTAGTTCTTGCTCATCTTTGCGCATTTGTTTGCGATATTTGGCGTAGAGCTCAGCGTTAATAAGATTCTCTTGTACACTAGATACTGCATTCTCGTCAATGCTGATGTAAGTCTGTTTAACCAGAACTGTAGTTCCTTCTTCTTCGACGTTGAATTCTGCATTGATTGTACGTTGTTTTGTGATTTTAAGTGACATGATATTATTTTCCTTTCTTTATTCTTCTTCGATTGGGTATTCGTCTTCGGTTATGTAAGTGACTGTCCCTGTGTAGACCGCATCTCCAAAACTTGGGTTTGAAAAATGCATACTTCCATCAGGTTCAAGGTGCCACACTGCGCATCCTTTGTGTTCGTTGGCTGCATTTTTATTTACAACCAAGTGAGTTTGCACACAAGGCTTGAACCCCTTTGGAATTTTCTCATCCAAACCCTTGTATTCACCTTCGACGACAGAATAGATACCTCTGATTAAGCTGAAGGTCACTACATCCCCTTTTCGAACCACGTTAGCTTTGACACCATATCCTATCGGGATTTCTTTTTTAACAACAGGTTGGTTGGTTTGCACGAACTCAACCCAATTTCCAACTGAATTCTGCGTTAGAGTGCGTTTAAAGAACCTGCCAGAACTTGTTGTCAGTGATTGATGAATACCGCCCAGCCCCTCTATCACTTCTAAGAACCCTACTTGTTCTGTAGGTTTAGGCTTGCTGATAGGATAGTTCTTCATCGTGCTCATCACCGAGAAGAAACCTGTCGTTCTATAGTCATCGAGGTTTGTGTTGTTATATTCAATAATCGCAGCACCTCGAACTTCTGTAAGTCGGTGGTGCTGGATTGGCTTTGAACCCGAATAAATCAATCCATTGACATCAAGTGCTCCATTTTCCCGATATTTACCAATACCAACGCCCTGTTGGTCATAGGACATGATAGTTTTATCGGTCGGCACTGTATCTTGGAATTTTGAGTCTGAAAATCTGTCCTCTAGTCTCCCTGTAACTATGAATGAAGTATCCGCGGGATACTCTTTGCCCAAGTTGGCATTAGAACCCTTGAACTCAGAAATGCTTGACCATTCACCGCCAGCTTGCCCGTTATCTGCTACAACATTGCTTGTTCCGACTTTTGTTGTTGTAAAAGTCAGTTTCATAGTGTTTTTTTGAACACCATTCACGCTCAGCGGCGCTATTTTAGCGAATCTCTTAATGGTTAGTGTATCTGACTTCGAACAGCTTCTGGTAACCTCAAATTTCAGCGTTGGGCTGAAATAGAATAGAATTGTTATTTTAGTCTCTTCCCAATCAGACCAAATCCCACGAGAGTCTTGAACTCTCCCTCTCAAAGTCATTTGAGTGTCTTTGCTTACAGCAACCTCACGGAATACCCCGCCATTAGCAGATACAGAATTACTAGCACCAACAATTTCAGCGTAGTACCCAGCTATTGTAGCTCCATTCTTTGCTTGCGCCCCGTTGAAAACGACCTTCACAAGTGACATTATGGACACGAAATGTGTTGGCTCTGGAATTATCCTTTGAGTCGTTGGATTTGTGTCCGTCAAAGTAAATCCAGTGAACGAAGGCTTCAGGTTGTTTGTAACAACGCTTGCTGTTAGTGTTGCTGACTGCGTCTGGATCAATTTGCCGTCTACATAGGTATCAACATATATAGTGCCTCGGCCAGTTGTTGCATCTGGTATGTCGTTGGCAAAATCCGCTGGGATTGTCCACTTGAACGATGTCCCAACATTGTCAGCAATTTTACCTTGCTTATTGCCCCAAGCGTAGCGCAGTGTGTGCGTGGCACCAGCTAATTTCCTATCAATAGTGATATCTACTTGATTGCCAATGAATCCCTCTGGAACGCTCACCGAACTTCCTCTTGGGATAGTTGTCAGTGTTATGCCTTGGTTACCAATATCTAGATTTCCAGGGCTGTATCCACCCGATCCGTTGAAATGCGCACGCACACCGAAGGCACCAGACCCATCGTCAGCATGGCGGACAGTAATTGTGCGGTCAATCAACTGTATTTCTGAGTTTCGGCTAAGCATCACCGGGCTTCCTGAATAATCAATTCGTTGCCCAAAACCATCAACATACCCAGAACATTGATAGCTTGCAAATGTCCACCCTTGATTCAGCAATGCTAATCGAATACGGACATCGCTTGTGTTGTTTTGGATATTCTGTCCCACTTGGTCAATCCACAACCTAATGCGATATCCACGGTCGTTATTTGACCAAAATTCTACCATGATTAACTACCTCCCACATATCTAATGACGTTCCTGTCAGGATTGATGAAATCCTGTTCTTCTCGATATCGTCCAATTTGGATTGTTTTTGAGAAGATACCATTTTCAATGTGAATCACACCTTGCGAGATATACATCACTTCGTTCCCAGCAGAAAACATTGAGATGCGACCATTTGGACTGAACAGCATAGAACTAGAGTTGTCCGCTTTACCAATGACAAGCCCCTCGTTTGAAGACGCCATGTAACTATCGATAAAATTCCAACGCTCTGACATATCATTCAGATTGTTCTCTAGCTTAGCCACACGAGCGCTTGCGTCAGCCAAATTCTTCTCAGCTTGTGCTCGGTTGGCGTTATTTGCATTAACAAAATCTTGGTATGCCTTCACCCATTGATTAAGTATCTCAAGAGAGGCTTTAGCCTCAAGCTCGGCTTGTACCACTGAATTAACTTCGTTGAGCTTATTGAGCTGTGCTTGTGTCAAAACTTGGTCGGCTTTGGAATTGATTTGATTTTGAACATCTTCAAAGGCTGGTGACCAATCCTTGGCGGCGTGACCTTCATAGAGAGCTGGTGCACAGATTTCAACAACCGTGTTGTTGTCACCACCATCGTACTGTGAACCGTGACGACCAATCAGGACGGTTTTAATGCTGTCGGTCGGGCCTTGTGTGTACTTGACCCAATACCTTTTCCACTCACTGCTGATATTAAGTCGTGCTTGGCCGTCAGCAACGGATGAACTCTTCCATCCGTTGCTGGTTAAGACAGTGATGGTTGTTGATGGATTGAAGAAATGACAGCGGATAGGATAGTTATCCTTGGATGCCTTAGCGTAGAACGACAAGGTGTACTCTTTGCCAGTTAACGGCACAATAGAGGTCTGTGTTACCACCGCACCTGCTGCTTTACTACGAGCGATAATGAAGTTCTGCCAACGCTCTGCCGTGTTGCTGTTGGTCGTATTGTTGGTCAATGTTTGAGTGTTAGCCAATAAGTTACGAGTGCCAAAATCGAAGTCGCTGAATGTATCCATCCACTTATACTTAATGGGGTCGGTACTGTCTGATTTCTCGTAGTCTGAATAGTGGCCAAAATAGCGCTTGGTTCCGGTCTGAGTCAGACTGAAACCAGTGCGACCATCAGCGCTATCAGCGTAGGCAAAATGGACGTAAGCTGTTCGTCCGTCTGCTCCGGGTTTCCCCGGTATACCATCACGCCCATCGCTACCTTTCCATTTAGACCAGCGATAGTCTTGTGGATTCCGACTACCCGTAGTGCTGAAATCTTGGTACATACCGATGAAGGCCTTGTCGGTATCAGTTTGGCTAAAACCGCTACCAGACACAGTATCAGCGTAAGCGATGTGGGTGTACTGTGTTTTACCGTCAGCACCCTTAACACCAGGGATCCCTTGGTCACCTTTTGGCCCTTGCAAACCTTGTAAACCACGTTCGCCCTGCAATCCTCTGTCACCTTTTGGGCCTGCTGGCCCTGGGGCGCCTTTATCTCCCTTGACACCATTTCGGCCATCGGAGACATTTAAAAAAGTAACCTCTTCCGAAGCTACTTCCTTATTATCTACCCAAGCAGATACCGTTATCACAGTTGGTTTATTAATCTTGCTTGCACTCACTGTGTAAGTCAGTCCAGCTCCAACAATAGAGCCATCAATTACAAATCGATAAGTTGCGTTAACCGTCTGATTTCCTCGTTTTAACGTTGGACGTAGCGTTGACTGTCCTGTATTGTTTTTAAAAATAACACCGTTATCTGTCGAAAAAAGGATTCTGTAAGGCCTACTGTTTTCAACCATTCGTTCGAAGACGGTTCTAAGGTCTCCCGACGTTCTATTTTCAAGCTCTTTGAAATTACCAAAAGCCGTTGTGTTATTTGCTGGGTTGCTAAAGCTAATCTTTTGCTCAATAGCACGAGCTCTTACGTCGAGTGATGGGACAAAGCCCTTGTCGTGAATGGTGATAGTATCCCCAATCTCAACATCAACGAACCCATCAACTTCGTAAGTGATAGCTGGGTAGGCATTTTTTCGCAAATTCGCAATCCCTGCAGCACGGATAACTTTTGGATCATCACTGTCAACTTCTAAATCCTTTCGAATCCACTTATTATCTTGAGTCGAAGCCCCAAAAGTCGAAGGGTACAAATTAGCTGCATGAGGTGCATAGAGACAATTACCCTCTTGCTTGAAGATAACAATCCCTTTGTCATTCTTTTCCTCCCAAGCCGGGAGACCATTGATATAGACTCGCACTTCAGGGCCGTTCTCAGGTTGCTCTTTTGCCTTGCCGTACGGGACAATCATCGTATAGATTTCGGTTTTATCAACCTTTCTCGTCATCGATTTGATATTTTTTTCAAACGTCAAACGAATGTCGCTACGAATTCGACCTACACCGGTATGCGAATCGTCCGCTTGATGGTAAACGTTCAGGACGAGTTGTTTAATAGAGCTGTCGTCATTAAGTCTAGTCACAAATTCAACTTCAGCATTAAATTTATTAGCTAAACTCAATAGCCTTGCTAATTTCGTGTCTTGCCCTTCCCATTCAAGCGTTTTTTTCTGGTCAGAGACCTCATTGACACCGAGCGTTACCATCGCAAACTGAGGGATATCAAATGCATTGAGGTATTCTGCGAATGACATAGCTTTTTCAGCCTTGTAAGCATTCGTGTATTCGTTTATCAACTCAAGATTCAGGTTCTCACAATAGCATCTCACCCATCGTTCGTTTTCTTCAACCTTCATAATGTTAAACAAGTACGTTTGGCCATTATGTTTGAAGGAAATAAAAGAGCGTTCGTTTAGTTGATTGTAAAGCGGTTGGTTTGCTGTATCGCTCAGCAATTCCTTTTTTGAAACGGTAAATTCGAATGTGCTAGATGCCGTCTCAAGATTGCGAGTCCAAGTATCGTCGTAGAAATTTAACGTCTCTTGCTTTTCGTTATCAATGAAGCCAATCTTTTGTAAGTTGGCATCGTGAATCGTTAATAGCATTACAAATACCTTTCTTCAAATTTAACGGACACAGAGGGCTTGCTCGTGACCCACCTTGAGCAATAAACTTCGAGTTGAGACTTGCCAGGAGGAATTGTGATGAAGTTAGAGCCTTGAACAACGTCAACGATTTTCGAAATATTATCTACTAGTACAGTGTCGTTCTCGCTGTTTATCACAACTTCTCCACCAGCCCTATATCGATTGGGAACTTTCCGGACCCCTACGACATAGTCTTTCCGATAAATGAAATCATCTAAGTACATGTGGCTCACTTGCGGTGCGTTTCCAATTTTGCTGAAGATGATGTGGATTTTATCCGATTTCTTACCTTTGATTTCAGGAATGGTATATCTAGGGTAAGAACCCCACCAGTAAAATTGGACGACATCGTCAAACCTTTGGATGTCTGACCACCCTCTAGGTTCGTTAAATGGGTTGTGCTCTTCTATGTGTGTCCCTAGAAACTGCTTTCTGTCAACAAAACGGTAGCCTCCCCTGCCATCGCTGGCTAAAAAGTTGTATTCACAACCCAGACCGCTACCACGTTTGTAGGTTTCGACGCCATACAAAAAAGTGCCACTTGCATCTGTGACACTAATTTTCAAATAACCCATCTGATCTGCAGAGCCTAGCCAAAAAATTTGCCTCCACCAGAAATACTCGTACAGAGCACCTTTTACACCGCTAGAATCCCTTGGGATATCAAATGTAACCGATGCTGTCTGGCCACTCTGTAACGCAATGTGAGGGCGACCCCAAGCATTGTCGATGTAAAGCGTGCCGTTCGGTCTGGTATCGTTGCTGTCGTTCGTGATACCAACGTTTTTTAAACCTTGTGACAACCCGTTAGGGATTCTGTGTTGTCCATTAGATGAAGCGTAATCAAACAAGACCTCTGACTGCTTGTAAGTCTCTGTATCCCCTTTTTGCCTGTCACCAAGCTCTAAAATACCGCTACTGTTAACTAATCCGATATAGCCATTCTCACTATTGTGCTTCACTGTAATTATCGGATGCGCATCAACTGATCCGTCGTTGACAAGGTCAAATACTAGTTTGCCGTTTTCTGTTTTAGGAGTTTCGAAACTTCGATATGTGGTTGAATGTGCGACCCCGTCCGGAACCATAAATTCAATTTCAGCTTGGTCATACCAGTCGGAAATGCCTTTTAAACTAACGTCTCCTTTTACTATAGCTAGATAGTATCTGTCTGGTTCATCTGGTAATCTCAACTTAACAGGTTTGTCAGAATGCAACACTCTAGCCGCTTGTTCCCTGACACGATAAAACATGCCGTTATCAACTTTGGCTGGTTCGTTCGGGTCTACGAAAACAATGTCTTCAAGATGTCTTGTCGCTAAACTAACAGTGAGCTTGATTTTTTTTGCACCAAACGAAACCTGTTGAATGTTGACCCCGATTTTAGGGGCTGAATCCGTCGTTATGTTGCGTTCGCTCCCAATTTCGTGCGACACTTTGATTAGTTTAAAGTAATCGTTCAAATCATATCCGTTAAATTGAAACACAGCCATTATTTAATACCTCTCATGCGTTTGTAAGTGAAATCTTTGTCTTTTTGGTACGAAGTTAAATCGTCACCGGTTGCATACGCAAACTCTCGACCATCGACACTCAATGAGATTGGACGACCGATTAGTTCAGTGATGATATCCATTGCTTGTTCGAGACGGTCCATTCTACTATCATCTCGAACTGACAAATCAACGCTACCACGAATTAAACCACCACCAAAACCATCAAACAAGTCGTTGTCTTTGAATAGATCTCTAGAATCTATTGCGTACTCACTAGCCACATCAATCATTTCTTTAATCGAATCTTTGACAAATTTTATGCTTCTATCAATACCTACAGCCATACCTTGGCCAATGTAGATACCGACTTCATCACGGAATAGTCGTGATGGTGAATGGATTCTAGCTTTTGCCTGCGCTGCACGCTCTGCTTGAGCCACAAGAGCGTTAGCAGCAGCCGTTACCGCACCAAGAGCAGACATCATACCTGCAGCCAAACCTTGACCAATCATCGCCCCTGCTGCTCGCATAGCTCCTACACCAGCCATCGCACGGGCTTGTGCCGCATTAACTAATGCCCCCATTGCTGAGGATACAGCACCAATTGCCGATTGAATCCCTTGAGCAATAGCTTGTCCAGTTTGTTGGCCAGCCTGTTGACCCATCTGAACCATTCGCTGACCATTCGATTGAACAGCTTGCGCCATTCTTTGCATTGCCGATTGCACTTGAGCCGCTGCGTTGTTCATTGCTACACCAATCAGCGGCGCTAATGTTCCAATTTGCATAATGGCAGTCGTAGCCATAGTGGCACTTGACGCAACCAAGCTGAACTGCGCTGGAATCAAAGCAATTGAAGCTGTCAATTGCATAACACTTGCAATTACCATGGTAAATTGACTACTAATCAGTACAACTGTAGCACCAACGGCAGTAAGGCTTGCGTTCATTGCAGTGAACTGTGTAGTCACCGCTTGAATAGATGCCCCAACCATTGTTAATTGGCTATTGAGCATAGTCAAAATTGTCCCAAGCGCTGTGAATTGTGCCCCAAACATTGTCACACCCGATGTAGCTACCAAGAGTTGACTGTTGATTGTAGACAATGCAGTTGTGAAGGTCGTAAATTGGCTATTAAGCATGGTCAAAGAGGTACCAATCATAGTGAATTGAGTACCTATGAGAGTTAGGCTAGTGCCTAGCATAGTCGTGCTTGATGCCATTGTAGACATGCCAGTAGTAATCATTGTTAATTGACTAGCGAGATTGGTTAGACTAGCAGTCAATGTAGTCATACTTGCATTAACTGAAGTCATGCTAGAAGTTAACGACGTTGAAACTGCACTAAATTGAGTTAATCCAGTAGCAGCTTGCATCAATGCTGGCGCAAGTGTCATGATCTGTGTTCTGAAGGCTGTGATAGGCCCCACAATTGCAGTTAGACCACTGAGCGATTGACTAGCTTGGCTAGAGAACGTGCTAAATGCTGTTCCTGCTGTAGTCAATAGTGATTGCAGGTTAGTGAACGACGATTGAATACTTGTAATCGTGCTTGAGAAACGACTTAAACCTGCAACAGCGCTAGAAGCCGAGCTAGACACCTTGCTCATACCATTACCAAGCTGAGTCATGCCAGTGCCAGCTTGCGCCAACCCAGCCGAATTGTTACCGATTGAGCCAACACCTTTAGCAACTGCCGCAAGAGATGCAGCCATGTCACCGAGATTGGTATTGGTAATCTTAACCACACCATTTGCAAGTTGGTTGAAACCAGACCCTGCTTTCTGCGCTGCCGTACCAATCGAATTGAACACGTTAGCCAAGCTATTCAATACACTACTGATTGCACTTCCTGCTGATGTGATCACGCTTGAAATGCCTTCAAATGCTGACTTGATACCGTCACCGATACCTTGCGCCGCTGTACTGATTGACGTTCCGACTGATTGAACCACGCTAGCAATGCCCTGCAAGGCTACACCAATGGCTGAACCCGTAGCACTGATAATACTTGCCACACCACTTAGAGCCGTACTAATAGCAGTTCCGATACCCATTGCAGCCGTAGCGATTGCCATTCCTGCCGCTGATACAACCGAAGCAATTCCAGAGAATGCAGCGCTAATCACACTACCGATTGCTGTAATGATAGGCACAATCTGTCCGATGATAGCAACAATGCCATCGATGATAGATTGTAAGATAGGTGCCAATGTTTGAACCACTGTCACAATGCCTTGGATCAATTCGCTTAAAACTGGGGCCAATGCCTGAACCACTGCAACAATTGACTCGTAGAGTGTTTGGAAAATTGGCGCTACTGCAGAAATAGCTCCGGCAATCTCATTGATTACCATTGCAATTTGTGGTCCAAATTGACCAACTACTTGAGCAACTTGAACGATACAATCCGTAATGATAGGTGCGATGGCTATAATTGTGTCTGAAATTATCTGAGCTATAGCTGTCATTGTATTTCCAATGATTTGAACAATCGGAGTAATTGCGGTAGCTACTGCACTGATGGCAGAACCTAGAGCGGTAGCCAAACCACTGAAAGCGTCAATGATAGCTGGCAATGTCCCTAAAACAGATGTCCAAGCGTTGCCAAACGCTGTAATGGCTGGCGCTGCGTTGCCAATAGCAGTGCCAATAGCTTCAACCAGTGGCGAAAGTTTAGCTAATCCCGGTGCCGCTTCACCAACAGCTTTGATAACGATACCAAATGCAGTACCGAACGCTTCAATTACTGTTCCAGCCGCCTTACCAATGCCTTGCACAACAGTGCTAAATGCTGACCCTAGAGCGTTTAAGATTTGCGAAACACCTTGGGATTGTGTAGCTAGGAGCGTAAATGAAGCAACGATAATGGCAATACCTGCACCAATTCCGACTGCTGCGATAGCGACACCAGTCGCAAACGATAGTATCTGAGCCGAACTCAACCCCTTGAGACCTTGCAAGGCGAATTTTAGACCTTGCCCGAAACCTTTGTAAGTTTCAGCTATACCTTTGAATATAGCTGTCAAGATTCCTTTGATTGCGTTTCCGGATGATTTGATTACGTTGGATATCCCACTGAACAACTGGGCTATCGTTGACTTAGAGCGTTTAACACTATTCGTAGCCCCGTTAAGCCCCTCAGTGGCTTTGTTTTTAAAGGCACTAAACGGATTAAATGACTTAATCCAGTTCAGACCTCGCATAGCAGTGTCAAACACTGAAAGCCCAGCCTTTGCAGTCATGAAGCCCGCTACCATTGCTAGAATGCCGCTAGTAATGCCGTTAAGCACTCCTTTAGGGATAGAGCTTACAAACTTAGATACTGCTGAAACAGCTTGAGATATCCATTTTGTTAACGTTCCAAAAGCTGTCCCTAGCGCTGAAATAATCGTCTGCATCTCAGCGCTACTAAACACATCACCAATTGAAGACCCGATGGTTTTAACAGCTCCCCAAGTGTCTTCTATCGCTGATTTAAAAATTTTGAATGCACCAGTGTCCGAAAACGAGCTGATAAAGTTCTTAACCGACCTAGTAGCAATAGTTAAACCTCTTGATAGCCCACTAACAATGTCGCCAACGCCGGTGCCTAGTCCTTGGAAGATGCCTTTAAAATCTATGGCTTTTAGTGCTGCTTTTGCTTGAGTAGAAACATATTTAAACGAATCAGCTAAACCCTTGATAGCCCCTGTGTTACTAAATCCCTTCCAAAATGATTGGACGGTTTGGCTGACCCCTTTCACAACCTGGTCGATTGCTTTATCAAGACCGTTTGCGAACTTCTGAATTGATTGTTCATCAATTTTACCAAGAGCATCAATGATACCCTCGATTCCTCTGATTGCCTTGTTGCTAAGCTGTTCAAAAACTGGTTGCAATTTAGTTGAAACCGTTTCATACAGTCCCCCGACAGCCTCATCCACTGACTTATATCTAGTGGCCAAGCTCTGCATGGAATCACCAGCACGTTTAAAAGCTTCTGCAAAGTCTTCAGTCTTGATTTCGCCGTTTTGAATTTTGCTTACAAGGTCATCAAGAGACATTCCCATCTCTCTAGCGACAGCAGCCATACCCGCTGGTGATTGTTCCATCATCAGCTTGAAATCTTGCCATTGAATCTTAGGCTTAGTCATTGCTTGAACCATTTGTTGACTTAGCGTCTTCATTGCCTGTTTAGGATTTTCTGCAGAAGCAGCAAGACCACCCATAGCTTTTACCAAATCCCCAGCATCGCTACGACCAATTGCAGCCATTTGTGAGAATGTAGTACCCATGTCGGACGCTGAATAGATGGTTTGTGTTGCATAATCTTGCATAGACTTTTTAGCCGACGCAATTTCTGCTTGCCCCCAACCTAACTGGCTTAAGCTCCCATCGAATGTTTTCCAAGCCTTCGTTGAGTTGTTAAGCTCGGTCATCATACCACCGATACCACTTGTTATAGCGCCAATGCCCTTAGTGATTCCAGCACTAACAAGGTTAGCACCGAGCACACTTTTAAACATTGAGCCTAGGCCCTTGCTACTCTTACCAAGTGATTCAGCTTGCTTTTGAGCGTTTTTCAGGGCGCTAGATAAGCCGTTATCTTGTGCTGACAGTATTGCCCTTACATTGAATGTTTTATCAGCCATCTAACAACCCCTCCTCTCTTTTGAACGCTAAATTTCGTCTAGCTATCTGGATAAGATGCCTATTGTCTTTTTCATGATCCCCGAGAAGTTCTTTTTCACGACGTTCTTCGTCATAAAAGTCTTTAAATTCCTTGAAGACATACTTCTTACCACCCTTGCTTGTAGCCTTGACACTGCGGTTCAAGAAGGCTTGCAAATAAAGTTTCTTCTCTTCTTGAATAAACCTTTTCGCATAAGCTTTTTGATACAGCCTCAACTCCTTCAGCGTCATTCGTCTGGCTTCTAAAAGTGTCGTTCCATATCTAGCCATGCAATTTGTGATTAGATCTTCGTAAGTCTCTCTTGAGCTCTTGACGTTTTCTAAGCTTCTTCTTGAGCTTCTAACATTCGTTTGGCTGTTTCTCGTGTCAATGGTTGCTTCTGCAATGCTGAGAAAAAATCCTCAAACAAGTTATCCAATCGTCCATTTTCAGCCTCACGTTCAACAAAACGCTCAATACCCTCTACAGATGGTTTTTGGCGTTCTGTAGCAGTTCCAGCTTGAATGAGGTCTAGCAGAACAAGTGGGTTCTTTTGTTGCAAATCAACCACTGCATGCTGTACACCAAAACCAAATGCTACACCGTTTTGATTGATTGAATAGCGCTCGTCGAGCACTCGCAAGAAGTCAAATCCAAAATTCAAAGTATAGTCTTTATCATTAATTGTGATAGTGTTCATGTTTTAATTTTCCTTTCAAAAATAAAAAGCGAGGGAAACCCTCGCTGACTGTTTTAATTATCAATGTCCAGTGATAGCAGTAGTGTCTTGGAAAGTATATTGGATTTCTCTGATTTGCTCGTCAGACAAAGTTGCTTCACCAGCTTGTGGCTTACCTTCAACAGACATCTCAGATTCAATCTCTACGAGCTCTTCAACATTCGCTGGGACTTCCCATGAAGACAAGCGACCGATTGCATAGAGTGCGCCGTATTTTCCATTTGTTTTTTTATCAGTCAGATCGATTTCCCAAACTTCGACCTTGAATCCATCAACTACTGACTGTTTCAACATTTCGTTGACTTCATCCTTAGTCCCAATTGCGTTGATTGACAAGGTTGTTTCAAGACCTCCGTCAGCAACTACCGCACCATCTTTAGTTTTAGTTGTGTCGGCATCACGAGAATATTCCCACTTATGTTCTGTTTGCAGTGCCAATTTAGCTGCTGCTTTCGTGTCCCCGTATTTACGGAACATCAAGATTTTATTCTTACCTAGCTGTGCTTCTTTAACGTTTGTATCAGCCATGCTTTTCCTCCTTAGTAGAATTTGTAAAATAAATAAATAATGAAGTGATAAAGCTCTTCGTCAGTGCTGTTATCACGGTTAGAATCAATTGACGACTCATTGACTTCCGCCGAGAAGTGCATCCCATCGATATTTTTGATAGCAAAATAGCTGGACAATAACTGTCCAGCCATATCAGATAACTGTTTACGGTCATCTACTCGTCCCCAAACATGAACGGTTGACGACAAGCGACCTATTAAGCGTGACTTTGTAGCTCTGGGTAATGTTTGGATCTCGCCCATAACCACAAATGGATAAGATGCGCTGTCTGACGGAAGGTAAGGGTAAGTAGCGAAACCGAGTCCCTCACTAATTCGAAATAGTTCGTCATGTAGTAATTGGTCTGGTTGTTTCATATTTACTCCCATTTAGCTAATTCCTCGACCATTCCAGGGACAGTCGCTTCTAATGCAGGAGCCATGAAAGGCTGTGCTGCCATCTTCCGAGTGCCTACTTCGAGGTACCCAGAATATTTTGTGTGCGCTTTTACGACAGCCCTGTCACCACCGACCGTAAGAGTAATTGACTGCCGTGTAGTTCCGTGGGTGTATTTACCTTTGAACTCTGCCTTGCTAATTGCGTTCTCTTTTAATTTACTGCCGTATTTTTTCAAAACTCGTTGACGTCGTTCTGGATTGGCGTTTTTCAACAAGGATTGGCTCATTTCATCTAGTCCATAAAACGTAAGCGTAGCCATATTACTTCACCGCCTTATTAACGTACAAAACACTTCTTCCAGCTAGATATCCTCTAGCGGTTACTGGAATGTATTTGCTACCACGGTATTCAACGGAAGTTACAGATACTGTCACAGGGCTTCTGAAACGAACAACCAAGCTCGTAGCATTTAGCAAGCCTCCCAACTTAGCTTGAAGATCTAAGCTTGCACCAGTTACATTGCACTTAACTTCTTTGGACCAATCTTCCCCTCCGACCATACGACCAAGGGTAGGGTCGTATCGTTTCGGTGTCTTATCGTTTTGATATTTGAGTATCACTGTATCTGTGTATCTCATAGAAACAACACGCTCCCTTCCTTCGATTGTCCAGAGGTTCCGAATGTTCTTTGAAGCATATCGTCATACGGTTTAAATTCGTTCTCGTTGTCGTAATAAGACATTGAGTGACCATCTACCGTCTCGGTTTTAGCTCCTTCAGCTCCTCGACGATTGAAGCGTTTAATAACGCAATCTTCGAGGATAAAAGAAAAACCATCGTCAATGTTGACAACAGCATATTCTGCTTTGAAATGACTAATTACTCTGTTTAGCAATACCCTTAAGAGGTCAATGCTATCGTCGTCATCTTTTGAAATCTCAAGGTCCAGCATGACATTATCTAGGACCTTTTCTCGATCTAATTCAGCCATGCTAGACCTCCTCACTCTTCAGTGTTATCTGTCGTTTTTTTGCGACTTGCTTTTTTCGGCTTTTCTTCAGCTTCAGCTTCAAGGAAACCTGCTTCAGCAAGTTCTTCGACACGTTCACCGGCATAATCGTCACCAGCATAGTAAATAATGCCGTCAGTTTTATCCTGAAACGCTTTTAAAACTTTAGTCATAGCTACTCCTTTCAAACTACGCTACTGGAATGACAGTAAGCATATAACAGTCATCCAAACGTTCGAATGAAGGCAACGCAATCATCGATACTTTGGTTTGGACGTTGACTGGATCAGTTGTTTTAGTAGTTGTAATTGCAATACCTTGGTCAACCACTTCAACTTGAGCTCCTGGAGTGTCCCCAGACTGCAAATCTGACTCTTCTGGAGTTGTACCGAAAACAGTAGAACCCAATGAACCGTTTGGAACCAAAGTCAAATGACCGTCTGGATAGAATTTGCTAATCTCTCCTTTGTCATTTCGATATGTGCCGTTTTCCAAAAGAACTGTAACACCGTAATTATCCAAAATATACGCTTCAACCTCGGCTTTGGTAACTGTTGTTCCTGAAGCTGCAAGAGGCTTGATGATTTTGACCGTAGATTCTGATTTACGAATCAAGCTAAACGTTTTGGCATTCATGATAGCAATTTCTGGCATCAAGCCAAGGCTTTGAGCTGTTTCGATTGCTTCTTCGAGGTCCGCAAGAGGTGTTGCTGTTGCTTGCGTCCAGTCTTTTGCAACTGTTTTCTTGTGGTCGTCTTTAACGCCATAGTCAATATCAACATTTTTTCCTTCATTGACAAACGCAATCTTACCAGTTGCGAGAGCTTGCATGCGCATAGATTCCAAACGAGCACGGGCACCTTGGATAAGTGTCATTTCGTCATTGAAAATGCCTTGTGTGATAGTCTCAATCAAACCAGTGTTGTTAGATCCAGCGATTAAGTTGAGTTGTTGACGGTCAGCTTCTTTGACCAACATAGCTTCTTTGAAGAATGGCATTTGTTCGTCATGGATTTCAGCGTCCACACGCTCACGAATAGTGACATTAGTATCGAATGCTGCTGGCTTCAAGACAACCGCACGTCCTGAAGAACCTTTGATGTAAGACAATTTAGTCCCAAGTTGTTTTCGTGCAGGGAAAATGCGTTCTCCAAGCGTAGAATCCACATCTAATTGTGATGTGTTGAAATATCCAGCGATATTAGATGCTGTTACCGTGTCATAAATAAGACCCATTAAGCATTGCCTCCTTTTCCTGCAATAAATTTAACGAGTGGCAACGCTGTTTTAATAGCGTCGTCAACTGTACCACCGTTAACCGCTTCTTTCCAAACCTCACCAGCGTACAAAACAGACACTGTTTTATCAACAGACAAGTCTGCATCGTATAGAACGATTCCTTCTGGTGCCGTCTTGTTCTCTTCTACTGGTTTAGAGCGGTCATCGAAAATTGACCCGCCTTTACCAGCTACTAAAGTACCAGCTTTAATGTACTTCTTGCCGTCTACGTCAACACCAGCAAAATTTTTATCAACTGTGGCAGTGACAGCTTTGTAAGGTAAAGAACGTAGAATGTTACTTGTGTCAAATACTTTTTTTACTGACATGAAAAATCCTTTCTAATTGTTGGCTAGATAATCTTACCTGACGAACGGACAGCTTTTTGAGCTAAGCGAGAGCCGTAATTGTCTGTGTTAGAAATGCCATCCGCTGATGCTTGAGGTGCATTTTGTCGGACAGTTTTCTTAACTTCTTCCGCAACAGCATTATTAAATACTGTTTCGAACTCAGTCACTGCTTTAAGTGCATTCTCAGCGTTGCCAGCCATTGCGAATGTCTCAGCCAACGCACTAGGCAAGCCTTTAGCTACCAAATCTTTCTCAACAGCAACAACAAGCTTTTCATGCTCGAACGCAGCACGTTCTTTCTCAAAACTTTTTTGCTGATCCTCGAACTCTTTTTTAGCTCTATCTTGAGCTGATAGATTGGCATAATCTTTCTCTTTTTGTAAGGCATCGGCTACTGCTTGAGCTGTACGCTCTTGTTCACCCTTGTCCCTGTTACTCAAAGCAGTCTGTACCGCTTTGTTAATTATGCTATCTAATTCAGATTGAGAACCAGGCGCTTTGAAGTCGCTCGCAGGGGTTGAGGTATTCCCTTGCCCTTGGTCTTGGCGACTCTCTTGTTGTCCGTTAGTCTCGATAGTGTTATCTTGTTCCATAGTTTCCTCCTACCTAGTCTCATGAGTAGCGCCCCTTTCTAAGCCACGATAAGGGCTAGCTACGCCCTCTCTAGTCTTGTCTAGGGTGTTTACCCACGAGCCACGCTAGTATTGTTTATTTAGGGCTAATTTAAGCCCTATGCGCTGACGAGGCATCGAACCCCCAAGCCCCTTGGCTAGCACGGCTATCAGCGCATAAGAAAAAGCCGTATTGCTACGACTTTTTTATTTATTTCATTAATCTGATTATTTTATCTGGATCAGTAAGAGCTATCTTCTACATACACCTCGGCAACCGCACAACGACAGTACGGGTGCATCGGCGGGGCGTTTAGCCCGCTCTCCATTTTATCAACCGGGACGGGTTCCCTCTCGGTATCACGGCCAACTTGTTTGCAATAATCGCAAGCTCTCGATTCTGGCATGAGTTTAAAATACTCGAAGCCATTCTCTTTCATGATATCTTGCTGTGCCAAAGTTTGAACTCTAGCATGTTCCGTGATCGCCAATCGTTCAGCGTCAGTGCGTGATACATCCATGTATTTACGGATTCTCTGAGCGATGGTTATACCGTTCTCTCCTCGAATAAGAGCTCTGGTCACTTCCGTTTTAACCAATTTGCGCAACTGCTCCTGCCTCTTCCAGATACGCTCCGACCATTTAGCGCCTTCGAAATTAGCGTTAACAGCCGTCGCCATGTACTTTTCAAGTATTTTTTTGCTAGGTACCGTCTGGTCAAGCAGGCTTCCTCTTACAATTTCGCTCTTATAGCCATTCGTCAGATAATCGTTAGTTAATTGACGTTCGCCTTCAGATAAAACCAATAGTTCAAGTTCTAACTCTTGAATAAGAAGTTCTTGACGACCAACAGACATAGAAAAATTGTAATCTCGAAGCTCCTTGTTTGCCTTTGGGCTAAAATCTTTGTCAGCTACATACTGTTTGGCTTTAGCTTCAAAAGCCTTGATATCAAAACTGTCTGCTCTTCGTTTCGCATCACTAGCGGTTAATCCGTTTTTGTCAGCGAAATTTTGGATATAAGCATCTAGTTCTTTTCGCAACTGTGAAAGTTGCAAATTATATAGCGCTTCAAGTTCTTTCTTAAACTCAGCTTCACCCTTTTTATTGCTTGCTTCTCTCTCTCTTTGAGCACGTTCTGACCAATACGTCATTCATCAGACCTCACAGAATCGCTCGTATGCGTTTCTTCTTCGTCGTCGGTATATTTACCAACTTGCCCGTTAAACTCGCTAGAATACCCCTTAAAATCGATTTTAGAAACCTCTTTATCCACTCTGTCGAGTTCCTCGGCTGGGCTCTCGACCAAACCAGATAAACTTAGAGCAGTTTCTTGTGACACTTGACCACCAAGGCCAGTCAAAATAGATACTTGCTCGGATAGTGATTTCGGTAAGTTTGGTGTGAATGTTATTCTCAAGAAGTTTTCATCAAACGCTTTGAATTCTTTGACCAACTCACCCACACGGCTAGCCAAACGATATCGACGCTTCAAACCCTTTGTAAATTGCGATTGAGTCTCAATGCGGTCTTGGTCAAGCCCGAACAGTTTGTACTTCATTGCCTCGCCGGACGTGTTGCCTGAAAAGTTCTCATCGGCCATGTCTGGCGTATTGGTAAAAGTATGAATATCTTTATCCAGTCTGGTCTTGTACGCTTCAACGCCAGACACATCGTAAGACTTAGTTAGATATTCAGCCTTAACCGTCCCTTCCTTACCGTCTGCAGCCTTCGGCGGAACCAATTGCATTAAGCGTTTAGCTTTCATGTCTTCCGGCTTCATGTTTGCAGGCAATCGCATGTCACCATAAATAGCAAGGATAGCGTCAGCCATGTCAGACATATGATTGGCAGTATCAGATTCAGCCGAATCATATAAGTCGATTAAGTAAAGCTCGGTTTCATAATCGCCAATGCCGTCGGTGTTGTTCAAATATTCCGTAATCGGTACAGTGCCAAATGCGTGAGCAGTGACAGAAACCTCTTTTAGATCTTCTGAGTAGTCCAAGACGTGAATATTTGTTGAAGTGTATACTTCAACGGTTTGATGTGCGTCAGAGAACAAATCAGCACTGTAGTACCTAACTGCTACTAATGAATTGTCTTCAAGCGAATTGTCATAAATAATAAACGTATTAAGAGGACTTAACTGCTTGATTCGTGTCTGGTCGTCCTCGCTACGATAAATCAGCTCGTAAGCACGCCCAACTTGTGACAAATCCCGGATAAGATTGCGGTTCAGCGTATCAATGTCATTGTTTCGTCCAATTTCCTTAATAGCTTCGTCGTTTTGCGAACCGCTGACACTATCATCATATTCAACCCGAATAGGATTACCAGCCAGATATCCCGTCTTAAATTTACTAATCATGCGTCCATAGTTGTGGACGGCACGTTTGTCAGACATCTCTTTATCTCTACGCCTTCCAGCTTCAAGAACACTGTGATTGTCCCCTCTGGCATAATCAAACAACTCCTGAATTCTGGGACGTTGACGCAACTTGTGATGGTTAATGAAATTCTTGAGCAATGCCCAGTTATCTTTCTTTAAGTCATCAACACTTTTAGCACGGTACTTTGTGCGTGATTCTCGATGAAATCGCAGATTCAAAACATGCGATTGCCCGGTACTGTCGACAAATACTGTCTGTTCCATTCTTCCTCCTTAACTAAACATATCTATCAAATCATCATAACTTGCTCGCTCTGTGCTGTTAACAACATAGTCTGAATAGAGAGCATATCTCACACTATCCAGCACATCATCAAACTCTTTTAACGGCTCGTCTTTTGTGCTGTTCTCTTTCCACCGATACTGGAATATCTCATCAAAAAAACGAGGTACAAAGCCTCGCTTAACGTATAATCTTTGTTCTTTGAACAGCTTAGCGATAAGTTCGATGCCAGCAATCACTGACTTATTAGCATTACTGATATCAAAACCCTCATTGTCAAATCGTGCTACGTGCTCTGGACGGGCACTATCGGCATAGAACGGGATATTGCCGTAGATGTCAGTTAGTTTCCTAGCTTGCTCCACCCACCAATCTATCTCTTTGAATTGCGCCGCCACGCCATTGACAAGGTAGTAGTTGTTATCCACTCCTTCGCCGACAATCACAATAGATCCATAGTGAGTATACCCCCAGTCAATCCCACCGAAGTAGCGCCTCATATCTGGTAACTCATCAACTACGTGTATCTCGCTGTCATAATCAGCATAGATAGCGCCTTCAGCAACAGTCCACTTGCCTAAAATATCCCGGTCATAGAACTTACCTTTAGGTGTTGCTGCCTTGATAGAGTCAATGTAGCGCTTCGATAAGAAAGTGTTATCGTCAAGTTTGAAGCTAAAATCTATAATCTTGCCATCGTTTTTGCCAATGTAATCTCGATTCAGCCAATGGTTAGGATTGTCTGGGTTACTATCCCATACCACCCGAGCACCTTCACCAGAGCAACGTGAGATAATTTCTTTGAATACAATCTCATTCGCTAGCGACGCCTCGTTGACGTAAGCCCCGAACGCCGTAAACCCACGGGCACGCTTAAGTCCAGATATAGAGCCAGTGTAGACTTGCACAACCTTTACACCGCAAAATACAAAAGAGCCATGCTTATCGTATTTTGGCTCAAAACCGTATTTGTTATAAAGCTCTTGCAGCACGTTATTCTGTATCGACGTTGATGACGTACCCGCTAGGATATAGATAGGTTCATCCACGCCCAAGCGATCAGCAATCTTTCTGACACGGCTTAACTCGGTTACAAACGTGTCGTTGTTAACTACTGTCTTACCTGCACGTTTAGCACCGTGGAGTCCACATATAAACCAATCATGATTCCAGATATAGCTCAACACATCTAGTTGTCGTTTGGTATAGAGCTTAGTCAAGTCCATCGTTTACCGCCCCTTTGACAATATCGAGGAAACCAGCGATTTTCTCATCTTGCCCTTCCTCTTTACCGATTTGAGCTTTGAGTTTTTCGTTCCCTAGTTGAATCGAAACAATGCGCTCACGTTGTTCTTTGCGATCCAAGCTGTCCTTGGTATCGATAGCGACCAGTCTAGCGATTTGTTCAAAAGCCTTGACGTTACCTTTCATGGCTTTTTGCATCATTACCATAGCTAACGCCATTTCATTCGTAGCTTCGAAACCGAGCGCTTCAAGTTGCTTTGATATGTTTTCGTTCGCTACGTCAGCTTTTAAAATGGTATTGAATGCTTTTTTTAAGTCGGCTTTTTTTCGTCTAGCTTTTCCAGACGCTATGCCCCCTCGGCGTTGTATTTCTCGTTGTTCCTTCTTACTTCTCTCAGTAATTGGTTTCAAGTTTTGTTCATTCGCCATCGCCTCACTTCCTATCGTTTAGTTTATTTTTTCAGCTTTCAGTCCAGTTTCTTCTTCCCATCGTTTAATTGTGCGCTCGACATATACCGGGTCAAGTTCCATCCCGTAATAAATACGTTCCGTCTTCTCACAAACCATCAAAGTGGAACCCCCGCCGTTGAAACTATCCAGCACGCGCTCGCCTTTTTTACTAGAATTAAGGACACATCTAGCAATCAATTTCAATGGTTTCATGGTTGGGTGGATATCACTCCTAACTGGTTTGTCTTCGTAGAATATACTAGTGGGGCTGTTTTCTTGCATCGTCTTGATATAAGAAATAAGCTCCCCTTTAGTCATTTCTTTCAGGTTTTCTTCATCTTCTTCGATGACTGTAGCTAACGAGCGGTTATCAACAAAGTAGTGTGAAGCGCCATCTTTCCACCCGTAGAGACACGGTTCATGTTTCCATTGATAGTCCTGTTGCCCTAAAACAATGCTATTCTTAACCCAGACAAGGTTCTGTTTCAGCAACCACCCCGTCTCCTTAACGGCTGCTCTGAAATTTAATCCTTCACTATCTGCGTGCCATATATAGAACGCTCCGCCTGGCTTTAAGTGTTGATCAGCTACCTCGAATGCATCTCGCAGGAATTGGCGAAAACTTGCGTCATCCATGCTGTCGTTCTGGATTGTCATAGCTTCTTCGGTTTTACCCTCGTAAGCGACATTATACGGTGGGTCAGTAACGTAGAGGTCTATCTTTTCGCCGTTGACAAGCTCCTTCATATCCCCTGCTGATGTACTGTCCCCACACATCAAGCGATGTCGTCCTAATTGGTAAATATCCCCGTATTCTACTAACGAAACTGAATCGCCTTCGCTTTCGATTTCATCTTCTGAAATATCGGTGTCTGCTTCTTCGTCTTCAAAATCATCCAACGTATAATCGCTGTCCGCAAATCCAAAAAGTGTCATGTCAAGATTGTCGACGCTCTCGATTTCACTCAATAACAGTTCAATATCCCATTGCGCTATTTCTGCGACTTTATTGTCAGCTAACCTGAACGCCCTGACCTGTTCTTCTGTTAAATCATCCGCAATAATTACTGGAACTGTCTTTAATTTTAGTTTTTTAGCGGCTTTCCAGCGCGTGTGTCCATTGATAATCTCGCCGTCTGACGTTGCCACAATCGGCACTTTGAAGCCAAACTCACTGATGGAATTAGCAACTGGCTCAACCGCTTCATCATTGTTTCTTGGATTGTTCTCATAAGGGGTTAACCACCCTAACGGTTTGTCATAGATCTGCATGTTTTCCTCACAATAAAAAAAGAGACTTAATAGTTATTAAGCCCCACTTTGTAATCAAAGCGATTTATAAGTCTCTTTTTGTTCATGTTATTTCAAAGCAATCACCCTCTTTCAAGGTACGATGCTATAATTATCAATACTAATATTATATCGCTAATAAACGTTCAGATTCTAACATTTATCAAGTGTTTTCTGTGGCTTAATCTCCCAGAAATACAAGACATTCGCCGTTGCGGTAATTCTCCGCAAACTCCAAAATTGCCTGCTCTCTCATTCGATAATACTCGCTTTCAGAATATCCAAGATCCATATAGACTTCAATGTTGTACTGCTTTCTATTCCTGCAATAACACTCTATCAAAATTTGGCTGTAATGCCTATCTGATAATGCGTTGATAGCTCTAACAATAGCTTGTAAGTCTTGCTCAGCGGCCACCTTGCGTGTTACCATGCTTTCGGTTTGGCTGTGAACCATGCCGTCGAATGATTTGGGTTCTAACGAGAATGACGCTGTCACTTTAGGGGCGTATTCCAAGCCCGCTATCCGTGTTAGCATGCGATACCTTCTTAGCACCTTTATAGCTTTCTTTTTAGTTGCGGTTTTATCTACTTCCGCAAATAGATTGATACTTGCCATGACACCCCTCTTGTGTGATATAATAGTTGTATCGTGTTCAAAGAGTGCCGGCCATCGTATCGGTCTTTTTTGTTTGGCCCAAAAAACATTAAGAAGTTTTATAAGAGAAAGATTAATGTATTTGTTTTGGGTTGTCTCTTGAGCCTTTTATCACCTCCTTCTAGCCATCGACACCAGCAAGATCTTTGGCTTTTGATTAGTAATGCGATATCGATAAGAGAGAGGGTGTTTCACATCCTTTTTTCTTAAATTTGCTGGGTTTTGTTGAGCAAGGTCTGTCAGCTTGCTCGATGTTGAAAAGTGTTCAAGCCACTAAAAATCTATTTTTCTTTTTTTAGCGATGACAGACAATGACTGGCAAGAGGAATCGAACCTCTTATACAACCATTCCAGCCTACGATACAGAAATCATTTTGGAGGTTTTCCTCCTTTTTGAAATAATACAAAGAATTATGGAGATTTCTGACCTATATCTATTGCAGGCATAAGCCTTGGATAATAACGCCACCAGTAATGCGCTTTAGATTTTGTGAATAATAAATAAAGGAATACCTACTTTCTATATTTTAGATTTACTGGATTTTGGTGCATCCACGACCAGTCACGCTTCTGCTGATTTGAATGAAAAGAAATCAAAAGGCTCCTCTTTTCCGTATATAGATTGACTGGTAATAGCTAGCGAGGGAGTCGAACCCTCACTAGCTACACGCCTAACGCATAGGCTTTATATAAGGCTTTTCTGACAGCGATTTTATCCATGCCTGTCTTGCCTTTGGTGCGATATTCAAGCATAATGCGATCAGCATCGTCAGCCAGCTTATCGGGCCAGTCATAATGATTGAAAACATAACTAGCAATCTCGCTGAATAACTCTCTGGAAAGTAACCCTTCCATTTGGATTGCCTTCAAAGGTGTTAGGGCAGCTTTCTCCACATAACAACAATTGAGGGCGTTCTGGGTTTTGTTAGCTTTCTTCTTATCGCACCCTTTAATGTCTCTAATGTACTTGTTTAGATCGTTAGGGTGTTCCTTGCGTAGTTCTTCCACTTCCTCACGGAATCGCTTAAACAGTTCTTCTGGTAGCCCTGCGTTGGTTTTGTCCAAAACTGGGCGCGTGGTTTTACCTCTAGTGTAATTCTTGGATAGATATGCTTTAAGGTCATGATACAGCTCGTCAGAAATGATACCTTCTAGCCTATCGACAGTTTGAGGTGAGATCCTCGCACGTTCAACGACTGCACTGTTGAGCGCTTGCAAAATGATAATCGCTTGTTTCTCACTGCACTGTCTCACTTTTTGGAAATGTTGCTTGTAATCTCTCAGATGTGCTAGTTTTAGTGCTACACGCTCATTGACTAACCGCTGATGTAGTTCTGGTGTCAACCCTGCATATTGGTATTTGGTCATGAGTTCACCTCTGCCAATCCTGGATTAGTGTAGATGTTGCTGATGATTTCAACTTCAAAAATATCCGTGTTAAACAAGTCGTATAGAGGGGATTCTTCGATTTCTCTTTTGATTTCCTTGGAAACGAACATCGCCTTGTTGTTGTTAAAAGATACAACTTCCAACCAGCTTGATAGGTTGGTCACTTTAAGAACATCCCCTTCAAAGATTTCTTTGCCATTTTTATCAGTCAGCCCAGTTGATTGCATGAGAACGTAATTTTTTAAGTCCTCTTTTACAACATTTCCGTTCTTGTAGGTTGCTTTGATAATTTGTTCCTCAAAAACCAGTGCATCAACTTGCACCATCTCCTTAAACTCTTTATCCCATGCTCTAAATTTTGGAACCATCTTGCACCTCCTTAAATAAATAAACTAGCTAACCATATCAAAAATGCACATGTAATGATTTTTGAAATGCTGCTTTTTACAACGTATGAATAACAATCTTCAGATTCTTTTTTGCTAGATAACACAGGCCAGATGAAAGATAGTAGTGCATCCATCCCTAATGCTTGCCAGACTGTAATTTTACCAACTGGAACAATCGTTGTAATAATTTCATTCCATCCGTACTGAACAACGAACGGAGATACAACGATTACAAATACCGCTCCTAAAATAATTCCTAGTTTTTTCATTTCCCAACTCCTTTCAAATAGCTAGGGATATCATCCCCGATATTCACGCTGTCATACTGTTCCTTACTGACAAGGAACTTACCATAAGCCCCACAGTCGAGCGTGTAGAGCTTCCCTACCATTTCCTTACCAGTAATCTTACCATGCAGTACAGCGGCATTATCAGCCTTATGCACCACGATAGCTTCTACTGGTCTGTTGACCACTCGTAGAACGGTAGTCACGTTAATAGCTAGTGATACCAGCAACAGAATCGTAGCAATGCTTAAATCTTTATGTTTTTTCATTCACAACCTCCTTGTATACTTTTTCAAATATTTCGCAAACCAAACTTTGAGGGATGTTCGACCTCTCGTTGTATGATTTTGTCCATTCTTGAAATTTAACATCATTCGGTTTCTTTTCGTTTTTTAAATTCAGTTCGATGTTTCCAGAAAATCGAGTCGGTTTAGAAATTGGGTAATTGTCATAATTGTTATACCTTGTGAAATTTTCAAACGGTATTACGCTGGGTTTTCAATGATCCAATACTTTGGTTTGTATCGTTTGATGATTTCAACTGTATTAAATACACACAACTCCCCGTTAATGCGTTTCATGAGTTGCTTATTTGGGTAATATTGATATCTATCAAAATCCTTGTAATCTCTCACAGTAAAAATCGACAAGGGCTGTTGTGGTTGAAACAAGGCATCGCCTTGTTCTTGTTTCCAGCACGCATTCCCTCTGTCCATAGCGCTAGCATTAGACCAACTCTCACACGGTGGACTAGCAATAATTAAGTCTGGTTTTGGCAGTTTATCCAATGTGTCGAATAAGGTACTATCCCCAAATAATCGACTGTAGTCGGCTAGATTCAGATTGATAAAATGGTTGTTTCTATTCTCAATATTGATACCAATAGGATAGATATCAATATTCGCATCCATCTGTTTGACACCCTTGGTGTAGGACCCATTTCCACTGTCAAACAACGCCCATACCGTCATTTTATAGGTCTGACTCTTTGACGAACGTTCCATTTATCATTTTTCCTTTCCTGTTTTTAATTTCCTCGTATGCCAAACCAAGGCATTCAGTCACATCAAGGTCTAATTGATGCGCTAGCACAACAATCGTTACTAACGTGTCACCGATTGCATCTTTAAGCGCTGCTTGCGGTTCCGTGAATTTAGTCGGTTTCAAGAGTACATCCCGAATCTCTCCGACTTCTTCAGTAACACGCATCCACTGTATCTTTGGGTCTGCTTGCTTAAGGTTGCGCTCATCAGCCCATCGATTAATTTTAGTAATTAATTCTGCGATAGATTTTGCCATTGATCATTCCCTTCAAACAGCGTGCGCAAAGCGTAAACCGCAGCTAAGACTGCCAAAATGAATTTAATCGTTTTCATCGTCCACCTCTTCCACCTCTATTCCTTCGCAAGTGAAAACCCATCCAAAGCCGTCAGATTCTAGCTCTTTGCGGGTGAATCGAGTTTTATAATCTTCTGATTCTTCTTTAGTTGAGAATAGAAACTCCTTGTCATCCTCTTTGTTTAAGTAGCAATTAATTTCATTAACTCCTTTAAGTCGAACCGTATATCTAGGCCCTTTATCGACCTCGTAGCCGAACTGGTGCATGTTTGCGAGGGTAGTGATGGCTTTGTTCCTGCCAGTATGGTACATCCAGTATTTGAACTCGTCCCATTTCGTATCAGCCCAGCTTGTAAGATATGCCCAAATATCCTCATTTAAGTCATTCTTATGTTCCTCATACCAGTCCGCCACGACTTGCGATACTACTGGTTTAGGGAAAAATGAATCATATAGGTCTTCTGCGTGGGCTATTGATAGGCGCCCTGCTGTTGCTAGTTTCATAATCGCTTCATTTCTAGTCATTCTACTTACTCCCTTAATCGACATTTTTAAGTTTTACAGGCACCCACATTTTAGGGTTGTAATTGATCTCATATTTGTATTTTGAAACATTCGGTACTTCAACATCTTCTACTACATAAGAGACATTATCTGACAAACCGATAATATGTTTTTGATATTTGTTCTTACCATTTTCTACAACAATTTCAAGTTGTTTATCATGAGTATCAGCCTTGATGGACATCCTACCGCTCATTTGGAACATTACGTCATTTGTAATAGCATCAATCACCGTTACTTTTCGAACAACATTAAAGTTATCCGACTCTTGAGATAAATTTTCAGATATTCTATTTGCCTCTGAGCAACCAGTTAAAAATAATAAACCACTTACAGCAATAATTGCCGTTTTACTTAATTTGTTCATGCTTCCACCTCACACATAATATTTTCGTTCCAAGTCAACCATCTCCTGCCTAAGTTCAATCCCCATATGTAATCTAACTCATTCATCACATTCCTCCATCTCCACTGTATACATCCTAGAATTACGATATTTAACACCACGCAATCGATGTAGCTCGTTGATAGCGTCGTTTTTATCATGAAAAACGTGCACACTATCTTCCATATTGTCGTAGTATACGATAACTTTATATTTCATCTTCTACTTACTCCGCCTCGTAATAATCAATCTTCGCAAAATTCTTAGGGCTGATAGTAATCACCCTTTTTTCTGGCTCAATCTGCTGTAAATAAAGATAATTCACATCGCCGCTTTCAAGCCATTTCAGCATGTTCAGAATATATTTATAATCTTCTTCCACCTTGATGGTTTCATCCATGTATGGATTTTGTAGTCTAATATTTGTCATAGTTCGATTAATCTCCTTCCTCTCTCCGTTGTTCTGCGAGCATACACTGGTGTACCGTAATAACCAACAGTGCTAGGTGAGGCACCTAATTGCTCAGCTATTTCACGCTTAGTGCCCATTGCGATTATTTCTTCGCCTTTGTATAGGGCATATTCTTTGGCTTGCATAACTTCATCATCCTCGTTAGTAATTCCTCGTCCGGTAACTGCTCCAGTGTTAGGATGCGATTGAGCTTTTTAATGTCGATACCTAGCTTAACGCTGATAAGCTCCATGTCCTTACGATTAGACCAAAACCACCTTGAAAATTCTTGTGTCTGATCTAATACGCTAGTATGCCCATAGTTGCCCGGTGCGTATACACCAACAAGCTTGTCTTTATATTTGCTATTCATTCAAGCTCCTTCGATATCTAACACAATCTTAAATTTCCCAGATTCACCACTTAGCCCGCCATACTGAAACGACATCATTTTGATAACTTCGTGATTGTCGTCTGGCCACAAATTGGCATCCGTCAAGCCGTCTATAAGGGCTTTAACAGTAGGATATAGGTTAGGTGGGTCTAATCTTCGTCTGGTTGGCGCATAGACCGTGACAAGCACTTTACAAGGCTTATCTGAGCTATATACCGGCTTAATGTTAAGCCCTGCTTCTGCTCTTGCTATCAATCGCAGTTTCTTGACCATTCGGCCCTCTGCTTGATAGTGAAATCTGTCGTTACTGTTAATAACTAAATTTTGAGCAGGCTTAGCTTTTGACCTTGGTAATAGAAATTCTAGTTTCATACTTCACCTAATTAGAATGGCAACATATCATCCGTGATATCCATAGGGTGTGCGTTCCCGTATGGGCTACTTTCCCTTGCAAAGTTTGGCCCTTGTTGTTGCGGTGTTTGTTGCCCGTAAGGCCCTGCATAGCCGTTGCCATTGCCTTGATTTGCATTGCCACCTTCACGTGCCGCACGGCTTTCCAACATTTGGAAATTATCAGCGACAACTTCAGTTACGTAAACACGTTGACCTTGTTGATTTTCATAGTTACGGGTTTGAATGCGTCCAGTAATTCCAATCAAAGCGCCTTTTTTAGCCCAGTTAGCCAAATTCTCAGCTTGCTGACGCCAGATCACACAGTTAATAAAGTCGGTTTCACGCTCGCCGTTAGCGTCCTTAAAGTTGCGGTTAACAGCTAGGCTGAAAGACGCCACTGCGACATTGTTACCTGTATATTTAAGTTCGGGGTCACGAGTTAAGCGCCCAACGAGTACGGTCGAATTGATCATTGATTTTCTCCTAAGATTTCATAGTTTACGAAGTTATCATCCAACAATTTAGCGAATTGATGCCATTGATTCTCTCCACCGTGGAACGTAAGGGCAAGGTTGACCTTGTACGGTTCAGCGGGTTTACTAGGTACTTCCTCTGCTGGCTTGACATCTTCGATTACCTCACCAGTTTCAGCGTTAACCGCTTTGATTTCCTCGTTTGCTGACTGTTTAGCCATGGCTTCAATTTCTGCTAGGCGTGCCGCTTCTGCTTTCACTTTGGCTTCTGCTTGCTGCTTACGCTCAATAGCTGCATCACGGTCCTTTTTCATTTGCTTCAAGATTTCCACTAGAGGTGTATCATTCTGCAATGCTCTAGTATATGGTTCAGCCGGTAGCTCATAGTCAAGGGCTTGCTCCTCAATCATGGCAATGTTAGCCTTGTACTCCTCAAGTCGGTCATACTCAGCCAAAACAAGAGCGTCGATTTCTTCGATAGTCTCCTTCTTGAGCTCCATCTTCTTGTCTTTGAAATATTTCTTCAAAGAATAGCCATCATACTTATCTTTGAATGTGCCCTTGTCTAGTCCGGCTAGCTCGCATTTGCTTTCAAATACTGATCTAACGTGGTCAACTCGGAGCAATCTATTGTGTTCGTCAATTTCGTCTCGTTTGGCACGTAACTTATTGATAAGTCCTTCGAGCGGCTCTTTAGATGTCTTGAAATTAGCTTCAAACTCATTAAGCGGATTCTTGTACACTTCCGAGATGTCTTTTCGCTTGTCGTCCAACTTTGTCAAGAGCCCATTGAAGCGTGTAAACTCCTTCTTGATATCGTCATATTCCAAGTTATCAAGTTGTTCATCAGACAACTCACTAACTGCTGTCTGAATAGCCTTGTCGAATGCGTCAAAATCAAAGCTAATTTTCCCCGGCGTATAGACCGGTTCGATTGTTTCCAAGAAAATATTTGTTGCGTTGTTCGTTACGTCCTTCATGTTCTATCCCTTTCGGTTATTGATTTGTGTTTGAATGTCGTTGCTTACCACATTAAAACCTGCTACTAGCAACTCATGGAAATCATTTAGTTTGTACTTCTTCAAGTAGTAATTAGCTACTGTTTCGGTTGCTTGACCAGTAATTAAGGCAAGTTCGTTAATTTGTTGCATGATTATGTCATGTTGCTCGTTGCTAATGAAGTTAGGTTGTTGATCGCTTCTTGACTCATAGCGTGCTTGTTGTGGTTGCTGATTTTGATGCGGTTGTGGGTTGTGAGATTGGTTTGGTCTCAAACTCTCCTCTGCCACTTCAAAATGGTCCACGTCTTCCTCACCGATTGCAAAGAGTGCTTGTATGGCGTACTTGCCGGCGTATGATTGCACGGCTCCCACCCATTGCGGCTCGTTCATTTGTTTTAAATCACCGTTACGAGTTTTCAAAATAGGTACCGGAGACAATTCTGCGAAAGCTACCGCTTGCTCTTTTTCCTCTCGGTTAGACGCCGTTGCAGTAGCTTTGACAAAAATCTTGCCAGAAAATTCGACTAGATCATAGTTGACGACAATGCTCCAGTTCGATTTCAAACTTTTAAAAGCGTCGTAAATGTCCTCGACGTGCCTTGAAGCGTACTTAGCTGTACCCTCTTTCTTTTTTTCAAGTTGCATTTTTTGCTGCAACTCCGTGAATGTCATTTCTTCCATGTCATATCCTTCTTATATGCCCCTAATTCTCAAATTTTGGGTTCTCTTATCGTTTTTAGGTGGTAGTTTCTGATTTTTGGTATTCTTCGTAAAAATCAAAACCCTGCTCTCTAAGTCTGCTGAGTTTTCGTGCCATAATTTTATTCAAAAGATCAACAACATCCTTTTTATCTTCAGCATCCAGTCTGACCGATGACGAGATGTCTATCCCGTTAATGCTTTCGTAAACTTTGACCTCGATATAGTTCTTCCCTTCGGCTGAACTTAGCACTCTTACAATGTCACTTAAGACCCTTGACTCGTCCCAGACTTCTTCAAATTCTTTGAATGTTATCGTTGCTCTCACCTCTAAACTTCATTTTTTGATTATCTGCCATAATTAATGCCTACCCTCCCACCACTTCAAGTTCTGTTAGTCCGTCAATAAGTCTAGGAGCGATTTGAGACCATCTTTCAGGGATTCTTCACGCGCTGTGCGTTCAAAGTCCGAACCGCCAGGTTTAGTTACATTGTATTCAGCTTCCACGATAAGCACTTCGCAGTCAAACGCTTCAGCAAGTTTGTCGATTTCAGTTTTTTGTTCTTCATATGGTTCAACTGGCAAGTATAGTGCGTCTCTCAAACGTTTAGTAAATGTTGCTGTAAACACTAGACTTTCTTTGTCCTTGTAACTTTTAAGAAATCCATCTTTTTCTGCGCTGTAAAATACGACTTGTTTGTTATTTTTTTTCATGATTATTCTTCCTTTTCAATTTCTAAAACCGTCTCAATAAATGTGAAGACAGCTTGATATTTAGCGTAGATGCTAGGATTGTCCTTCTTGTGTGCCTCTTCGACCCTCTCTTTGAGTTCGTTGAGGGTGCCAGAGAAACAGCCTGCAGTGATTAAATTTAAGTCTGGGTAATAAGCGATATTGCGGTTTTGGTCACTAGTATTTAATTGGCATGAGATAACACGCAGGTCCGCAACATTGATAGTTGACACCCAGCGTAGGTCCGCAGAGCTTAGGTCCGCAGAGCTTAGGTCCGCAGAGCTTAGGTCCGCAGAGCGTAGGTTCGCATAGCTTAGGTCCGCAGAGCTTAGGTCCGCATAGCTTAGGTTCGCATAGCTTAGGTTCGCATAGCTTAGGTTCGCATAGTTTAGGTTCGCATAGCTTAGGTTGATTTTTGACCAATTGATTTTCAATGAAATCGCTAACCCAACAGTCAGTCGTTTGCCGTGTCTCTCGTTTCTCAACCATCTCAAGTGTAAACGTAGCGCTCTATTAACAGTTGATTGTTTGATATATTTAATACTCATTATTCGCCCTCGTTATATTTCTTGAAGCTCAATGTCAAACCTGCGATACCTGCAGAGATAACCAAGAGACCAAGTGTTGACATGATGCTCTCTTTCTCACCAGTGTTAGGTAGAACACCGCCGTAAATAGTTGTATTTGCCGCCTCTTTTGGCTCAGAATCGTTTTTATAGACGACCTCGGTAATTTCTACCTCTTTCACTTTTGGAGCGTCTACGGGCTTGTTAGGCACCTCTTTAGGCGTGCTAGGTTTTTCTGGTGTTGGTTCCTCTGGGATGTGCAACTCTGGCAAATCGAGGATAGGAGCGTCATTTGGGATCACTCCACCTTCAAATGGTGGCAACTCACGTACTTCTGGAATCCCCGGAATACCTCCTTGAAACTCTGGTTTGTAATGGATAGGAGCTTCATTTGGCACTGTGCCACCGTTCCACTCTGGCAATTCTCGCACCTCTGGGATTCCGGGGATGCCGCCCTCAAATTCTGGGATGTCAACTTTTGGTGCGTCGTGCGGAATTTCAAAGGTTGGTTCTGGCTTGTTTTCACCGCTGGCATCACCACGTCCGCCTACTAATTGCACCTTAGATGTTGAGATAGCCCCAGCATCTACCGCTACCAATGTAGCCTTGTTGGTTGGGTTAGTGCTATCTTTAACCGCTGACTTCAAACGTGTTTGATAGTCGATGTACATGATGCGGTTAAACTCTTTGAATTTCGCATCGAACCCGTCTGCTCGGACATTCCAGCTTTCAAGGTAATCCTTAGCTGAATAGTCAATGCCAGTCCACTTAACAGGATCTTCAACAAAGTAGATACTCTGTGAGCCGTCCACAAATTCTTGATTGTCTGACCAAGTATCTTGCAATTTTGCATAGTTCAAGACCTGACGAGCCGTGTTCAGACGCAATGTCCAGTTGATAACTTGTGGGTTGTCTTTATTTTGACTACCCCATTTAGACAAGAGCTCATCAGTTGGAAGTGGCCCTTCCTCTGCAATAGTGAATGTCTTAACAGTACCGTCGAAATTGACTGTCACTGGTTTGCCAGGCTCAACGACATCAAGCCATTTAGCATCGAATTTCAAAGACATCTTTTTATTCAATGGATGTTCAGTAAAGTAATTATTGAATGTCGTAGTAATCACTCGTGTTTGAGCATCGGCGTTAGCTTTTCCCACAACATTCTCATTGTTGTAAACATCGAAATCAAAGCTAGTTTGCAAGCCAATCTCTTTAGGCAACTCAGTTACTACCTTGTCTCCTTCGTTGATAGCCATGCTATCCGGAAACTCAATATCTTTATACTCGACCTCGAATGGTGAGTATTTACCAGTTCCATTAGGGAAAGTTACTTCAACATTAGGGTTTTCCACTGTAATTGTGTCACCCTCTTTAGTTACGCTTGTGTGTGCTGCCGGTGTTTCAGCTACCGGTTGTGCTACTTCTGTAGTTGTTGCTGGTGCTTCTGTAGCAACCGCTGGTGTTTCGACTGGTGCCACTGTTTCGCTAGGTGTCACAGTGACATTGCCAGAATTGTCCGCTGTGTACACATTAGACACCGCTGGTTGAGTGTCTGCCACTGGTTGAGTAGTTTCGTCTGCTGATACTGATCCTGCACCGATTAGCAATGCAGTAGCAAGAGCTAGTGTTCCGCACAAGCCATAGGCTTTAGATTTAGTAAAACTTGGTTTTGCAATTGTTTGTGTTTTCATGGTATAATCTCCTTGGTATAATTTTCTTGCACAGGCCCTTACCTGTGCTTTTTTTAGTGCCTTCAACGTGCACCCAAAGCCCTACCGTGTCATGTTTCAATGTTTTATTAGACTGTAATGGGAATATTAGGAAAAAAGTAACTTAGTAAAGTTTTTTGGGGGAAAAATTATGGGTATAAGTTACACTTCACGGCAGGGCCGTGGCTACACGTTGAAAGGTGTTGCTATTTAATATATTTCTGTTTGAGCCGTTCGCTCTTTTCTTCAGGCGTCTCCACCACATCGAAAAAGTATTCTGGCTCTTTAGGTTTTTTCTTGGAAAATAGTTTTCTTAGTAGCTTCATGAATTACCCCACCAGCTGATCTAATGGCAACCCATGAGCTTTGTTGTAAATGCGTGCTTTTTCGTCAATCATTTGATAGCGTTCAATAACGTGAGTTTCCACTTGTTCGTTTTGCTTGCTAGACCAAATCCAATTGATAAGTTTTTTCATGATTTTTACCTCTCTTATTCTTCTAACTATGATTACTGTATTGTTATCAGTTAGTAGTTATTACTAGTTAGTGCCGGTAGGCTCTAGATTGTTGTTGGTTAGTGTGCGTAGCACCATATTGTTATATATTAGTACTTGTTATATATTAGTATTTGTTAGTGTCCGATTATTCATCGTATGAATTTTCATCGGTTGAATTATTCATCGTATGAATTTTCAACTTATGAATTATCATCGTATGAATTAATGGAAATTCCATTTATCGAACTATGAATTTTTAAGGCTACCTGTGGATAACTCTGTGGATAACTTTTTATCAAGGTATTCTATAAACTCGTCTGTCATGGGTATGTCTGATGCACATACAACTATTTCAAAACCTTTTTTATAGCCCTTGCTTTTTCGGAAAACCACGACATAACGTTTGTGTTTTAATTCTTCAAACGCTGAACGGTGCGAGCTTTTCCCATTGGTTGACCTCTTTTCGAGTTCTGAAAGATAAACTCTCCAATCGCTTTTATTTATCAAGATTTCAGCAAGTAAACCCTTAGCTTGTAAACTCAAGCTGGCGTCTTGCAAAAACTCGTTGTTCATGCACGTATAGTTTTTTTTATCGTTGGTGAAAGATATACTTCATTCGGTTATGCTCCTTTCTGGTAAATGCTTGCCACGATATCGTAGTAGCTATGCCCTGCTGGTATCGTGTACTTAGTTAGATCATCAACTCTGGAACCGTCAGCCATAATGTTTATAATGACTGGTTCCCATTTTCGTTTTTCCATGATATAATTACCTTGATTTCAATATCTTAGCGGCTGACTCTGGCAGGGGTCAGCTTTTTTTGCTGCCTTAACGACACTAGGGAACTAGTGAGGACTTTTTGATTTTTGTTTTTTAGGAGTTCTTATAAAATCAAATCATCTAATGGTATTGCTTACGCTACAACTGAATTGTTGCCCCGCTAGCTCACTAGTGCCGTCAAGGGTGCCCCGAATTTGTCTCACCTTCTAATTACGCTTCAAACAGACTTCCTTGATGGTTGGCAGTGAAAATCTCATTTTTTAGCTCTTGGTCATTCAAGCCCCAATTTTCGATAAAGATAACGGCGTTCTTAAATTCTTTAGCAGGAATTTCTTTGCGTCTCACACCGAAACGATCAATGATTCCTTTGTTGATGGCGTGATACGCTTTAGCGCGAATATGATTATCACGGTAAGCCTTGCTTTTCTTACCTTCTAACAATCCAACAATCTTGCTGTTTACAAGGTTAGTTAGTTTAATTTCTTGTGCAGCGTTCACTCTCATGTTGTCTTCTAGGTTAGCGATACGCTCCTCATGGTTCTCAAGTGCATCTAGCATATTTCTAGTAACTGCTAGATGTGACACTTGTCTTGCGTGGTCTTTGCTTTGACCAATAATGTCGTTTGTCATAAGATTTCTCCTTCAATTACATCGTCTTGTTCCAATATCTCCGAAACGTTACGGCTGAGACTGTTAAGCATTGTTAGGAATGTTTCGAGCTCGGTTCTAACTTTCGGATTGCTTAACGCTGGTTTGATATCCAGAAATGCAACACCGCCAAAATTAGCAAGGAACTTGTTCCCTTTTTCCAAAAAGTTGATAGTGTGACGGTAAGCAGATACTTGCTTTTGGTAGCTATCTAACTGTCCTTGCGCCTGTTCGATAGCTCTTGTCAATTCGTCGTATTTAGCTGATTTTTCGTCAACCTCTTGACGTTGATTCATTAACTCTTTGAGTTGTGATTCAATGATTTGCACTCGCTCATTAGCCGCTCGCTCGCTATCTGAAAGCTCTTTGTTTTTTGCTAGTAGCTTTCTATTCAGCTCTTGCGTAGCTTTGTAATCGTCTGGAATAACTTCTTTTTCGATTACCTTTTCAGTTGGTTTGACTGCCTTGGCACGTTTCAACTCACCCTTGACCGCTTCTAGTGCTTGGTCTTTGAGTTTGAGACGACGCTCAAGCTCTTTATATTCCTTGTGAGTTTTAACGTCACCGTCAAATACTGCTTGATTGACCTCTGGATTGGCAGATGGTTTGGACATTTCGTTTTTTAATCGTTGTGGTTGTTTAGAAAAGATTTCTTTTTCTTTTGGTTCGTCCAACTGTTGGACAAACTTGTAAGCATTGATGTAGTTGTAAGCGTTACTTTTTGAAATCTTATTACTTTCAACCCATTGTCCAAAAGTCCCTGTCCCATAGCTTGATAGCTCCTGTTGAGCTTTAAAAAGCACCTCGCCAACAGCAACAGAATAGTTTTGATAAATGCCATCAAGTTGA